>SDBV01003984.1_pt1 | contig 21384 bp, 13 predicted proteins | sample 2277081 | NCBI WGS metagenome assembly SDBV01 (sample SAMN10402039, study PRJNA504765) | marine sediment metagenome | isolation source: marine sediment core GS10_PC15, 223 cmbsf | place: Arctic Ocean: Southern Knipovich Ridge | collected 2010 | reverse complement strand
GTGGGCCGGCTGCCCGTGCCCTGGCAGGCCCTGTTGCTGTCGATCGGAGTTTACGTGGCCTTGCCGTTGGTGGCCGGGTACTTCTCGCGCAAGTGGATCTTGGCCGTCAAGGGCGAGGCCTGGTTTCGCGAGAAGTTCTTGCACCTGCTCACCCCGATTACGATTACGGCCCTGCTGATCACGCTGGTGCTGCTGTTCTCGTTCAAGGGCGAGATGATTCTGGACAAGCCGCTGACGATTCTCTGGATTGCTGTGCCGCTGTTCATCCAGACGACCGTCATCTTCGCGCTGGGTTACGGCCTGGCCAAGCTGCTGAAGCTCTCCTATCAGGACGCGGCTCCGTCGGCCATGATCGGGGCCTCGAACCATTTCGAGGTAGCCATCGCCACGTCGACCATGCTCTTCGGGCTCTCCTCCGGAGCCGCCTTGGCCACGGTGGTGGGCGTATTGATCGAAGTGCCCGTGATGCTTATGCTGGTGAAGATCTGCCTGGGGACCCAAGGGTGGTTTGCATCACCGGAAGGAACGTCGGGCGAGCCCGACCGCTAAACGTTGGGGGCCGAAGACCCACCGGGGCCCTGGACAGTCGCCGTTTTTGCGGTAAACTTGTCATGGAAACCTTCTTGCGTGGATCTTCGTTCAGTCAGGATGAGATTGTATGGAAAAGCGAGTCTACAATTTCTCGGCCGGTCCGGCCGTGTTGCCCTTGGCGGTGTTGAAAGAGGCCCAACGCGATCTCCTCGCGTTGCCTGGGGTGGGGGCTTCGGTGATGGAGATCAGCCATCGCTCGAAGGCTTTTACCGCGATTATCGAACAGGCCGAGGCCAATCTGCGGAAGCTGCTGGCCATTCCCGACGGCTACCGGGTGCTGTTCCTCCAAGGCGGCGCGCAGATGCAGTTCGCCATGATCCCCATGAACCTGTTGCGAGGCACCGGCAAGACGGCCGACTATATCACGAGCGGTTCCTGGTCGAAAAAGGCCGTCAAGGAAGCCAAGACCCAAGGCGAGGTCAACATCGCGTGGGACGGCGCCGCGGATAACTACTGCCGCGTACCCAAGACGGACGAGCTTCAACTCACCCCCGACGCGGCCTACGCTTACTTCACCTCGAACGAGACGATCCAAGGCGTGCAGTTTTCGGCCGAGCCCCAGACGGATGACGTGCCGTTGGTCTGCGATGCCTCGTCCGATATCCTCTCGCGGCCCGTGCCGATCGAGAAGTACGGCATCCTTTACGCGTGTGCCCAAAAGAACGCCGGACCGGCCGGTGTGACAGTCGTCATCATTCGCGACGATCTGGTCCGGCAATCGCCCGACGACTTGCCCTCGATGCTCAGCTATAAGGTGCTGGCCGAGGCCAAGTCGCTGCTGAACACGCCGCCTACATTTGCGATCTACATGCTCAAGCTGATTACCGACTGGCTGCTCGACGAGATGGGTGGCCTGGAGAAAATGGAGCAAACCAACCGGGCCAAGGCCCGGTTGCTTTACGACGTCGTCGACCAGTCCGAGGGGTTCTACTTAGGTCATGCCGAGTTGGAGAGCCGTTCGATGATGAACGTGCCGTTCAAGCTAGCCGATTCGGAACTGGATGGAACCTTCCTGCAAGAGGCCCAGCAGCGCGGCCTGACCGCCCTGAAGGGACATCGTTCGGTCGGCGGTTGCCGGGCGTCGATTTACAACGCCATGCCTCGCGAAGGGGTGGTGGCTCTACGTGACTTTATGCTCGAGTTTTGCGATAAACACAAGTAATTTCCCTGCAACCCTTCCTGGGATCGCCTGAACCCATGAGAGTTTTGATCAGCGGTGCGAGCGGACTGATCGGGTCGGCCTTGAGGGCCAGCCTCAACGAGGCCGGGCATCAAGTGGTTCGGTTGGTGCGAACGTCGTCTCCGGCGGAAGAGGACGCCATCTTTTGGGACCCGACGTCCGACTACCTCGATCCGACCGGCATCGAAGGATTCGATGCCGTGATTCACTTGGCCGGGGAAAGCATCGCCGAAGGCCGATGGACCCCGCAAAAAATGGAGCGGATCCGCCACAGTCGCGTTCACGGCACGCGGTTGCTGTGCGAGACCTTGGCCGGACTGAGCAACCGGCCAAAAGTCCTGCTCTGTGCCTCGGCGGTCGGATTCTACGGCGATTGCGGCGACCAGCGGCTCGACGAAGAGAGCCTCTCGGGAACGGGATTCCTCGCCGAGGTAACGCGTCAATGGGAAGAAGCGACCCAACTTGCCACCGCCGCCGATATTCGCGTGGTCCTGCTTAGGTTCGGCATGGTGCTCTCGAAATCCGGCGGCGCACTGGCCAAAATGTTGCCCGTGTTTCGCATGGGATTGGGCGGTCGATTGGGGAGCGGCCGACAGTGTGTCAGTTGGATCACACTCGAGGATATTGCGGGCGCGGTCGAGCACCTGCTCTCGAACGAGCAGCTCAGCGGCCCTTTCAATCTGGTCTCGCCCCGCCCGGTGACCAGCCGTCGATTTACCGATACACTGGCCAGGACGCTGCACCGGCCCGCGTTGTTGCCGATGCCCGCCGCGGTGCTGCAAATACTGTTTGGCCCCATGGCCGACGAGATCCTGCTGGCCTCGACCCGGGCCATACCGCGGCGTCTGCTCGCCTCGGGCTACCGGTTCCGCGACCCCGAGTTGGATGCCGCGTTGCGACGCGTGCTTCGTACGCCGGAAGATCGACCACGGCCGACCGAATAGCCCGGACCTTGCCCCAGATGGAAGACTTACGATGAGCAACTTGCGGGTTTTGGCGGTCGACGACAGCAAGACCAACCGTGTGATCCTGAAGAACTTTCTCGAAGCCGACCACGCGGAAGTCTTCCTGGCCGAGACGGGCGCCGAAGGCACGGCCCTGGCACGAGAGCATCGGCCCGATGTGATCGTGCTCGACGTCGTATTGCCCGACGCCGACGGGGTGGAACTCTGCCGAGAGTGGCGAACCGACCCCGAGTTGATGGACATCCCCGTGCTGTTGATCTCCGGCGAGCGAATCGCCGACGAGGACCGTGCCGAAGGACTTCGCTCGGGGGCGTTGGGTTATCTGTTGAAGCCGTTTACCGACATCGGACTGCTTTCGCAAGTGCATCTACTTCATCAGCTCGCCCAAACTCACAAGCAGTTGAAGAACCGAAATGCCGAATTGGAAGCCTCCAACCAAGAGTTGGAGCAGTTCGCCTACGTCGTCTCGCATGATCTGAAGAGTCCGCTGCGAACGATCACCGGCTATTGCAAACTGTTGGCCAAGCACTGTGCCGAGCAGTTCGACACCAAGGCCGGCGACCTGATGCAGATCGTGCTGGGCGGCACCGACCGGATGCAACAACTGATCGACGACCTGTTGACCTATAGCCGCGTGGGAAGAATCGGTCAAGCGGTCGAAGCGGTCGACCTCGCCGAGACCCTCGGGCGCGTGGTCGACAACTTGGAAGTAGCCATCGAAGAGAGCGACGCAACCGTCGAGTTCGATGCACTGCCTGTGGTGTGGGGAAGTCCCCTGCAACTGGACCAGTTGTTCCAAAACCTGATCGACAACGCCATCAAGTTCCACGGCCAAGACCCGCCGAGAATTCATATCTCGGCCCGGCGGATCGAAGAACGATGGCAATTGACCGTGGCCGACAACGGGATCGGCATCGAGGCGAAGTACTTCGACGAGATCTTCGGCGTCTTTCAGCGCCTGCACACCCGCGAAGAGTACGCGGGCACGGGCATCGGATTGGCGCTGTGCCAAAAGATCGTCCACCACCAGGGCGGCCGGATGTGGGTCGAATCGGAGCCGGGCAAGGGATCCAAGTTCCACGTAGAATTACTACCCGGCGACCCCGAGCCGTAGGGTGGGCTCCGCCCACCAAATCGCTATCGCGCCGCCGCTGTGAGAATCGGTGGGCGAAGCCCACGCTTCTTAGGGTTCAGGGTTCAGAATCTTGGGATAACCGTTCAATCCAAGTGCTGAACCCTGAACCCCGAACCCTGAACCCTCCCGCTTTGGTTGCGGCTCTGCCGCACTAGTTTCTCCTATGATCGGGGCACTCGGCCTCTTGCCTGCCCGATCCCACCGTGCTATGCTGCCGGTTCGTCGAACCAGGCAGTTCTTACGGGATCAACCACCATGAAAAAGAAGATTGTTCGTACGGGAATCGTCGGCTCGGGCTTCTCGGCCGGGTTCCACTTCAAGGCGCTGCGGAAAGTCTATGGCACCGACGTGGATCTGGTCGGGGTCCATTCCAGGAACACAGAGGCCGGGGGAGCGTTCGCCCGGCAGCGGGACACACGGTTCTTTGATAGTCTCGACGCCTTGCTGGATGAAGTCGACGTGATTCACGTCTGCGTGCCGCCGGTAGCGCACGAGCCGATTTCGATTGCCGCCTTGCAGCGCGATAAGTTCGCCATCTGCGAAAAGCCGCTGACCGGCTACTTCGGCGACGGCAGCGAGAAGTTCCACGGCGATCGATTTCCCAAACAAGATGCCCTGGACGCGGCCTTGGCCAGCGTCGAGCGAATCCTGGCGGCCGAGCAGCAGAGCAAAGCCCAGTTACTCTACGCCGAAAACTGGGTCTACGCACCGGCCATCCAAAAGGAACGCGAGATCCTCGAAAAGACGGGCGCCCAAATCCTCTGGATGCACGGCGAAGAGTCCCATAGCGGTTCCCATTCGTACGAATATGCCTATTGGAAATTCTGCGGCGGTGGCGTACTGGTCGGCAAGGGATGCCATCCGCTGACGGCCGCGCTCTACTTGAAACGGGTCGAAGGCCGCGCTCGCGACGGCAACCCGATCCAACCCAAAACCGTTTCGGCCCGAACCCATGCGATCACGCGATTGGAAAACTTTCGCGACGAGGGCCATATCCGTTGCGACTACCACGACATCGACGACTTCTCGGCCATGCACGTCGAGTTCGAGGACGGTACGATCGCCGACGTGTTCGCTTCGGATATCGTGCTGGGCGGGATCCACAACTGGCTCGAAGTCTGCACCAACAACCACCGCAGCCTCTGCAACATCAACCCCAACACGGCCATGCAGACCTATAATGCGGTCGAGGAAAACTTTGCCGACATTTACACGGTCGAAAAGATCGGCACCAAGCTAGGCTGGGCTTGTACCTCGCCCGACGAAGACTGGACGACCGGCTATCCCCAAGAGATGGAAGCCTTTTACCGCACCATCGCCCACGGCGAACCGGCCGAAAGCGACAGCCGCCTGGCCGCCGACGCCATCTCGACAATCTACAGTGCCTACATCTCCGCCGAACAAAAGGGAGCAGCCGTGGACGTGAAGACATACTAGAGGAGCCACATCTCAAACACCGCGTGGCCGCGGCGGCTAAACGAAAACACGTATCGCAAACTTACTCTGGAGATCGCCATGAACAATCCAAGAATCCTTCGCGTCTCTGCGTCTCTGCGCGATACCCTCCTCTTATTTGCCATGGCGTGTGTTGCATTACCCTGCCTTGCCGACGAAAAGCCCACGCTTATCGTACCGGCTTCCAAAATCGCCCTGCAGGTGGCCGTACCGTTGCCTGAGGGCATGACGTTGGATCAGTCGAAGAGTTGGCAACTGGTCGAGGTGGACGCGCCGGAAGTGATCGTACCCGTGCAGCCGATGGCCCTGCTTGCCGCGGACGGGACCATGGCCAAAGCGAACGGTCGACTCTGTGCGGCAATTCCCCCGCGCGACGGCGCGACCGAAGCGCGGCGTTTTCGCCTTCAACCGGTCGAACAAGCAACGACCGACCGCTTCGCGTGGGCGGACCTTGACGGCAAGTCGATAAAACTCACGGCCGCCGGGCAGCCCGTGCTCGCGTATAACTACGGGCTGATCACCAACGAGTCCGTGCCGCAGAACGATCACCGTCGCAGTCGCGCGTGCTACATCCATCCGGTCTGGGGACTCAGCGGCGAGGTGCTTACCGACGACTTTCCACGGGATCACTATCACCACCACGGCATCTTTTGGAACTGGCCGCACGTCGGCATCGGGGACAAACATTACGACTTTTGGATCGGCAACGAAATCCAAGACCGGTTCGTCGACCGGATCGTCCAAGAGGCGGGCCCGGTGGCCGCGACCTTGGCCGTGGAAAACGGTTGGTTTATTGGTGACAAAAAGGTGATGATCGAACGCGTATGGCTCCGCACGTTCAAAGCCACCGACGACTCGCGGGCGATCGACCTGGACTTCACCTGGATTCCCACCGACCGACCGATCACGTTGCGAGGCGCCGGCGGCAAGAGCTACGGCGGATTGACCGTGCGCTTCGCCCCCAGCAATCGGCAGGACACCGTGATCACGGTCCCCAGCGGTCGCACGACCGACGACCTCTACGAAACCCCGTTGCGTTGGGTCGATTTCACCTCGAAGCTCGGCGGCGCCGATTCACCCAGCGGCGCGGCCATCTTCGTCCCGTCGAGTCATCCCGACTATCCACCCACCTGGCTCACTCGCCATTACGGCGCACAGTGCGTCGGCTGGCCGGGAATCAAAGCGAAAACCTTTCAGCCGGGCGAGCCGATCCGCCTGAGCTACCGCATCTGGATTCACAAGACGGCGCTGGACGTCGAACAATTACGAGAAGCATACGACGCGTATTTGGCCGCCGGCAAAGTTCGGTGGGAGTAAGCAGTAGGCAGAAAAAGAGAGACTCGACATGAGTAAGAGCATCGACCGGCGTGACTTCTTGAAACTGTCACTGACCGCGGCTGCGGTACCGGCGGCTGCCTCGACCGCCTTGGCTCAGATCAAGCCGGTGCCGGGCGCCGATAAGCTGACGGCTTATCAACTTGGGCCGCATATTTGGATCCGCTGGGCCGACAGCCTCTTGACCAGCTATCGGGCACACCGCTCGCAGAAATATCCCTACATGTACCCGCTGACCGGCCCGATTTCCGGCTTGCCGTTGACTAGCGAGACGTCACTGCCCTACCCGCACCATCGTTCGCTGTTGTTCGCCTGCGATCGGGTCAACGGCGGAAACTACTGGCAGACCGGATTCGACGGCGGACAGATCCTCTCGACCGGCCCGCGGTTGGGACAAGTAACGCCCACGTCGGCCGAGATCCACGACCAGTGCGAGTGGAAGAAGCCGGACGGTCCGGTCGTGATGCGCGACCAACGGAAAATCACCGTGACGGTGCCCAGCCCGAGGTTGCGATTCGTCGACTGGGAAATCAAGTGGATCGCCGTCGAAGACGTGACCGTCACCCGCACGAACCATTCGCTGTTTGCGATCCGTGCGGCGGTCGATATCACGCCCTGGGGCGGCGGTACGCTGATCAACTCGGCCGGCCAATCGGGCGAAAAGGCCACCTTCGGCAAACCGGCCGCCTGGTGTGGCTATCATGGACCACGCCAAGGCCATGCCGGCAAAGTGGTCGAAGGCATCGCGATCCTCGACCACCCCAAGAATCCCTGGTCGCCGTGCCCTTGGTTCACACGCGACTACGGCTTCATCTCACCCACGCCGATGAATTTCATCAAAGAGCCCTGGCAACTCCCGGCCGGCGAGTCGGTCACCTTGCGCTACCGAGTCGTGCTGCACGCCGGCGACCCCAAAGAAGCCGCCCTGGACGAAATCCACAAGGCGTGGACCACCGACACCGTTTAGCGCCCGTCGGCACGACGACCCTCCCCGTTTAGCGCTCGTCGGCACGACGACCCTCCCCACGCTACAACGACAACACATACGCCACCAGATCCTCGACCTCTTGCGGTGTGAGTTCGCTGAGCGTCCCGTGCTGATCCTTGGGGTTGTGCTTCGTGAGGGCTTCGGTCATCGTGGCGGCACGGCCGTCGTGGTAGTAGGGGGCCGTGCGATAGGCCTCGATCAACGACGGGGTGTCGTACTTGCCGTCCGGCTCGCTGCGGCTGATGATGCCGACGTTGTGTGTTAACTGGTCGGTGAAGTAGGGGGCCGGATGACAGCCCGCACAGTCGGCCTTGCCCTCGAAAAGAACCTTGCCACGCCGGGCCGACTCGGAGCGCTGCGACAGGATGGGGTTCGGCTCGGGCTTAAGCGACAAAACGTAGGCCAACAGGTCGTCGACGTCGGACGGCTCGGGCACGATCAGGTGGCTGCCGGTCACGCCGGTCTGCATGCAGCCGCGCGATTCCGGGCGAGTGGCTCGGCGGTTGTGCGGCGAAGTGTGCGGCATGTAAATCAGGCTGATCACGTCCTTGCTGTTGCCGATCCCGTCACGCATGAAATCCCAAGGCAGCCCGTCGATCCGACCCCCGTCCAAGTGGCACGAAGCGCAACTGTGCCAGTGTTGGAAACAGCGGGTCGCGTCGTGGAAGTAGATTTCGCCGCGTCGGGCCGCATCAGGCTGAGGCTGCGGGCCGACGGGGAATGATGCTAACAGCTTCTCTTCAGCCGTGTCCACGACACCGATCGTGCCTTGGTAGTAGTTGGCCACGTAGAGTCGTGTACCGTCGGGCGAGAGCGCCAGGCCGCGTGGCCCGTTGCCGCCGGAGCCCACCCGACGGATCGCTCCGGCAATGTACAGGGCCGTCAGGTCGTTGGTCAACTCGTCTAAGTTCGCGCGGTCGTTGCGGATCCGCACCCAGACGTTATCCCGCGGGCCGTCTTTCAGCTTGGCCAACTCTTCCGGCACGTTGCCGCCGAGCAGGTCGTGGACCTTGGCCACATCGACCATCGACACTTTGTGCGTGCCGGCATGGGCGATCCACAGCCGCGTGCCGTCGGCCGAGATGACGACACCCCAAGGATCGGCCGCCCCGCCGGTCAAGTCGTCCAGCAGCGTGGTCGCCAATCGGGTGCCGGCCGCGATGTCGATAATGCTCAGGGCATAAGTATGGACCCAACCGCGTTCAAGCTGCGTGATCGGCAGATTGAACCGGCCCAGCGTGTGGACCACGTAGGCCCACCGGCCGTCCGGACTGATCGCCACACCACTGACGGCCGTCGAGCCGGGTGGCAATTTCACGGTGGCGACCGACTGCATGGCAACCGCGTCGATGATCGTCACCTCGGCGGCCAACTTAGGATCGGTCCCCCGGCCTTGCGGCAGGTAGTTGCCGACCACAATCCGCGTTTCGTCGGGCGTGACCGCGGCACAGGCCGGGTCGCGCGTCACGGCGATCTGCTGGAGTATCTTGCCCGTGCCCAGGGCCACGATCGAAACCGTATCGTTCCCTCGGTTGCAGGTGATCAGCCGATTGTTCTTCGGCGCCAAAGTGACGGCCGTCGGCCAAGGCCCCACGGGAATCTCACCGGTGACGGTCTTCGCGACAGTGTCGATCACAGCCACGCTACCGGCCTTGCGCTGGGCGACGTAAAGCGTCTTGCCGTCGGCCGAGAGGGCCAGTCCGTTCGGTTCGCCGGGAACGGGAATATCGCCGACCTTCCGCTTACCCACCACGTCGAGCACCGCGACACATCCGGCCGTCTTGTCCGAAACGTAAAGCCTCTTTCCATCCGGCGAAACGGCCACGGCCAACGGCGAACGATACACGTCACCTCGCGCGGCGGCTCCCCATGCGATAACCATCGCAGCCAACAGCAATCCTAATCGAGCAATTTTTTTCATCTTCAGATTCTCTGCAGACTTATAGAATGCTTCCCAACCGCTGCCTCCGAGTCTAAGCCAGCCGGCACGGCCAGTCCACCATTGCCGGCCAAGATTCGTCCTAATGGGCAGCCACACAACGACTTGCGCATATAAGGCCGCGACCGTTGGTCGCGCCAGAACACAGAATTACCGCCACATGGGCTATGATATCACACCCTCTCGGGGCATACGCGCTTGCAAAGCTGGCCCGAATCTGATAGAATCAAAGCCCTGGCGGACGGACCGTCAACCGGAAGAAGCCAACGAGAAAACGACTGTCGTGTAACGGGGGGATGGTGCCATGCGGATTGCCGTTGGAAGTGATCATCGTGGTGTGGACATGCGGTCGAAACTGGTCGAGTTGCTCGATCGACTCGGTCAAGAGGTAATCGATCTGGGCGCCCACGAATCGGAGGACGTCGACTATCCCGACGTGGCCGCGCTGGTCGCCGAGAAGGTAAGCGAGGAAGAAGTCGACCGTGGCATCCTGATCTGTGGCACCGGGCTGGGGATGTGCATTGCTGCGAACAAGATCTCGGGCGTGCGGGCGGCCCCTTGCTACGATGCGCTGACGGCCGAGCTAAGCCGTCGCCACAACGATCTGAACGTCTTGTGCCTCTCCGGAGACATCTTGGGCGAAAAGGCCGTCGACCGGCTGGTCCAGACGTGGCTCGATACGCCTTTCGACGGCGGCCGACATGCCCGGCGGATCGAAAAAATCGCCAACCTTGAAAACGGAAACGGCAAGCCGTAACAGTAAATCCGCAAAGTCGATTTTCGCGAACCGGGGCCCGTTCGGATCACGGAACCAGTCACGCGTATTCTCACAAGTGGAGCGTCCTCTTATGAAATGGATTCGTAACGGGTTGGCAGGACTCTTCTTCATCACGGCGACGATCGCCACTTGCTTCGGCCAATCCCAGCAGGACGTAAAGCCACCGCCACCGAACAAGCCGCTGATCGCCTACTGGAACTTCGACGAACCGTCCGGACTGACGTGTGCCGACCAAAGCGGCCACGGTTACGACGCCTCGCCGGCGCCGCAACGGGACGCGGGCATTTCTCGCATCGCGGGGTTGTTCGGCTCCGGCATGCAGCTCTCGGGTAATCACCTGTTGCAGGTGCCCGGGAAGCCCAACTTCGAAGACGTCGAGCAAATCGCCTTCAGCGCCTGGATACTCCCCACCGATGTAAGCGGCAACCGTGAGATCTTCCGTAAGGAGGACGGTGAGCACCGGGTCCTGTTCTCGCTGCAAGACGACGGGCGGATTCTCACGCTGGGGTTGTACATCGACGGCTATGTGGAAAGCGACTCCCGGATCGAACCGGCTCAGATACTCGACGGAACCTGGCACCACTGCGCGGCCACGTTCGACGGGCAATGGATGCGCGTCTACCTCGACGGCGCCGAGGTAGGGTCGCTCGAGCGACCCGGCAAAATCACGGCCAAGGGAGGCGCCGCTGGGTGTATCGGTTCGGCCTACGGTGTCGAGAATTTCCAAGGGTCGCTGGACGACTTGCGGATCTATTCCGAAGCGCTGACGCCGGAAGAGATCGCCCAACTCTATGCCAACGGATGCCGCGCGTTGGCCAATCGCACCAAGGAGCTACGCAAGGCGCTCGATTCATTCTACGTTCGTGAAGAGACGTTTGCCCGGACGCTGGCCACGACGAGAGAGAAGCTCAATCAGGCAGGGATCAAGCCTTATCCGGAGTTGACCGGGATTCTGGTGGCTCAATTGCGGGCCGACTTTTCCAAGGACTGCACCGATTTCGTGCGATTCACCGGATCCGGTCCGGGCGAATACCTCACGGCCGTTGGCAACGAGTTTCACTTGGCGACGGCCGAGCGGCTGGTTGGCCTGATGATTGAATACAAGCCGCTTACCGAGTGTCAGCTTCAGCACCAAACACCGGAGCAGATGCAACAGTGGCAAGCCGTCCAGTTGGTCGAGGATTCCTTTGCCCAACTGAAGGCCTCCGGCGAGACGGGACAATACTCGCCGAATTGGATTACCGTAATGCTCGAGGCGGGCCGGCGGATCGATTTCCGCCCCTATGTGGCCGAAGCGGTCGCTCCTTACGTGAAGCCAGCCACGCCGCCGACGCGCGATCTCTCGGCCGAGGAAGCGCTGAAAGTTCAGAGGCGCGATTGGCTGCATCAGGCCGACAACAATCCTTCGCCCGAGCGGATCAATCAAGAGATCCAGTGGACGCGTCAGTTGGCCCAGCGGATCGCGTCGGGCCACCCCGGCCGGGTCGAGTTCGCGGCGGAACTTGCCCAACTCGACGGGTTGGCCGAGCAAGCCAAGTCGCTCGCCGGGCCGAGTGCCGAGCTCTATTTCGCGCTGCGGCAGGTCAAGCGGCGGATCATGCTGAAGAATCCGGTGATCGACTTCGACAAGGTCCTGTTTGTCGACATGCCCTTCCCGGCCGGTTCGGAATGGCAGCACGAGACGCGTCACCGGCTGGGTTACATGGCCGTACCCGGCGGAAAGCTGGTCACGCTCAAGGGCCTCTCGCCGGGCGGCAAAGTGAAGCAACTGATGCCGCAAGCTCCGCTGCACGGCTCGTTCTGGCGGCCGGACGTTTCCTATGACGGCCGGAAGATCGTCTTCTGCTTCAAGCCGCATAACGAGAAGTCGTTCCATCTCTACGAGATCGATGTCGATGGCGGCGGCGAAGCGGTCCAGTTGACCGACGGGCCGTACGACGACTTCGACCCGATCTACATGCCCGATCAGAAGCACATCGTCTTCTCGACCACGCGCGGGCACACCTACGTCCGCTGCATGCCGCCGACCAACGCCTTCGTGTTGGCCCGATGTGAGCGGGACGGGTCGAACATGTACTTCATCTCGCGGAACAACGAGCCGGATTACCTGCCGTCGGTGATGAACGACGGGCGGATTATCTACACCCGCTGGGAATACACCGACAAACCGCTCTGGCGTGCCCAAAGTCTGTGGACGGTCAATCCGGACGGCACTCAGGTGAACACGTTCTGGGGTAACCAGAGCGTTTGGCCCGATCTGATGAAGGACGCCCGCAGCATCCCCGGCAGTCGCCGCGTGATGTTCACCGGCAGCGCCCATCACGACTGGTTCAGCGGCTCGGTCGGCATCATCGATCCCGACAAGGGACACAACTTCCCCGACGGGCTGACCAAGGTGACCGCCGACATGGTTTGGCCCGAGTCGGGTAACGGGCCGGTCGATCCGATCGAATCGCCCAACTACCACTCAAGCGGCCAATACGTAGCCTATTATTCACCCTTTCCGCTTTCCGAGCATGATTTTCTCGTCTCGGCCAGACGCAACGACAAGTTCCTGCTCTACCTGATGGACTTCGACGGCAACCGCGAGTTGATCTACGAGGGCAGCAATAACATCTTCCATGCGTTGCCGGTCCGACCGAGGATGAAGCAGCCCGTGGTTCGCGATCGGGTCGCCTGGCCCACCCGCGAGCAACGCGACGAACCTAAGTACGGCGTGGTCTATAGCAAGAGCGTCTACCAAGGGGCCCCCGAACAACTCCGCGGCAAGGCCCGATATCTGCGGATCCTCAACATCGAGCCGAAGACCTACACCTATTGGCACAAACGACCCTACATCTCGTCCGGCCCGGTCGTCTCGATGATCCAGTCGGAAGGCGTCAAACGGGTTCTCGGTACGGTGCCGATCGAGAAGGACGGTTCGCTGTCGTTCCGCGCCCCGGCCGGTGTGGCACTGCACTTTCAGCTTCTGGACGAGAACCATCGGGCCTTGCAGACGATGCGAAGTTTCTCGGGCGTGATGCCGGGCGAGACTCGCGGCTGTCTCGGTTGCCACGAGATGCACAGCGTCACGCCGGACACCGGCGGAAAGGTCCTGGCATTGAGCAGGCCGCCCAGTCATATTACACCGCCGCCTTGGGGCGAAGATTCGGTCAGCTATGTGCGGTATGTGCAGCCCGTGTTGGATAAGTATTGTGGCGAGTGTCACCAGGGCGACGGCGAAGGCCGTGAAACGCTCGATTTGACGTTCCGCCCCGGCTACCTGATCTTCAACGAACCGTACGTCACGCTGATCGGCCGACCGACTTGGGGTGCGCCGTATCAGAAGCCGGAGAATCCCCCGCCCGGGTTCGGCATCGCCGACACGCTGATCGTCGAAGGTTACAGCCCGTTCGACCCGAAGGCCTACACGACGCCGCCGCCGATGACGGCCCTGTCCTACAAGAGCCGGCTGATCGATCTGGCCTCCAGCGGTGAGCATTACGAGGTGAAGGTCGACCCGATCAGCCTGCGCAAATTGATCCTCTGGGTCGACACGATGTGTCCCTACCGCGGCGCCGACGAAGTCCGCGCGATCGACGACCCCGAGTTTCAAGGCGTCGATTGGATCTCGGTCCGCCCAAAGATCAAGACGGCCCCCACAGTTTCCCGACCCGGGCCAATTGAGTAGCGCTTGGGAATATGTAGGGTGGGTCGAGGCACGAAGACCCACCCTACGCGAACAGTTCGCCGTACGACTCTTTGACGACGTCGATGCCTCGACGGACGGCCAGGACGTCGCTGCCGACGGTCAATAGGCGGCAGCCCTTGTCGATGCATCGCTTGGCGTAGCCGAGTCCGCCCGGTACGGTACCCCAGCCGATGCCGTGCTTTCGGCAGGCGGCCGAGATGGCGTCGATCGCCTCCCAAACCTTCTCGTGATTCACCTCGCCCGTATGGCCCAAGGCCTGCGACATGTCGGCCGGGCCTAGGAAGACCATGTCCACGCCCTCGACCGCTGCGATCTGGTCCACCTCGTTCAGCGCCCCGAGCGTTTCGATCTGGATGACCACGAAGTTCTCTTCGTTGGCGTCCTTGACGAACTTGGACAAGGGCTTATAAGTGTAGCGGGCGTCGAAGCCGCCGCTGTTGAGTCCCCGATCGCCGCGCGGGGCGAACTTGCACCAGCGGACAAACTCCTCGGCCTCGGCCGCCGAATTGATACGCGCGGCCATCACGCCGTCGGCGCCCGCCTCGAGGTTTTGCGTTACCTGCTGGTAACCGGTCGGCGCCATGCGAACGAACATCCCCAACCCGTTGGCCCGGGCAAAGGCCGAGGCCGCCTGGACCTGCGGCACCGTCATCCCACCGTGCTCCTGGTCCAGCCACAACCCGTCGTATCCCTCGGCCATGCCGAACATATCGAACACGACCGGGTGGACGATTCGGCTGACAGAAAAGACCCGCAAAACTCGATCCGTGGCTAGCAATTCCTGGAAGATTCGGGACATGACGACTCCTTGGGGCTTTCTGGCAGGTAGGGGCGAACATCAAGCAATCCAGTAGTCTGATGGGCCGCCGCCTGCCGGTCAAGGGGCCCATTGTCTGTGCCGCTAACGGCGATTATTCGCAAGTGTGCCACGGCCGTGTCGGCCGTGCGAAGTTGGGGAAACTGCACCGGTTTGGGCACGGCTGACACAGCCGTGGCACATCACTTCTTGCGGGGGATGGCGTTCTTGTGGGCGTCGCTGAGCACCAAACCCCCGCGTTTGGGGTATTTCGAAGGAATTACGCCGGTTTGCGCGAACCTCCGTGGCCGAAGATGTGTCTGATGGGGCAGCGAAACTGTTGACACCCGGCTGAGAATCTGGGAAACTACAAGTAGAGGACAATCGTCGTTTTTTCCGATCCGTAGGTATCGGGACGACATCGTTTTTCGCCTTCCGCGCCCTGCGCAACAACACGAGGTGCTGCCATGCGTTGCCTAATCTCATCCATCCGAATTACGACCCATCGTATCGGCTTGGAACTAGGCGGCCGTTTTACGGCTTTGCTGGCAGCTAGTTGTATGCGCAGACTCTCCTACGCGCGGATTTGGCTTGGATTAGCCGAGCTGTCGCCCGCCCACGTCCATGTGGGTGTTATAGGCGCGGCCCAAGTACCGGGTTTCTTGAATTCCCGACACTTGAGGCCGCATCTGATGCGGCGGCCGGTCGACTCCGGCGCGTGGCTCGGCAAACGCTAGGCTTGATCGCCTGCTGCTGAGTCGGTTCACGACGCACCGGATCCGAACGGCCAAGCCGGCACTGCGGGCTAAGTTTCTTGCTCCGCATTTCGGCAAGCTGCCCCTTAGGCCACTTTTACCCCGAGTTTTCGTTTCGTTTTTCAGTGTTTATCTTCCGGGAGACCTATCATGCAACCTCAAGCAACCAACACGAACTGCCAAGACACCGACCTGATTCAATCGGTCCGTGCCGCGCAGCGCGGCGACCGCAAGGCCTTCGGGCGGCTGGTGACGCGTTACGAGCGGGCCGTTTATGCGGTCGTGATCCGCCGGTTGGGAAACCATGCCGAGGCGCAAGAGGTCTGCCAGGACGTGTTCGTCCAGGCGCTGCGGAAAATCGATCAACTCCGCGATCCGGTCTGCTTCGGCGGGTGGATCCGATCGATCGCCGGTCGGATGGCCATCAATCGCGCGGTACGGCAAACCCGATGGATCTCGTTCGAGACCGAGACCATGGACAACGGCTACCCCCAGGGCGTGACGCCGCTGGGTGCCGTGCTCGCCGGCGAACGGCAGCAACAGGTCCAAGCCGGCCTGGGCCGGCTGCGAGATACCGACCGTAACACGCTGGAGGCCTTTTACTTCCAGGGCCGGTCTGTGGCCGAGATGAGCAAGACGTTCGATTCGCCCGTCGGCACGATCAAGCGTCGGCTGCACGTTGCCCGAAAACGGCTGGCCAAGGAACTGGCCGCCCTGGCCCCGGCATAAGTGACGACCCTCCCGGGAGGTTTTGCAGAGAACTCTCTTGCAGGCTTTTCGGGGGGTCGTTGCAAAGCCGCAAGCGGCTACTGCGCGGCCCGACGACGTAGCCAGGGCACGAGGCAGAGGCTGGCGATTGCTAACAGGGCTAGCGTGGTCGGCTCGGGGATGGTGACGATTTGTACGTGATGGCCGAGCTCGAGGTGCCAGTCCGCCAACAGCCCGCCGCCGGCCGTGTTCAGACCGTCGAAATCCGTCTGGGTCATGTAGAGGATGCCCTCGAAGTCGGTCCCTTCGATGGTCGTCAGTTCGTCGAGCATCAGGTCCAGTTGTATCGCATCGAGGTTCAGCACGTCGACCAACCACAGACCGGTCAGATCATCCATCGCATACAGCGGCGACAGGTCGGTCACCTCGGCAAAGTCCACACCGCTGAGGTCCAGTTCCGTGATGCTGGGAAGATCGCCGATGCCGATGCGATGATCGAACCCACCGTCCAACAGCGCGGTCAACGCCGTCTGGTTCAACACGGTGTTCTTCAGCGAGACGCTCGTGATATTCGTATTGCCTACCACGGTGAAGGTATCCAGGCTGGAGAAATCGGCTTCGTCCAGATTCAGCTCTGTCAAAAGTATATTACTGCCGAGAAGCAGCGTCTCAAGATTCGGCATCCCGCTGAAGGCGCCCGATTCGATGCTCGAAATCTGGTTGTGGTGCAGATACAGCCACTCAAGATTCGGCAGGCCGCTGAGCGTGTCCGATTCGATGCTCGAAATCTGGTTGTGGTTCAGAATCAGTAACCTAAGATTCGTCAGGCCGCTAAGTTTGTCCGCTTCGATGCTCGAAATCTGGTTGTAGCTTACCGACAGATACTCAAGATTCGGCATCCCGCTGAAGGCGTCCGCTTCGATGCTCGAAATCTGATTGTTTCTTAGATGCAGCGACCGAAGATTCGTCAGGCCGCTGAAGTCGTCCGCTTCGATGCTCGAAATCTGGTTGCCGTACAGATCCAGCCCCGCAAGATTCGGCAGGTCGTTGAAGTCGTCCGATTCGATGCTCGAAATCTGGTTGTCGTCCAGACCCAGGTAGGTAAGACTCGCCAGCCCACTGAAGTCGCCCGATTCGATGCTTGAAATACTGTTCCCGTTCAGACGCAGAGACTCAAGATTCGTCAGGCCGCTGAAGGCACCCGATTCGATGCTCGAAATTTGGTTGCCCCACAGCTCCAGCGTTGTCGTCGGTGTGGTAGTCCAATCGTAGTCGCCGATGCCGCTGAGATCGTCGATGGCGCGAGAAGAAACGAAGCGGGGTTCGACCCACTCGGGCATAGCGTCGCCGGGACTGTAGCCTTGGTCAGTTGCCCAGTCGCCGAAGGTGTAGACGGCCTGGGCGGCGGCGGGCAGACTTAATGCGATCCACGTGGCAATGATCCACGATCCACGCGGCGACAATCCGGGTTCCCATCATCTGCTGCTTCGTAGACATTGTATTCCCCCCGTTCGAGTTCACCGGGGCGTCATCCAATGCTGCGGACAGCCCCCTCCACGATAACCACCAATTCCCCTATTATGGAGATTACCCCGCAGGCTGTCAAGTCTCTGGCGTCAGGGGCCCGGAATTGGGCTGAAATGGGGCCGTTTGCCGGTAGCTGCGTTCGCCAGAACGCGGGCGACGCGAGATTACCGCGCTCTGGCGAGTGCCACTGCTTCGCAGAAGCAGTGCCATCGCGAGTGGCTAGTCATTGTCGGAAAACATTCATTCGGGTGCCATGCCCACGCAAGCGTGGGCATGGCACCCGCAAAGCCGGTTTTCGCGAAACTCTAGAAATTACGGGGTTTGCGAGGTTAAGTCCAGGTGTAGCAACGATTTCGTGAAGTCTCACCTGGGTTCACCAGCGCTCACGTACTCTCAGGAAATGTCAGCCTGATTGGCCCACTGGGTCAATCAGCTGCGGCTCGACACCTCCTACTACAGGAGATGTCGAAATGACTATCAAGCTGAATCCGCCCATTGTACCACGCAATGGGCATACATTGAAAGTACTGAGCGTGCGTCGCGTGAGTGATCCGGGGCCGGGCAAGCAGGATATTCGGTCGTTGGATGACCAGGGAGCCCTGCATGAGCGGTGGATCAAGGATCACATCGACCAGCCCTATGAAGTCAAAGTACTCGCCGGCTCCGGCAGCGGTGAATGCCTGGAGCGTGTCGAGTACCTGGAACTGCTCGAATTGGTTGATTCCGACCAATGGGACCTCGTTCTTACCGAGGACCTGGGAAGAATCCTCCGGCGTATACAAGCTCACATGTTTTGCGAAGCGTGCGTGGATCACCGTACTCGGCTGATCGCGATCAATGACCATGTGGACACCGCCGAGGCTGGCTGGGAAGATCGATCGATCATTTCGGCCTGGCACCACGAGCGGTCGAACCGCGATACGTCCGATAGGATCAAGCGGAGCCACCGCAGTCGATTTCAGCAGGGCGGTACGGCCTCGCTTCCGATCTTCGGCTACCGCAAGAAGCCGGACGCCAAGTCAGACGGCGACTGGGAACTGGTGCCCGAGGCAAAGGACGTTTATCGGGAGTGGTTCGACCGGCTTGACCACGGTGCGACGTACAGCGAAGTGAGTGATTGGCTCAACGACAACGGGATAGCCCCCGGCCCTTATTGCCGAAACGACAAATGGGACTGCCGCATGGTATCGCGAGTCACTCATAACAGCCTCTTGAAGGGCTTGCGATTCAGGAACAAGCGGAAGACGCGGCGGAGCAGCGGGGGGACGTACAAGTCCGAGAAGGCCAAGCCGGCCGACTTGCTCACGCGGCATGTCCCGCACTTGGCCTTCTTCGAGGAAGCCTACTACGACCGCGTAGTTGCCAAGGTAGACGCCCGCAATGCCAAGTTCCGCCGCAACAGCAACGGCGGTCCCGATCCGTGCGCAGACCGTCCGAAGAAGCGGACCCGTTTCCCTGGGCAAAGTATCTACTGCGGCGTTTGCGGTCGAATGTTCGTCTTCGGAGGCCACGGTCAGAAGGATCGCTTGATGTGCAGCGGAGCCCGCGAGTACAAGTGCTGGAACGCAATTACCGTCGATGGTCCGTCGGCCGCACGCAAGATCTCCGAGGCCATGTTCAGCGAGATCGAGAACATGGCGGGTTTCGATCCGTCGTTCTTGGCGATGGTCAACGAGGAGGCCGACAAGTTCGATGCCGCTCGCGAATCGCGTCTGCGAGAACTCACGACGGCGATCGAACGTGGTAACCGCGAGATTGCCAATCTGGTGAAGTACATTCGCGACGGCGACGACAGCCCCACCGTACGCGACGAGCTACGCCGCTTGGAGACTTGCCGGCAGCAACTCAAGCACGACAAAGATCAGACCGAGCAGATGCCCACGTGCACGGTCGTTGTGCCCGACGCCGATCAGGTCAAACAGCTCGCCCGTGAGGCCTTCAAGGACTTGGCCATCGACAGCCACGAGTTCGCCAAGCGCCTGCGCACGGCGACGGGAAAGATCGTGGTGTATCCCTTCCGGTCTTGCGACGGAGGCCACATCGGACTGCGGTCGAAGTTTCGCACCCAGATAGCCAGTCTGCTGCCGGATCCGCGGCTTCAATCGATTCTCAAGCAGCCCTTGGAGCGTGTGCTCACAATCGATCTGTTCGAACCGCCGCAACGCGTGGAATACCGCGAGCGGCTCGTGACCCTTCGCCAGGAGAAAACCGAGCGTGTGGCGGCGCAAGAGTTGGGGATCACGGTCACGGCGGTTCAGCGGGCCGCCGCTCTGAGCCGGCTCATGAAGCAGCAGGGGCTAACCGATCCCTACGTCCGACTCATGGAGCCGCCGTCGGACTACACCAAGCTCCGCCGCCACCTAAACAGACGGTACCGCTTCGAGCCGCTTCCAGGTCACACGTCTGGCTGGTAGCGTACAAGGCTCCATCCCGTTATCCCGTACACCCTGTGTCGCCCGTCGACACAGGGTTCTTTTTTTGGCCATTACCAAGACTTGAACATGAAAGGTGCATTTCTATGCCTCGCAACGAATATCATCACAACACCATGAGCGACGAACAGGTCGCCACAGCCAACAGAGAGAATCTACTCGAACTTCTACGGCTGCTCGCAAAAGAAGTCGCGCGACGCCTCCCTCGCAATTCCCGCAAAGCTGTTGGTGCAAGTATCCCAGCATCTAAACAACACGCCGCTTCCAAGCCAAATAGTTCGAGGGCCGAATAGCCGCATCTTCGACGCACGACAACCGGCGGCAAGCGATCGGCAAGGACTGTTGTTTTGCCGATGGCGGGCGTAGCCATCTTAATAATCGCACGTTTTGCGTCATAAGAATATAGGTCAAAACATTCCCAGTAATCTGAGGAGACACAAAATTGCATTTTACCACTGTCTTAGTGACCGGCTCCCTGCTGGTCGTGCTGTTAACGTGGGCCCTGGTCCGTGAGGTCCGGTTGCGTCGGGCGTTGCAGGCTATGCTTCGCCGACTCGTCTTGCCGCGATGCGAGTCAATTCATCGAACGGGCCCTCGGGCAACAGACCGACGAATGGTTAGGCGTCTTCTTCAACCAAAGCCCGCCGAACTTCAGGCATGGGGTCTTCGCGGACGGATTCAAGCCAGTTCGTAACCGTGTCGGATGTGAGACGATGGTTTCGAGCGATGACGCACAGCCGCGTCATGGATGCCCGTAGATCGGGAAGCTCCTCGCGAAAGTTGGGATCTAAGCTTTCATTGCGGTTGACGGGCCTGTAGACAAGACGGCGAGACCAAAGTCCGAGCGATGATTCACAGCGCTTGAGCAATCGTCGCGATTGGCGCGAAGGCAGTCGACGGAAAAGGTTTCCGACTGTGTCCAAAATGTGAATGAGTCCGTAGGAATACTCGGCATCCAATTGGCCGTTGACTCCAGCGATCACGACATCGGGAATCCGTGGAATTCGCGAATCTGCAAGCTGATTGGCCCAGTGGTTGAGCGAGAAGAGTCCTTCCTTGAGGCGATCCTCATCCACACCACTGAGTCGGGAGACAATCTCCTCAGCTAA
>SDBV01003983.1_pt1 | contig 21386 bp, 18 predicted proteins | sample 2277081 | NCBI WGS metagenome assembly SDBV01 (sample SAMN10402039, study PRJNA504765) | marine sediment metagenome | isolation source: marine sediment core GS10_PC15, 223 cmbsf | place: Arctic Ocean: Southern Knipovich Ridge | collected 2010 | reverse complement strand
GTTTCCGCCGCCGTTCCACTCGCCCCACGCCGCTGAATCACCATTTTTCCGACGCGCACTAGCTACGTCGCCCGGTGTCAGTCTGGCGATGATCGCCGCTTCATTTTCACGTGCACCGCGGAACGCAGGCCGCAGCGAAAGGGCGATCTCGGGGTCGATGTGCTCGATGGCTGGGACCGTCCCGCCGACCGGTCCAAGGTGATCGAAGCCGTGGGTAAGCTGCTTCGCGAGGCTGCCAGCAAGCAAGACAACGAACTGACCGGAAAAGCAGTACACAGCGCGATCGACTGGCTCGACGAAGACGCGGAGCGTTGGTCTGAGTTCATAGATTCCGTCGAGTGGCACTTTGGGGCGCCCGACATCGAGCAAGTACGCGGGCAGATCAGCGAGGTCCTTGCCAGGCGACCCGAGGTAGGCCACGGTTTGGCGGCCCAACTGGTGGACCGGCTTGTTGCCCGGGTGCTCGTTGCCTCGAGCCAGCCGAGACCCGAAGACCGGGTGTTGGACTCCGACGGGCTTACGGCCTTCCTGCGGGAAGCGGTCGGCGAGTTGGCCCAATGGGCCGATAGTCGGCAGGGCAGGCGGATTCGCGAGGCCTTCTCGGAGGCACTCGGCATCGATGAGGTGATCGGCCCCGGCACGCGGCCTTTGCCTTCAGGGGAGATGGGGCCCGGCCGACTGCTTATGGCGGCCTACGAGGTAGTCGCGTTCGATGAAAAAGGGCGTCGAGACGACCTCCAGCGCTTGGCAAATTGGTGTCGCGATGATCGGTCGGCCTCGGTGCAACTGATAACCGGCGAGGGGGGGACCGGAAAGACGCGCCTGTTGATCGAGTGGTGCAAGCGGCTTCGGGCTCAAGGTTGGCACGCGGGCTTCCTCGGCCACCAGCCGCCGGAGAATTGGTGTTCTGTTCTCTTGCAGGGCCGTGTTCCTCGACTGGTGGTTGTGGACTACGCCGAGACCCGCGGCCGTGAGGTACAGACCTTGGTTCAGCGGCTGGCCGGTCGACAGCACCGGCCGGGCCCCAAATTGCGTCTGGTTCTGCTGGCACGCCGCGAGGCCGATTGGTGGCGGCAACTGGCGGCACGTTCTGCCGAGGTTGGGGATCTTCTCTTGGGATCACCGGACCCCTATACGGTTGCGCCACTTGTGCCGGAGGCTCGCCAGCGCCCGGCGGTCTACGGCACGGCTTTGGAGACATTCGCAGATGCACGCAACGTCGAGCCACCGCGCGGCGCACCGTTGCCGAACCTTGCAGAAGAGGTCTACGACCGCATCCTCTACCTGCAAGCCGCCGCTCTGGTGACGGTCCTCAGCGGCGAGCCTGCCGGTGCGGGCCAGGTCTTCCACGGGATCCTCCAGCACGAGAATCGCTTCTGGCAACGGCAGGCAGAGGAGACGGTCCCGGATGACCAGCCGACTGCCTGGGCACTCCGCGACGCCATGCCCCGCTTCGTTACCGCGGCGACGCTAATCGGAGGCGTGCCCGTCGACGATGCTGCCCGGGGGCTTGTTTGCGAGGTCACGGGGTTGGTCCCGGGCGAACGCGATCTGCCGGGTGCGCTGTTGAGGCTGGCGTCCCGGCTCTACGGTCGAGACGCGCCAGCAGAGCGTGGCTCGCCGGACGCCCAGATCGATCGAGCTGCGTCTGTCGAGCCCCTCGAGCCCGACCTGTTAGGCGAGCAACTCGTGGCCACGACACTCGACGAGGACCTGCTGCGGGCCGTGCTCGATCAGGCCAACCCCGACGCCAGAAGGAGTGTGCTGACGGTCCTTACCCGCCTCGCCCAAAACCGGCCGGCCGAGCCCGGATGGCTGAAGGCCGCGTTCGACTTGGAGCTGGAGGGCCTTGCCGAGCCGGCGATGGATGTGGCGGTTTCTTCGGGAGATCCTGTGGGGAGCGTCCTGGCAGAGGTGCTCGAGTCGGCAGGAAGCCCACAACTGATCGAGCGATTGATGCAGCGATGTGACAGCCAGGCCTTCCAGAGTTCGGTTCCCCTGCGCGAGTTGGCTGCCGTGGCGACGCGACGCACGTTGGACGAGCGGCGCAGCTCGGCACGCACCCCAACCGAGGCAGATCTTGCTGTAATCTCAGCGCTCGCCAACAACCTGGGCGTCAGGTACAGCGAGTTGGGCCGGCGTGAGGAGGCCCTGGAGGCGACCAATGAGGCCGTCGAGATTCGCCGCAAGCTGGCCCGTGCGCGACCCGACGCCTTCCTGCAGGATCTGGCCGCCAGCCTCGGCAACCTGGGCAACAGGTACAGCGAGGTGGGCCGGCATGAGGAGGCCCTTAAGGCCGCCAGCGAGGCCGTCGAGCATTACCGCAAGCTGGCCGAGGCGCGGCCCGACGCCTTCCTGCCGAATCTGGCCGGCAACCTCAACAACCTGGGCAACACGTACGGCGATCTGGGGCGGCGTGAGGAGGCCCTGGAGGCCACCAGCGAGGGCGTCGACCATTACCGCAAGCTGGCCGCGGCGCGGCCCGACGCCTTTCTGCCGGATCTGGCCGGCAGCCTCAACAACCTGGGCATCAGGTACAGCGAGCTGGGCCGGCGGGAGGAGGCCCTGGAGCCCACCAGGGAGGCCGTCGAGCATTACCGCAAACTGGCCGAGGCGCGGCCCGACGCCTTCCTGCCGGATCTGGCCGCCAGCCTCAACAACCTGGGCGCCCACTACAGCGAGCTGGGGCGGCGGGAGGAGGCCCTGCAGGCCACCAGCGAGGCCGTCGAGATTCGCCGCAAGCTGGCCGAGGCGCGGCCCGACGCCTTCCTGCCGGATCTGGCTATGGGCCTCAACAACCTGGGCATCAGGTACAGCGAGCTGGGCCGGCGGGAGGAGGCCCTTGAGGCCTCCAGCGAGGCCGTCGAGATTCGCCGCATACTGGCAGAGGCGCGGCCCGACGCCTTCCTGCCGAATCTGGCCACCAGCCTCAACAACCTGGGCAACAGGTACAGCGAGTTGGGGCGGCGTGAGGAGGCCCTGGAGCCCACCAGCGAGGCCGTCGAGATTCGCCGCAAACTGGCCGAGGCGCGGCCCGACGCCTTCCTGCCGGATCTGGCCGCCAGCCTCGGCAACCTGGGCAACAGGTACAGCGAGCTGGGCCGGCGGGAGGAGGCCCTTGAGGCCTCCAGCGAGGGCGTCGAGCATTACCGCAAGCTGGCCGAGGCGCGGCCTGACGCCTTCCTGCCGGATCTGGCTTTTGGGCTCAACAACCTGGGCATCAGGTACAGCGAGCTGGGCCGGCGCGAGGAAGCGCTGAAGCTCTATCGAGAGGCCGTCTCGAGGCTGGCTGGAGCGTTCGCCCGTTACCCGGCGGCCCTTCGCCGCGACATGGCCGGTTTCGTGGGTAACTACCTGCGGACGGCGAGCGAACTGGGGCAAGAGCCCGACCAGGAACTTATCGAGCCAATCCTGGCCCAATTACAGAGGCTGGAGGATGAGCCCGACGACAAACAGGTGGCCAGATGACACCGGGCCGATAGAGCGGACTGGGGCCATTGGACCCAAAGGAGAAAGCCCCTCCTTGGCCAGGGCCAAGGAGTTGTCCAAGAACAAGTTCCCGTTTTTTGCGTTTGTTGATAGCCCCGCCCGGGAGGGCCGGGTTCCTGGAATGTCGCCACATCCAACCCCGCCCTCCCGGGCGGGGCTATTCTCCAAAAGTGCGACGTTGTTTTTTTTGACAACTCCCAAGCCCCACTGCCTACACGTCAATCAACCCCCTTTGCCGTGCGAAGATTGGGGGCCACCTCTCGGCCCCGTAGAGAAGGCCGATCGCAGATGAGGGTCGGCGGCACTCTTGTGGGTGGCACCGTAGCCACACGCAGAAACCTGCCTACCGGCTCCGCCAGACCTTCCAGGAAGTTCGCAGCATCCCCGGCGCGTTGCGCATCAGCATCGAAAACCAACTCTTGTAGGGTAGTCGGTAGTCGGGTACCGGCTCGATCGAGATGGCGTGCTGCTTTTCGCAACCCAGCATGCACAGCCCGCAGCCGATACAGCGGGCCGGCTGGTGGTTGAGCGTCTTTTCCGCCAAGTCGACCGTGATCGCGCCCATCGGACAGGCCTTGGCACACTTGCCGCAGTGGGTGCACGCGGCCGAATCGAAGCGGGGCATGAAGTGCGGCGGGGCCATCATGCCCGGCACGTTGAACTCGCTCACCACTCGCATCGCCTTGCAACAACAGCCGCAGCAGGAGCAGGAGGCCTGGCCCCGGGCCGACTCGACGTTCATCACCCAGGTAACCAACCCGTGCGATTCGGCCTCCCGCTTGATCTGAAGGAGACTCTTCTTCGATACCTTGCGGAGCCATCCGGCCTGGATCCCCATCTCGGCCCATTGGCCCATCACGGTGCAGACCTCCAGCGGCCGGCCACAACCCTCGCCCACCGGATCGGTCGACATCCGACACTGGCAGTGGCCTAGGCCAAACGTGTCGTAACGATCGAGAATCACCTCGAGCTTGTCCGAGGGCAGTGCCATGGGATGGGTACCCGCCGCGGGGCCCACCGGCAGGAAACGGAACATCGGTGCGCGGAGATCCTGATAGTCCAGGATGTAGCCGGTTTCATAGAGGGCCTCGATCAGCTCCGCGAAGCGGCGGTGCCAGTCGGTCATCGAGTCGGGTGACTCGCCGATCAATACCAGCTCGAAGATGCCCGGCATCACCGGCATCAGTCTGTAGCGGCGCTGCTGCGCAGGTCCGTCGCAGCCGATGGCCCGTTTCTCCAAGGCCAGCCGGTTGAGAATCGGCTCGATCTCTTCGACGCGGCGGTGTTCGGCCCAGTCTGCCGTGGGCACACTGGCCACGTCCTCCGCGCTGCTGCCCTTGATCGTGCCCAGGTGGCGAGCGACCGCGGCCTCCTCTTCGGTGAACGTATGCTGGACGAAGGCCATCAGCTCGTCGCAGATCGGCGGGCCCAGCAACAATGGGCTGGAAAGCCGCTTGGCCAATTCGCGATGGGCAGTGGCCACGCCCGGGTAATCGGTCAGCTTCTTCGCGCGAACGGTCTTCTGTCGCGGCCTGGCGGGTCCGATGATGTCCTTGTTGACCCGAATTACCCGGCGGGCGTTGCCTGTCGTGGCCATGGGTATCTGTCTCCGAGAGAAGTGACTCCGTTTGCGGGCAACGTTCAGGCCCACGTGCCGTCGGCCGCTAAACGGCGTAGTGCGATTCGTTATGCTGAAGCATAACCTACGGGCCCCGCTGCCGGCTAACTCTCGTTCTGCCGCAGCTTGGCCAACACGCTGTAGTCTTCCAGCGTGGTCGTGTCGCCGAGGATCTCCTCGCCGGCTGCGATCTCGCGCAACAGCCGCCGCATGATCTTGCCGCTGCGGGTCTTGGGCAAGGCTGAGGTGAAGTGGATGTCGTCGGGCACGGCCAACGCGCCGATCTCCTTGCGGACGTGCATCTGCAGTTCCTTCAGCAACCCGGCGCCCGCGTCGTAACCGTTACCCAGCGTAACGAACACGGCCACGGCCTCGCCCTTGATTTCGTGGGGCCGGCCCACCGCCGCCGCCTCGGCCACCGCCTCGTGGCTGACCAGCGCGCTCTCGATCTCGATCGTGCTCAGCCGGTGACCGGCCACGTTCAGCACGTCGTCGATCCGTCCCATGATCCAGTAGTAGCCGTCCTCGTCCTGTCGGGCGTTGTCGCCGCAGAGGTAGCTGCCCGGCACGCGGCTCCAGTACTCGCTCTTGTAGCGGCTCTCGTCACCCCAAATTCCCTGCAACATCCCGGGCCAGGGCCGGGTGATCGTCAGCCAGCCGCCGCTGCCGGTCGGTACCGGTTTGCCGTCGGCGCCCACGATCTCGGGCACGATCCCGGGCAGCGGTTTGCAGCAACTACCGGGCTTGGTTGGCGTGGCCCCGGGAAGCGGCGTCATCATGATCCCGCCCGTCTCGGTCTGCCACCAGGTGTCGACGATCGGGCAGCGCCCCCCGCCGATCTTCTCGTGATACCAGATCCAGGCCTCGGGGTTGATCCCCTCGCCCACCGTCCCCAACAGCCGCAGGCTCGAGAGGTCGCGCTTCTCGATCCACTCGTCGCCCCACTTGATAAACGTCCGGATAGCGGTTGGGGCCGTGTAGAAGATATTCACGTGGTACTTCTCGATCAGTTCCCAGAAGCGTCCCTCGTCGGGCCAGTTGGGAGCACCTTCGTACATGAAGCTGGTCACTCCGGCGGTGAGCGGGCCGTAGACGATGTAGCTGTGCCCGGTGATCCAGCCGATGTCGGCCGTGCACCAGTAGACGTCCTCGTCGCGAACGTCGAACACCCACTCCATGGTCTTCTTGACGTACAGGTTGTAGCCGCCGGTGCTGTGCTTGATGCCCTTGGGCTTGCCGGTCGAACCGCTGGTGTAGAGGATAAACAAGGTATCGTTGCTGTCCATCGGCTCGGCGGGACACTGCTGCGACGCCTCCTCCATCAGTTCGTGCCACCAGAAGTCGCGGCCCTGCCGCATTTCCACTTCGCAGCCGACGCGCCTGAGCACGACGCACTTTTCCACGGTGGGAGACTTCTCCAGCGCCGCGTCGACGTTGGCCTTCAGCGGCAGTTGCTTGCCCCGCCGCCAGCCCGCGTCGGCCGTGATCTGGACCTTGGCCGAAGCGTCGTTGTTCCGATCGGCGATCGCTTCGGCCGAAAAGCCCGCAAACACGATCGAGTGCACCGCCCCGATCCGCGCACAGGCCAGCATGGCGATGGCCAGTTCGGGCACCATGGGCATGTACATGGCCACCACGTCGCCGCGGCGGACCCCCAGGCCCTTCAGCACGTTGGCGAACTTGCAGACTTCGGTGTGCAGGTCCTGGTAGGTCAGCACGCGCTCGTCCCCCGGCTCGCCCTCCCAGATCAGCGCGGCCTTGTTCCGGCGTGACGTGCCCAGGTGGGCGTCCAGACAATTGTAGGAAACGTTGGTCTGGCCGCCCACGAACCACTTGGCAAACGGGTGATCCCACTCCAATACCTTTTCGTAGGGCCGGAACCAGTGCAGCTCTTCGGCCAGCTTGCCCCAGAACGCTTCGGTGTCCGCCGCGGCCTCTTCCCAGAGCTGCTGATACTTCGCCGCCGAGGGGATCCGCGCCTGGGCCGAAAACTGCTCGGGCGGCTGGAAGAGCCGCTCCTCCTTCATCACGTTGACGATCCGGCCTGATTTGTCTGCTGCCATGTCCGGTTCCCTCGGCGTCGAGATACAGGTGTCGAGATACACGACCAAATGACTAAATGGCCTCAACGAGCAAGATAGCCGCATTCTAGGAGCGTGTCGGCCTGGTGTCAACGGATCCCCTCGGGCCGGAATCCGTGGGGCGGTGCTCGCCGACGGTCCGCAGCCGGATCGAATGGGGCTTGTGCAAGGCGAACTCCGGCATGGCTCCATTCGGCCGTGGCCCCGCCAAACTGCCCATTGGGAAACTGGACGGGACCTTTCCCTGCGGACCCGACAACCGGTAGAATGGAGTGGAAACAGCCATCGGGCTGATCGAGGCATGGCATGAAGAACATTCTCACGTTGGTGCTGGGTGGCGGACGGGGGACCCGGCTCTACCCGCTGACCAAGTTCCGTTCCAAGCCGGCCGTGCCGGTGGCCGGAAAGTACCGCCTGATCGACATTCCGCTGTCTAACTGCATCAACAGTGGGCTGAACCGGATCTATGTGCTCACCCAATTCAACTCGGTCAGCCTGCACCGCCACATCCGCAGCACCTACAACTTCGGCCCCTTCAACCGCGGATTCGTCGAGGTTCTGGCGGCCCAGCAGACGATCACCAACACCAACTGGTACCAGGGAACCGCCGATGCGGTGCGTCAGAACCTCCGCTACCTCCAGCAGCCGAAAATCGACTACGTGCTGATCCTCTCCGGCGATCAGCTCTACCGGATGGACTTCCGCCAGATGATCGCCTCGCACGAGAAAGCCGGCGCCCAGGTGACCATCTCCGCCGTGCCGGTCCACGCCCACCAGGCCTCGGGACTGGGCATCATGCGCCTCGACGACGCCGGGCGCGTGACCGGTTTCCTGGAAAAACCCAAGACCAAAGAGGAGCTCGACCACGTCCGCACCGATCCCGCCTGGATCGACCGGCAGGGTATCGCCAGCGGCGGCCGCGACTGCCTGGCCAGTATGGGCATTTACCTGTTCAACCGCGACACGCTACTGGACGTGCTGGAGAAGACCGACTACCAGGACTTCGGCAAGGAGGTCTTTCCCGCCTCGATCCGCAGCCGGCACGTCCAGGTCCATCTGTTCGACGGCTACTGGGAAGACATCGGAACGATCAAGTCGTTCTTCCAGGCCAACCTGGAGTTGGCCACCAGCGATCCGCCGTTCGAGTTGGCCTCGGCCGATCTGCCCATCTACTCGCGTGCCCGATTCCTGCCGCCTTCCCGCGTGGAAGGCGCCTCCATCCGCGGCAGCCTGATAGCCGACGGCTGCACCATCGAAGAGGGCGCCGTGATCGAAAACAGCGTGATCGGACAGCGATGCCTGATCGGCCGCGACGTGCAGATCCGTAACTCGATTCTGATGGGCAACGACTTCTACGAGGCGCCCGAGGAAATCGCCGCCGACCGATCTAACGGCCGGCCACCGCTCGGTGTGGGGCCGGGTACACGCATCGAACGGGCAATCGTCGACAAGAACTGCCGTATCGGCCACAACGTCCAGATCGTCAACCACCAAGGCGTTGAATCTACCGATGAAACCCCGTACGGCCTGATCCGCGACGGGATCGTGGTCGTGCCAAAGGACGCCACCTTGCCCGACGGCTGGAAGCTCTGAGCAAGGCCAGGCGCGTACAGGAGCCCGCCAGACGTTGGACTTGTCTTTCAATCCAGCCCAATGATCGGGCAATTCTGACCGCAGCCGTGCAAAAAGCGTCCTCCCCTGAGCGGGCCTCGGCCATTGGCCTTTCGGGCTGCGCCAACTCCCCATCGCACCAGATTCGCTGCAATCGCAACAACCGCGATGGCCGGCGATACGGACGCCCCGGAATAACCGCTACGAGCCGGGATCACCTGAAGCCGACCCTCCGCTCGACTCGATACAAAGGATGAATCAAGGGTCACGGTCGGCTGGCATGCGCGTCGGGAAAAGGTGGTCCGGTCGGGCACCCCCGCCGATACCTCAGGAGGATCGGATGATGGACATCAACCGAAATCAGTGGTTCATGGCCGGGCTGGTGATGCTGCTTCTGGGAATCCAGTTCCGAGTGGCCGAGTCGTTCGTGCTCACCCAAGAGTTTACGCAACTGCTGGCCCAGGGCGCCGGCGACGGCACCGCCGTGGCCGGTACCACCTCGCCGTTGCTCAGACCGTTCCAGGCTGCGCCGGCCCTGAAGAAGACCGTCAAGCCGCCCGACTGGCTCGGCTGGGTCCTGCTATCGGTGGGCCTGGTGCTCTGTCTGCAAGCCCTGGCCATGAAGAAGCCCGACCAATGACGGCGGTTCGTCTAGCGGCGGCCGCGGCCGGTGCGCTCCTCCGGGAAGAAGCGGCGACCGGTGGAAAGCTGCAACTCGTCGCGGACAGAGCTGTAGGGCCGGATCCGCACCATGCTCTCGGTCGTCTCGAAGGTGCCCTGCCCCGGTACGCTCAGCCGGGCGTGAACTGCGCCGCGGGGTGCCACAGTCAGGTCGAATTCGGGATGCACGCCCTGAAACGGCAGCCGATAGACCGCGCCGTCCGGGCCGAAATCCTCAACACGGACCCGACGCGACCATCGTCCCAGCGTAGTGAAGGGATGCCAACGCCTCAACGCCGTGCTTTCCCGCTGCCCCGTGAGGTTGAGTTGGAGCGTGCCTCGGGCCGGGACCACGGCGCCGGTGCCGTCTAGCGGATAGACGTGCACCAGCAGACCGTCCACCTCCACGTCGGCGTCCCAGTTGGCCGCCGCCGCGTAGATGGCCAGCGAACGTACCCGCGGTGCTCTGCGCCGTGCAGGGCCGGTCACCGAGAGGAATCCGCCTGAGGGGGCGGAACCCTTGATCACGATCTTGTTCTGCTTCGCGGCCTGTTCCTTCCCACCGGGGGAATTCGGTTTGACCGTCTCGACGATCTGCCGCAACTCCTCGCCCGACAGATCCTTACCGGCCACGCGGACCTGCACGACCCGGTCCCATTGAATGGGACGCCGCAGCACCGCCGACCCCCGCTCGGATCGTAACCAGAGTTGGCTGGCGTCGGTTCGGGCGTCGAGTTCTCCGGTGAAGATCCGGCCGCTGGTCAGCTCGACCGAGATCGATTCGGCCTCCCGTTGTTCCTGACCGACGACCGGCTCGGCGGTGGCCCGGCCGGTCAACCCGATCGGCCAGAGCAACAATCCGCACAAAAGGCTAACTGGAAAATTCATTTTCATCGGTGTGTAGGTCCCGGATCACTGGGGCTCGAACGTCTGTTGATTTGGCCTGAGGGCGTGTCAGTACGCCTTTCGGAAAAGGCAAACCGCATGCCCGGCGCCCCGGAGGAACCGGCACTCCTGTCCCAACTCATTAGGCGACAGAGAGTTATGAATTACCGGCAGGGCCCACGGCGGGTCATTTTGGCCAGCGGGGACGTTGCCTTGCCGCATCACGTGGCCTTAGGGCAACCCGATCTTTGGGTAACCAGGCCGCCGGTGGTCAGGGCCGGTTGCCCCAGCCACGGCAGAGAAAGTTCGGGTGGCGCGGGCAAAGCCGGATTGCATCACGCCAGATGCCGCAGACTCCGAATATGGAACCAGTTATTAATGTCTCCCCCGGTCCTGGGTCTGCCCGGGTCTGGGTCTCCCCTGGGGCCGGGCGACGTTCGGGCGAGAGTACCCGCGACCCGAACGTACTGCTCACTAAACACCCCCCAAGAGGCAGGTATTTTGGAACAGTACCTCTATGGCAGGAGCAACTGATCATGGCCGCTGGTCTCTCCCTGGGCCAAACCCGTTGGGCTTCACTCTGGGCTCGGCTGCCCAGTCTGCCGTGGGCACACTGTGGCGGCTGGACGTGCGCCGCCGCGCTGTTGTTGGCGGCGGCGGCGGCCTTGAATTGGGCCGAAGCCTCTAGGGCGGCCGATCCACGGGCCCGACGCAGCGCGCCGGCCGGCACCCCCGCAAAATCACCCCCGCCCCAGGCGAACCTTCGGGTCCGGGAAGGGACGGAAATTGTGGATCAACTGGGGTACTTTCAGATCAGCGGCGACCGAGTGGTCTTTTTCACTGCAGACGGCCAAAGGCGGTTTGCCGGCCTGGAAAACTTACAGTTGGAACGAATCGCCCGAGTCGTCGCCGACACTCCACAACCGCTCCAATGGGGCGTCACCGGCACAATCACCGAGTACCGCGGCGCCAACTTCTTGTTGGTCCGGCGGGCCATCCTCAAGAGCGGTCTGCTATCCCCGGCGGGTAACTTCTGAGCCGGGCATCAGGGCCGCCTGTCTTGACAACCGGCGTGGGGTCCATAATGATGTGGAAATGGAGGGAGCGCCAGCCCACTGCGGTCCCCCGACTGGACGTGTAGGCCCGCGACGCCGCCGGCAAGGCAATTCCAGATGGGAGGTCGAAGCGGGCGACATGGGCGGGCGGGGCTTTTCATGCAATGGGTACCACCCAGGCGGGCGGGACGTTTTCTTACTCTGCCAGAGGAGTGCTGTAAATGGCCGGATACGAGAGATTGGACGTCAGCGAGGTCGGCGACGTGACCGTGGTCCGGTTTCGTGACCGTAAGATTATCGACGACATCAACATCCAGGAACTCGGGCAGGAGTTGTTCAGTCTCATCGAACAGGACAACCGAGGGAAACTGCTGCTGAATTTCTCGTCGGTCGACTTCCTCTCCAGTGCCGCCCTGGGCAAACTGATCACCCTGGACAAAAAGGTCAAGGCCCATAGCGGCGCGCTGAAACTGTCGAACATCCGGGCCGAGATTTACGAGGTCTTCGCGATTACCAAGTTGAATCGGCTGTTCGACATTCAGGATGATGAAGCCGACGCTCTGGCGGCCTTCTAACGGCTGATCGCGTGCTGGCCCCTTAACCCTTGACAGCCAAGCTCATGTCCGAAGAGCAATGGATTTGGCGATGCGATCACGTGATCCCCAGCGACACGGCTGCCGGTAGGCGCGTCCTCGAAGAGGTCCTCCAGGAACTCGAGGCACGCCACTGGTGCCCGCACGACATCTTCTCGGTCCACCTCGCCATGGAAGAGGCCCTGGTCAACGCCATCACGCACGGCAACCGCCTCGATCCCCAAAAGCAGGTAAAGATTTGTTGCCGGATCTCACCCCAGTTGATGCGAGTCGAGATCAGCGACGAAGGACCCGGATTCGATCCGAGCACGCTCCCCAACCCCACCGATCCCGACCGGATCGAATGTCCCTGCGGTCGAGGTGTGCTGCTGATGAGGGCCTTCATGTCGCGGGTGGAGTGGGGTGATTCGGGGAACCGCGTGGTACTGGAGAAGGAACGCGGCAAGACGCAGTAGCTCCGGTGCGCGGATCCCAGGGGAAGCAATTGGCGGGCCGTCAGAGCGCAGCTTTGGCCCCCCTGAAAGTGCGGGGCTAATCGGGCGATACTTCGCGCTGGGCGGAGGCCACGACGGCTGAGAGACAAGAGAGCCAAATACGGCGAGATCTGCGCGTCAGAAACGGTCCGGTACCGACTGACCGATCTCAAAGGCGAAACCTTTAACCGTTACGCCGACATCGTTCTGCAAAGGATGAAGAATGAGCGGCAGTAAACGGTATGTGCTCGATGCGAATGTGTTCATCGAGGCCAAAAACAAATACTACGGCTTCAACCTGTGTCCGGGTTACTGGAAAGCCCTGGTTGCAAAGCACAAGAATAGCCGTGTCGTCAGCATTGATAGAGTGCTCTTCGAACTGGCCGACGAAGGCGACCGCCTGAGCGATTGGGCCAAGGATACGGCGCCGGACACTTTTTCAAAAAGACCCAAGACCAAGCTGTAATCGACGCCTTTCAGGATATGGTCACCTGGGTGAACTCGGAAACACAGTTCACGCAAGCGGCCAAGGCCGAATTTGCCTCAGTAGCAGACGGTTGGGTGATCGCATTTGCCAAAGTGAACGGGATGATCCTTGTCACGCACGAAGACTACGCACCCGATGTGAAGAAGAAGGTCCCCATTCCCAACGTATGCCTGGAGTTCGACGTCGATTACCTCAACACCTTCGAGATGCTCGAAGACCTGAGGGTGAAGTTCATCCTCCGGACTAAGCGCCAGCGACCAAAATGAACGGATAGGGGATTCTAATCGCGTTGGGGGGCTGCCTGGGTGCTCTTGCCACACGGTGGTGGGCAATCCGTCGCCTACACTCGACCGGTCGTCTCCAATCTTGTCGGACCGTTAACCCGGATTGTTCATAAGGAGTACCGTCTCATGAGTTTTTCGTGCCACGGCTGTGTCAGCCGTGCTGCGGACGGCCATTCTGCGCACTACGGGCACGGCCGACACGGCCGTGGCACCCGATGAATTATCCGGGCTAATCGACCACGCGAATGCTGTGGGCCTTCAGCAGGCAGATCACCTGGGTGCCGAGTTCCAGCCCCAACTCGGCGACCGCCTCGGGGGTGACCTCCGCCCAGATGACCTGGCCGATGTCGATGGCCACGAAGACCTCCCGTCGCAGCGGAACTATCTGGCAAACTCGGCCCTGCAAGTGGTTGCGTGTGCTGAGTCCCGTCACGTCGTGCCGGCTGAGGGTCACGTCGGTAGGGGAGAATTCCACGAACATTGGCGAGGCGGCCGGGGTCTCCAGCGGCGGCAGATAGAGCAACTGGTCGCCCACGCGGCCCGTGGCGTGGTCGTCGCAAGACTGAACCTCCCCCAGCCGCAAGAGGTTCACCGGGCCGGTGGCGTTTTTCCAGCCCAAGGGCTCCGGACGGCTCAAGGCCACGTCTGGTGTGGCACTGGTGACGACGTGCCCCTTTTCCAAGACTACCACCCAGTCGGCCACCTGCCGTACGTCGGACTGGGAATGGGAGACGAACAGCGTGGGGATCTCCCATTCGGCCACCACGCGCTGGAGATATGCCAGCACGCGGGCCTTCAGCCGGGCGTCGAGCGAGGCCAGCGGTTCGTCCATCAGGAGCAACTCGGGGCCACTGAGCAGGGCCCGCCCCAGGGCCACCCGCTGTTGCTCACCACCGGAAAGATTGGCTGGATATCGCGCCAGCAGCCCGCCGATCTCCAGAACCTCGACCACGCGAGACAGCTCAATCGGCCGCTTCGGCCGCTGCCGGCGCCCCCGATGGCGCCGTCCGTAGCGGAGATTGGCCTCCACGGTCAGATGTGGAAACAGCAGATGGTCCTGGAACACCACGCCCAGGTGTCGCCGCTCCGGCGGCAGATACACCCTGCCGGCCGCGTCCAATACGGTCCGATCTCCCAGCCGGACCTTGCCGGATTCCGGACGCATGAAGCCGGCGATGGTGGAGAGCACGCTGGTTTTGCCGCTGCCCGAAGGGCCAAACAGCGAAGTCACCGGATGGTTCAACTCGAACCTGACGTCCAGTTGGAAACCGCCGGGGTACTGATGCCGACACTGGAAGCTAAGCAGACTCATGCCGCGATTGTCTCCGCTCGAGCAGTTCACTTGCGGCCAGGGCTCCGCAGGCCAACAGGACCGACAAGGCCACCAGCCGCCAACACTGTCCGATCCCTCCGGGCGGCCGGTTCGCCAGGCTGAAGATTGCCAATGGGATCGTACGGGTTTGGCCTTCGATGTTGCCGGCGACCATGATCGTGGCGCCGAATTCACCCAGGCTGCGGGCGAATCCCAGCAGCCCGCCGGCGATCACTCCACGCCCGGCAAGCGGCAGCGAGACCGTGAAAAACGCCGCCGTCCGGCTTGCCCCCAGGCTTCGGGCGGCCATTTCCAGACGGGGATCGACCCCCTGAAACGCCAGGCGAATCGCCCGGACCATCAGTGGGAAACTAACCACCATCGACGCCAGCACGGCCCCCAGCCAGGTGAACACGATCCTCACGCCGAAGAAATCGGAGAGCACCGAGCCGATCGGACCTCGCGGCGCGAAGCAGACCAGCAGCAGGTAGCCGGTCACCACCGGCGGGAGCACCAGCGGTAGATGGACCACCGTCTCGACCAGCCACTTCCCCGAAAACGACGTCCGGGCCAACCAGTATCCGATCGCCACGGCAAACGGCAAACCGGCCAGGGCCGAGCACAGACCGACCTGAAAGCTCAGCCGCAGGGCCGTCCATTCTTCGGCGCTCAGGAGTGCGAATGAGAAGAGTCCCATCGAGTGTGAACGTCTATTGGTTGGTGCCTTGTGGGCGGATCATCTGCCGGTTGGCCACGGCCGGCGGGCCTTTCCCGGCGGCTGTCAGCCGCCGGCTGTTGCGTCGGTGTAGACGGTGAAGCCGTGTTTGCGGAACACTCGGGCGGCTTCCGGTGAGTGCAAATAACGGTAGAACGATTCGGCCCGTGGGTTGCTTTGACCCTGCTGCAAGAGCACGATCGGATAACGGATCGGTCCGGTCAACTCGGCGGGGATCTCCGCCACGATCTTGACTTTTGCGGAGACGGCCGCGTCGGTGGCGTATACCAAGGCGGCCTCGACCGCGCCGGCCTCGACATAGGCCAGTGCCTGCCGGACGTCCATCCCGGAGACGACTTTCTTGTCCCCTTTGAGTTGTTCCCAGAGCCCAAGCTTCTTTAGCGCCCGTTTGGCGTAGATTCCCGCGGGCGCGGCCGTATAGTCGGCCAGGGCCAGTCGTTCGACCGCCTTATCGAGCAGGTCTTGGGGGCTCTGTATGTTGAGCTGGGAGTCGGCCGGGACGATGATTACCAGCCGGTTCCCAAGCAGGTCGCGGCGTTGTTTCACCGGGACGTTACTGTCCCGATCCAGGAAATCGGCCCAGTCCGTATTGGCCGATACAAACACGTCGGCCTGGGCCCCGTAGGCTATCTGTTGTGCGAGCGTCGACGAGGCGGCATAGCTGGCCTTCACGTCTATGCCGGTTTCTCGCTTGAACTGCTCCCGGACCTCGTCCAGGGCACCGCTGGCACTGGCCGCGGCGAACAACATCACCGGCCGCCCGGATCGGTTCGCCGAATCCGCGCCCCCGCAGCCGAACAGGCCCAAGGCGGCCAAGGCCAGAGCGAAATTCCTCAAGAGAAGATTTCCCATGATACTCCGGGCAGGGGGTCGCTCTGGATGGGGGCGGGGACGTGCAGACACACAAAGCACACCTTCTCAGCATATACTGCCCACACCCCACGGAAAACCCCTCCGAAAAACGGGACAGGTCTAATTCCTGCCAAGCACCCCCCGGTCATTCCGGCAAATCAGACCTGTCCCGTCTCCGGCCGCGCTTGACAGAACGCCCGTGGGCTCCACAATGGCCGGGCAGGAAACGATATGAAACGCTCGTTGGCTGAACTCGCGAAACTGTTTCTGAAACTGGGCACGATCAGCTTCGGTGGGCCGGCCGCCCACATAGCTATCATGGAAGAGGAGGTCGTTCGCCGGCGAAACTGGATCTCCCGCGAACATTTCCTCGATCTGATCGCCGCCACCAACCTCATCCCCGGCCCCAACGCCGTGGAAATGGCCAGCCACGTCGGCTACCGTCGCGCCGGCCTGCTGGGGTCGCTGGTGGCGGGCCTCTCGTTCACGTTGCCCGCGACGCTGATTGCGATCGCCTTGGCCTGGGGTTATCAGCGGTGGGGAACACTGCCCCGGGTAGAACCTTTCCTAGAGGGGATCAAGGCGGCGGTGTTGGCGGTGATTTTCACGGCCGTGTTTCGCCTGGGCAAGAAGGCGCTGCGGACGTGGCAACTGATTGTGATTGGTGTGGGCGTTGCCGCCGCCTCGCTAGGGACCGAATGGGACAAGGTCCTCACCTTGCTGGCAGGCAGCCTGATCGGGGTGATGCTGCTTCGCTGGACTCGTCCGGACTCCGGTTCACCAGGTAAGGCAACCGTCGGCGTGCTGGCCGGCACGATCCTGGCCGGCGCCGCCTCGACCGCACAAGCCGCCACGGTTGCAACCACCGGCACCGCAGCGTTGACTCCCCTGCCGCTGTGGAAACTGGGGCTGTTCTTCCTGAAAATCGGCGTGGTCTTCTTCGGGGGCGGTTACGTGCTGGTGGCTTATTTGGAGGGCGGGCTGATTCAAGATGAACAGCTCTTGCTCGACGCGGTGGCCGTCGGCCAGTTGACCCCCGGCCCGATGCTATCGATGGTCACGTTCATCGGCTACCTGATCGGCGGCGGTGTTCCTGGGGCGCTGGTGGCGACCGGGGCCATTCTGCTGCCCTCGTTCTTTTTCATGGCGGCCGTGAATCCACTGATTCCGCGGCTGCGAAAGTCTCCCTGGGCCTCGAGGTTCCTGGATGCGGTGGGCGCCGCCGCGATCGGCCTGATGGCCGCGGTCACGCTCACACTCTGCGACGCGAGACTCGTCGATCGCGGCGGCTTTCTCTGGGTCAATTGGCGTAGCTGCCTGATCGCCCTGGCGGCCGGTGTAGTGCTGGTGCGTTGGAAAGTGACGCCCGCCTGGCTGGTGCTTGCCGGCGCGCTGGCCGGCTGGCTGCTGCACCTCTGATAAAGCCGCCACCGTGGGTCGCAAATCGGGGCGCGACCAACGGTCGCAAATCGGGGCGCGACCAACGGTCGCGGCTTTATGAAGTCAACCGCCCGCGACCGGGGCAATCAGCACCAACTCGTCGCCGTCGCTGAGCACTTGCGGCTTGTGGCTGCGCAAGGTCCCCAGGTGAGTTCCCGAGACTGCCACCAGGCAACTCTCCGGCAGGCCCTGACCCTGCGGACAGAGCCCGGCCACTGCCTGGAGCGCCTCGTCCAGAGAGCACCCGTCCGGAAGCGTAAGATGCTCCGGAATCGCACGGGCTGCATCGTAATTTCGACCGGAGACAACAAGGCGAACCTTCATTGTAAGTCGACTCCTTGAGGTAGTGCTGATTGGATCATCTGGCCCGCGGCGTGGCGGAGCCGCAGCAGGGGCAATTGGGATCGCGTGCCAGGTCGACGATGGAAGTGCGGGCCTGGTACGAGTCGATCATCCAGAGACGCCCGAATATCGGTGTGCCCGTCTGCGAGAGGATCTTTACTGCTTCCAGCGAAGCCAGGGCCCCGATAGCCGCCGAGATTCCTCCCACCACGGGAAACAGCTCCTCGAACTTTGGATCTTCCGGATAGACGCATCGCAGACAGGCGGTTCGGCCGGGATCGACCGCGATCAGGGTTCCGGTGATGCCCCACTGGGCCGCATCGATCAGGGGCACGCCCGCCCCGACCGCGGCCTCGTTCAGACGCATCCGTTCCTCGAACCCGGGAGGGCAGGAGAGGATCACGTCTGCCCGGCCGGCGAGTTCCCGGGCCTCGCCGTCGTCGGGCTGGTGGTCGATCGCCTCGACGGTAACGAAGCGGTTCATCGAGCGGAGGCAGTCGGCGAAGTGAGGTGCGCGGGGTTTGTCCAGCCCGGCCTCGCAACCCAGCACCTGGCGGTTCAGATCGGGCGAGATCAGGTCCCCGCCGTGGGCGATGATCACCCGGCCCACGCCGGCCATCACCAGCGCCAGCGCGGCCGGCCCGCCCATGCCGCCCACACGGGTCACCACGGCGGTGGAGTTCTTCAGCCGCAACTGCCCCTCGGCAGTGAACACTCCCGGACCGATCTGCCGTGCATAGCGGGTCAATTCTTCGGGCGACAACTCCGAGGTGCTCATCGGCCAGAAGCTCCGTAACGGCCCGCTGAAAAAGTAGGTCGGGCACTGTCCACCAAATCCCAAGTAGGGCGGGCACTGCCCACCAACTGTCATGTCCCAAAAAAGGCGGTCTTGGTGGGCAGTGCCCACCCTACAGCCTTGCCTGCCGCCGGCGCGTCCGGCCCCGTCAGCTCACCGGCCCGAAGTGGGCTCCCCATTTGCCGGCCAGTTCCCGCCCCAGTTTGGCCGCCTTCTTCTGCTCGTCGGCCGACAGCGGGCGGAACTTCTTTACGATCTCCACGTTCCGGCGGACCTGCTGCTTGGTGTGCACACCCAGATTTGCGGCGGTCACGCCCGGCGTGCCCAGGGCGTAGCGTATGGCCAGCTCCACCTGCCGTTGGCCCACGTAAGGCTTGGCCTCGGGGTTGCCCCAACTGCCGGTATCCGGGTCGGGACCGCCGAATACCTTCATGGCGAAGATGCCCACGTTGTGCTTCCGCGCCAGCGGCAACACCTTCTCCTCGAACGCGTAGGTATAGCGATCGGCGAAGTTCACCGCCACCAGGATCACGTCTACGTCGCCGGTCTTCAGAAAGGCCGGGAAACGCCCGGGCAGGTTGTGGCCGGAGATACCCACGAAACGGCACTTGCCCGCCTTCTTCTGCGCAAGCAGCCAGGTGAACACGCCGTCGGGCTCCCTGGCCCGTTGGACGTCGCGATCACCGAGGTGATGGAAATAGAGCACGTCGACGTAGTCGGTCTTCAAGGTCTCCAGTGACTTTGCCAGACTCCGCTCGGCGTCGGCGACGGTATCGGCCCAAATCTTGGTGGCCAGCAGGATCTTCTTGCGCCGCCGCCCCAGCGCCAGGCCCACGCCCTCCTCGGCGTTGCCGTACTTGGGCGAGGTGTCGACGTAGTTGATGCCCAGGTCCAGCGCATAGTTGACCACTTCGGCGACCCCCTGGGGCGAGATAGTCTTGGCGATTCCGCACGGTGCGCTTCCCAGCGTCATGCAGGTGACTTTCAAGCCGGTCTTGCCCAGCACCCGCCGGGGCAGCTCGCCCGTGCCGGCCTCGGCCGGCGTCTGGGCCGCGGCTGCGGAACCGGCCCCGGCCCCCAATGCGGCCGCGGAGGCGCCGCGGACGAAACCTCGACGCGAGATCTTCTCCAGTTTGTCGTGGGACATCTTGGCTTTCTCCTTTTGCTGCTGCCGGCGGCCCGGGCACGGTCGCGCCCAGCCACATACCCGCACCATTCTACCATAAGACGACGGCCGCGACAGGTGCCGGGCCGCCGGGTATGGGGCAAGTTTCTCTGGCAACTCCGCCCCGCCGAAAAACCGCCTCCGGTTCCGATTCCGGAGGCTTCCCGGCGAAGGATCGGCAATCGATCTGCGTAGCGGCAAGTCCCGGTTTGCCATCGAACGGAACTTCAATACTCCCGGTTCTTAATGATACCCGGCATCGGCACCGGATACTTGCCGTTGGCCGCGAGCTGCACCGGCGCGGGAGAATCCATGGTCAGCTTGTCTACCGTGGGGGCCAGCTCCTGCTCGAAGTTCAGGGCCTCGTCGTAGGTCAGGGCCCGGCCGGTGTGGCCCGACATCCGGCCCATGTTCGACACCATGCTGGCCTCGGCTCCCCGCTGGGCCTCGTTGTAGGGCTTGTCCTGGCGGATGGCGTCGATCAGGTCGTCCCATTCCAACTGGTAGGGGCTCTGCTCGGGCTGCGGGTATGCCCAGACGAGGTCTGCTTTCGCGAAGTTCTGTCCTTTGTAGATACGGACTCTGCCCGGCGCGTGTCCCGACGTGGAGATCACGGCGCAGCCCTTGGTGCCGTGGGCATAGCTGGCAAACTCGTTGTGGCATCCGGTAATGTTCCGGCCGAAGTAGAACAGCTTGTTCCCGTCGGGATAGGTGTACTCGACCGAGTACGTGTCGAGGTTCTGGTCGACCGCATCGCCGCGGTAGTGTCGGCCGCCGAGCGTGTGGGCCTTCACCGGCCAGGCACCCTTCATCCAGGAGCACTCGTCGATCTGGTGGATGTAGTAGTCGTTGAACACTCCGCCGCTGGCCCAGATGAAGCTGTGGAACTTCTGCACCTGGTAGAGCAGCTCACTGATCCCCTCCGGCTTGGGGCCTGTGGCCGCCGACCGGCCCGACAGCCGGTAGCCCCTCAGGGCAATGATCTCGCCGATCTGGCCGTCGTCGATCCGTTTCTTCAGTTCCTGCCGGCCACGGCAATGACGGACCATCACCCCCACGCCCACCTTGAGGTTCTTCTTGTCGGCCTCGGCAGAGAGCTTGAGCATCCTGCGGGTGCTCGGAGCGTCGACCGTAGCCGGCTTCTCCATGAAGACGTTCAGACCCTTCCCGATGGCGTAAGAGAAGTGGACCCAGCGGAACGCCGGAGGAGTGGTCAGAATCACGACGTCGCCCGGGTTCAGACAATCCATCGCCTGCTTGTAGCCGTCGAAGCTGACGAACTTGCGATCCTCGGGAACGTCGACCTGATCGGCGTACCGCTTCTTCAAGCTCAGGTATCTGGCCTTGACGCGCTTCTCGAAGACGTCGGCCATGGCCACCAGCTTGATCGGGCCGTTCTTGACCGACAGGGCGTTGGCCGTCGCACCGGTGCCCCGGCCGCCGCAACCGACGAAGGCCAGTTGGATCGTGTTGTTCTCCGCGGCATGTACACGCGGAACGGCCCCAG
>SDBV01003982.1_pt1 | contig 21386 bp, 18 predicted proteins | sample 2277081 | NCBI WGS metagenome assembly SDBV01 (sample SAMN10402039, study PRJNA504765) | marine sediment metagenome | isolation source: marine sediment core GS10_PC15, 223 cmbsf | place: Arctic Ocean: Southern Knipovich Ridge | collected 2010 | reverse complement strand
GTGCACCACCGTAGGATGGGCAGATTTTCTGCCCATGCAGTTCTTCACGCCACATTTTGTCATCCCAGCGAATGCCGGGATCCATTTTCACAATTAAAACTTGCCCGCCCGTCACGTCCTAAAACTCAATTTGACCGTAGGTCAATGCTGCCGTAGGCAGCCTATCCGCTGCCCGCTGTACGCTCCACGCTAGCTAAACAAATTTTTGCTTGACCTCAAACATCCCTTTAGGGTAAACTCGCTTCTTAACTTATGTTCTATTTTGAGGTTATACTATGTCAGACAATAAAGTAAAGATAGGCTTAGTCGGTTTCGGAACAGTCGGTTCAGGCGTTGCGAAAATTCTCCTGGAAAACGCCGATTCGATCGAACAAAGGACCGGCATCGCAATAGAGCTTGCGCGCATCGTCGATCTGGACATCACAACACCGCGCCCGGTGGAACTTCCCGCAGGCATCTTAAGCGACGATCTGGATGCGCTCTTAAATGACGATTCGATAGATATCGCCGTCGAGCTGGTAGGCGGAACAACTTTCGCAAAGGACCTTCAGATTAAAATGCTGCAAAGCGGAAAACATGTTGTAACCGCCAACAAGGCACTGTTAGCCATGCACGGAAAAGAGCTTTACGCAGAAGCCAGGAAGAACGATAGATGCATCGCGTTCGAAGCCAGTTGTGCCGGCGGAATACCCATCGTCTCTGCCATCAGGACCGGACTTGCAGCCAACAATATCAATCGTATTTACGGGATAGTAAACGGAACATGCAACTACATACTTTCGTCCATGGCAGACAACGACGACGACTTCGCGACCGCCCTGTCCCAGGCACAGGAAAAAGGCTACGCAGAAGCCGACCCAACGCTCGACATCAACGGCGGTGACAGCGCACACAAGCTTGTGATACTTTCGGCACTGGCTTTCGGCTGCGATGTTGCAATCGATGACATCCTCATCGAAGGCATCGAAGATGTCTGCATCGACGACATACGCAACGGAAAAGAAATGGGCTATACGCTAAAGCTTTTGGCCATCGCCGAAAAAAATGATAATGGTAAGATATCGCTTCGCGTTCATCCGGCGTTCATCTGCTCGAAAAGTGCCCTCGCACAGGTCAGCGGCGCTTTCAACGCCATAAGCATATTCGGAGACGCCGTCGGTGAAACAATGTATTACGGACGAGGAGCAGGAATGATGCCGACTGCAAGCGCAGTTGTTGCAGACATTATCGAAATTGCGATGGGCAACTCACAACCGCTCTTTAACAGCTTAAAGACAGAACCCATCGCTTCGGCGCTGGACAGTATTGATAACCTCGTAAGCCGATTTTATATCAGGCTGATGGTAATAGATGCGCCGGGAACTTTCGCAAAGATCGCAAAGGTTCTTCAGGACCATAACATCAGCATCTCAGGCATCCTGCAGCATGAAGGACACGACAAGAATAATACCGTCCCTGCCATCGTAACCACTCATCCGAACCGACAGAAAAATATAACCGACGCTCTTTCAGATCTTGCAAAGCTGGATTCGGTTGGGGCAGAACCTGTTTGCATCAGGATCGTTGACATTCCAGAGGACGATATAGATGACTAAATACGCGATCATTATACCAGACGGCGCAGCCGACGATCCGCTCGATGTCTTCGACGGTAAAACTCCGCTCGAAGCTGCCGATACCCCCAACATCGACAGAATAAGTATCACGGGCAAGCAGGGTATCGTACACACCATACCGGAAGGTATGACTGCCGGAAGCGATATCGCGCAGATGAGTCTGCTCGGATATGACCCATTGCAGTTCTATTCCGGAAGGGCCCCGCTCGAAGCGGTCGCTATGGATATTGACCTAAGGCCCGACGACTGGGTATTTAGATGCAACTTAGTTACCATCGCCGATAACCTGATGGCAGACCACAGCGCAGGACACATCTCCACCAGGGAAGGCGCTGAGTTGATAACCGAATTTGAAAAGGCACTTGATGACAGACGCATGAAGTTCTATACCGGCATAAGCTATCGCCATCTTTGCGTCATCAACGGCCAAAACTTTGACAAGATACAAACTCAGCCCCCCCACGACATCATCGGGCAAAAGGCTTCGAAAAATTTGCCGAACGGCAAGAACTCCGAGATGCTTTGTGAGATGATCGCAAAGTCACAGCAGTTCTTTGAGAACCACGAGATAAACCGCGTCCGGCGCGATCTTGGCGAAAACCCCGTAAGCTCGATATGGTTATGGGGCGAAGGCAAGAAGGCGCTGCTTGAAAGTTTCCAAAAACGCTTCGGGATAAAAGGTGCTGCCATAACCGCTGTCGATCTCGTGCGCGGGCTCTCGAAGCTTATCGGTTTTGACCTCATCGAAGTAGAAGGTGCCACCGGATACATTGACACAAACTACATCGGAAAGGGCCAAGCTGCCATTGAGGCTTTGGAAACCCACGACCTTGTTTTCGTGCACATAGAGGCCCCGGACGAAGCGGGACATTCCGGCAACGCAAAGGCAAAGAAAAAAGCTATCGAGCAGATCGACAAGCACATCGTAGGCCCAGTTCACGAGGCCCTGAAGAAATACGACAGCTACCGCATTCTCGTTATGCCCGACCATCCAACCCCCGTAGAGACCAGGGCTCATTCGGACGAACCGGTACCTTTCGCAATGGAAGGTGCGGGGATCAACGGAATACTCCACAAACCATTTAGCGAAACAAACTCAGAAAATTCAGGCTTTAGAGTCGAAAAAGGCTCAGAGATGATGGAATACTTCCTAAAAGTCTGATCCCGACTGCCGGAACCAAAGGGTTGGCTGCCCGTTAAATAACGGTTGACAAAACACCTGCAACTCACTACACTGATTCGTTCTAAAATTATTTTGTCCAAAAAGGAATATTGTAATGCCGATAGTAGTTCAAAAATTTGGTGGCACATCCGTTGCCGACGCAGAGAAGATCAAACGCGCCGCAAGAAGAGCCATCAATGCCTTCAAGGAAGGCAATCAGGTCGTAATGGTAGCCTCAGCACGCGGAAAGCAGACCGACCATCTCGTCGCAGACGCACTTGAGCTTAACCCAAACCCGCCAAAACGCGAGATGGACATGCTCCTAAGCACCGGCGAGCAGCAAACCGTTTCGCTCCTGGCGATGGCGCTTGACGCGATGGGTCACAAGGCCATCAGCTTTACCGGAACACAAATTAAGATGGTAACCGACGGAGCACACTCGAAAGCTCGCATCAAGAGCATCGACGCAGACCGCATACACGATAAACTGGACTCTGGCCACATCGTAATCGTCGCCGGTTTCCAGGGCGTAGACGACCACGATGACATCACCACACTTGGAAGGGGAGGTTCCGACACCAGTGCCGTCGCATTGGCAGCGGCCCTCAAGGCTGACGTCTGCGAGATATACACCGATGTCAACGGGATATATACCACCGACCCAAGGCTATACACCCAGGCCGTAAAGATGGATCAGATAAGTTTTGACGAGATGCTCGAAATGGCAAGCCTCGGTGCCGGGGTCATGCACGGCCGAGCCGTAGAGTTCGGTAAAAAATACGATATAAACATCCACGTCAGAAGCTCTCTGACGGATGCTCAAGGAACTTTAATTACAAAAGAGGTACCACAAATGGAAGGAATACTAGTCTCAGGCGCAACAATTCAAAAGGACCTGGCAAAGATCGGCCTCAACAGCATTGACAACAAACCAGGAAACGCCGCTAAAGTTTTCGCGCACCTCGCACAGGCACAGGTCAGCGTAAACGACATTATACAGGTCGAGGTCAGCCCCGAAAAAGCCAACCTTTCCTTTACGACTGCAAAGTCAGATCTTGCCGAAGCGAAAAAAGCCATAGAAGAGATCATGCCGCAGGTCAACTGCGAATCGATCTTCGTAAGAGAGGACATCGCAGAAGTCTCAGTCATCGGCGTCGGAATGCGAAGCCACCACGGCGTGGCAGAAACAATGTTCACTGCCCTTGCAAAGGCAAAGGTCAACATCGACTCGATTACAACAAGCGAGATCAGGATCAGTTGCATCGTAGACAAGGACCAGGGCCAGGCCGCTCTCATCGCTGTATGCGATGCCTTCGAGCTTGACAAACCTGCCGAGCAACGAAACAACTAAAACATGCTTCTCCAAAGCCCTCAAATCGAGGGCTTTTTTTTTGGTCTTAAAATGAAACAGCCGCCAATAAAATACGCGATGAGCAAAACTCAAAAACGCCTGACCATTGCGTTGATCGTCGCTTTCGTCGCAGGCCTTTCCTTCGTGGACCACAGATTCGGCAGATCGTCAAGACCGCGACTCCAGGCGTTGACAAGTGCAAACCCCGACGTCAGGAAGTATCACCTCAAAACTTTCAAAGTCGCCAACATCGTTGACGGAGACACGATAGACATCGCCATACCCGACGGTAAATACGACAACACCCGCATACGCCTGCTCGGAGTTGACACACCCGAAACAAAAAACCCAAAAGTAGACGAAATGTACTACGGAAAGCAGGCATCCGCCTACACCGAAAAGATCGCCCTCGGCAAAAATGTAACTATCATAATTGACACCGTTAGCGCCGCCCGCGACAAATACAACCGCCTGCTCGCTTATGTTGAGTTTGAAGATGGCGAAGTGTTAAATAGACTCCTCATCGCCAACGGTTTCGGATACGCCGACCTCCGCTTCAAGCACAGCCGCCTAGCCGACTACACTTCCCTGCAGATCCAAACAGTAAAGCGAAAAGTCGGTTTATGGAAGATGGTTAGAAAAGACCAGCTACCCCCCTGGCTAAACAGAGAAGCACCCGATATACTAACCTTAAGAGACGACAAGACACCGGACTAAATGAACAACAACAGGGTGGCACGGTCAAACTCGTTTGGCCGTGTTGTTACTGTAACACTTTGCCCCAAGTTAGGGTGGCACAGTCAAACTCGTTTGGCCGTGTTGTTACAATACACAATAAAATAATAAATAATAAATAGAAAATTAAAAAATGCCGCTTATCGCAATGCGAGATGTAAATTTCAGTTTCGGCGGACCACCGCTCTTAGAGGCGATGAACCTCCTGATAGAGCCCGGCGAAAGAATTTCCCTTTTAGGTCGCAACGGCTGCGGAAAATCAACACTCCTGCGCATTTTGCACGGCGAGCTCCCCATCGACAGCGGCGAGATAACGCGTCAGCCCCAGCTCCGCACCGCAATGCTCGACCAATCCGTACCCCAAGACACAACCGGCAAAGTCTTCGACGTCGTCGCCCAAGGCCTCGGCCCCGCAGGCAAGGTACTGGCCCGGTACCACCACATCGCACACGACACACCCGACGCAGAGGACCGGCTAAACGAACTCCACCACGAGCTCGAACGAACCGACGCATGGAAGAAGCTAAGCGTCATCGAAACCGTCATCTCACAGGTCGCCGTCGACGCGGAAGCAGAGTTTTCCGAACTCTCTGCAGGCCTCAAACGCAGGGTACTCCTCGCCAAAGCGCTCGCCGCAGAACCGGATATACTAATACTCGACGAACCCACAAACCACCTCGACATCGAAGCGATTGCGTGGGTCGAAGACTTCCTCGCACGAAGCACCGTCGCACTGCTCTTCGTAACCCATGACAGAGCCTTCCTGCAAAATCTCTCAACACGCATCATTGAGATCGACCGCTGCCGACTTTCAAGCTATAACTGCAGCTACGACGAATATCTAAAAAGAAAACAACAGCTTCTTGACGCCGAGCGATCCCAGTGGGCACAGTTCGACAAGAAGCTCGCTGAAGAAGAACGATGGATACGCAAAGGCATACAGGCCCGCCGCGTACGCAACGAAGGACGCGTAAAGGCACTGATGAAAATGCGTCAGCAAAGAAGCCAAAGACGCAGCTTGGGCGGAAAAGTAAAGATTGAGATAAACGCCGCACAGCGCACCGGCCGACTCGTCGCGGACCTAAAGAACATAACATTCGCCTATCCCGGCCAGCCGCCAATTATACGTGACCTCACCACAACCATAATGCGGGGTGATCGCATTGGCATCATCGGCCCCAACGGTTCCGGCAAAACAACACTGTTGCGACTGCTCTTAGGCGAGCTAAAAGCAGAAAGCGGCAACCTCCGCCTCGGCACCAACGTTCAATGCGCATACTTCGACCAGCTCCACGGCCGACTCGACCCCGACAAAACCCTCATCGAAAACGTAGGCGAAGGATCGACCACCGTAACAGTTAACAGCCGAAGCAAACAAGTCATGGCCTACCTCCAGGACTTCATGTTCACGCCATTTAAGTCACGTGCACTCGTCCAAACCCTGTCCGGCGGAGAAAGAAACCGTCTCCAGATCGCAAAGGTCTTCACCCAACCCTCCAACGTCCTCGTCCTTGACGAACCGACCAACGACCTCGACATCGAAACATTAGAGCTCCTGGAAGAGATGCTCATCGATTACCCCGGCACGGTTTTGATCGTAAGCCACGACCGGGCCTTTTTAAACAACATCATCACCAGCACCCTGGTCTTAGAAGGCCACGGCGTCGTTAAAGAATACGCCGGCGGATACGACGACTGGCTGCGCCAGCGGAAAGTCGAAGAGGCTGTTACCAAACAGGCGGCCCCGCCAAAACCAAAACGGATTAAAGAAAAATCCGTTAAATTGACCTATAAACAAAAACAGCAATTAGAGGCCCTGCCGTCAAAGATTGAAACCCTTGAACTTCAGATCACAGCCCTGCATGAAAAAATGGCAGACCCGGCATTTTATAAACAGGACAGCGATACAATAACTCAAACCAACAAAGAACTCGCTGACCTCGACGCCGAGCTATCGGCTGACTATGCCAAATGGGAAGAACTGGCTGCATTGGAATAACCTTTCAAATTTATTGGCTTTGTTTGGCTTTGTTTTGGCCTCCATTGTGCAATTTTGCTTCATAATCGCACATAATTGGGTTTGTTTTGCATAATTTACCATTTTTGTACCAAATTTCATGTTCCAATTATTTCTTACCGCCCGTTTTAGCTCTACGAGCTACGACGCGACAGGCTGAGGGCGCGGAGAACGCAGAGGAATTCTTAATTCATTTTAAAGAACTGCCTGCTGGCGAGATATGCTCTCCTTGACCTGCTGGTCGTGACTCGTGATTAGTGATTCGTGATTCGTGCCGCCTGCGGCGTCTTCGGCCTCTGGCCGATAGTGCTTGACCCTTCTGGGTCGAATCGCATTATACCATAAAATTTCTGGGATTCAAGGAAAAAGTTAGATATTTATCTAACTCCCCTAAAAATAGCTGGTAGCCGAATGCCTAAATAGCCTATTGCAACGAAATATAGTTGACACTATATAAAACATAAATACAATGAATCTAAGCAGACAATAATATCTGAGCGGAAGGAGAAAAGCAATCGCAGTTCGCAAATACAATTTATTTCTGGAAATATTCACCCATCCCAAGTCACTTCCAGATTTGAAAAAAAAGATTAAAAAGCCTTTATCAAAATACGTCGGTCTGTGCTCGATAGAAGTAAAGGAAATATCACAAAATTGGTATAAATGTCACATTTCAGGGTCACTAACAGATGTTGATTCTTGTTATATGATATTTAATAGAGATTGCGTTTCATCTGACTTCCATGTTATTTGTACCCTTGATGAGGCAGGTGACAATATTCGTATGCGTACATACCCGATTCTGTCTAGAATGGAACAGCAACTTCGTGCTTTTATAAATAGAGTTATGACAGATGTTGCCGGTAAGGATTGGTGGTGTGATTGGTGTCCACCTGGGGTTAACGATAAAGCGAAAAGACGTAAAAACAATGATGAGAGAGGTCATGAGATTGAACTGATAGATTTTGCAGATTTATTGACTTTGATGACAGCTAATGTTCAAGACTGGCCTGATAATTATCAGATAACTGCGAATGATTTGACTAATATGATGAAAGAAATTTCCAGTTTCGATGGTTTAAAAAAAGAAATAGAGCAACGGTCAAAAAGTCGTTCTGCATGGGATGACATCTTTCTACCTTATATAAAAGGCAGTTCAGGCTGGGACGATTTGAAAAACGAACTTGGGGCTGTCATTATACCCATACGGCATCGAGTTATGCATCATCGTCCTGTTCATATGTATGAATTGGATAAGGTCAAGAAAAGTTCCCACAGTCTTCGGAAACTTTTAAATCAAAGCATGAACATTATTGACGAGCGGCGAAGGAAAGAATTACATAAACTGAATCAAGAAATGACTCAGAACTTAAAGAAATCTGTATCTAAAGTCAACCGTTCTATCTTTGGAGTAGCTGATTTGATACAATTTCATGAACAACAACAAGCAGCTTTAAGGATGGCGGCTCCACTCATTGAGGCTCAAAAGCAATGGGAGCAACAGATGCGTCCTTGGCTTGACATGCAAGAACAAGCAAAAAAACAGATGGAGCCATATCTTAGAATGCAAAAACAATGGCAAAGAGAGGTTGATGTAATTATGAAGAGCGTTAGGCGATTTCTTTAGGATTAAGCATAATTAAAGAGGCCAAATCAATTCAATAGGCAACCGCGTGTGCAAACAAGTTGCATAGTTTTGCGAGTTAGAAAACTCGTGATTCCATGGGCAATCCCGCAAACCAACGAATCGCCTGTGTGGCAGCCAAATTAACACATCCTGCAAGGGCTGGCAACTGGTCAGAAGGGCATTCATTTCCTGTTAGTGTATAATTTGCTTTAGCGTGTACCAATTGATTTCGTGTGGATGATAGACATTTACTGAGATCATCAAGGGCAGTTTTTTTTGTCTTTGCATCAGATGCTTCGCTAAGAGAAAATAGAGTTCTTAATACTGGTGGAGCATGTGAAGTAAGTTGGGTAGAATCGCAACAGGTATTTATTGTTAGCCTAAGCGCCTCCGAATCTTTTTTATAAATGCGTTGATCTTCCATAAGCATTATCAAGTCATCTAAAAAATTTGCATCAGGAGCCAGTGCTTGGGGGCTAAGAAGGCGCTGTCTTATTGCATCATGGGCAGTAAGGCGAATGACCGTTGCAGATACATATTCGATAGCTTTAACCAGATTGATAATCTGGTGTTCAATATCTGAAGCAGCTACTCCTTTGAGATATATACGATATAGCTCGGGAAGTCCACCACTGAAATTCAAAGTACGGATGCGAACTTTGCCTTCGTCGTCCACAATAGGTGTAAACTCTATGTCTTCCCAGCCGTCAAAAATTGGGTAATGTGTGCGTGTGAAGTCGAGAAGTAATGATGCGCTCAGTTCAAACAGGTAAGAGTCTATAATGCCAGAAACGAGCTGCGGTGATATGCCTGAGGGGTGATCTACTTTAACAAAAAAATCATTTTCCGATAGTGAAGGGCAATAGTGTTTCTCGCAGCCTCCTTCTTTTTCGAGGAGAAGCGAGAACGGTGTTGCATGTGATATGAGTTGAATTTCATAAGTGGCATTTTCAATCGTTACTTTCTGAGACATATCCAACTTAGCGGAGGTATTTCCATAAATATAACGATGAGCTAGTTCGCTGCTTGGTTCAACACAAACTACTGTACATTTGGACAAGCGGCACTCTGAACGGTCTATAAGTTGCCCAGATTCCAAGATATCTGCCCATTCAAGAAACTCCGAAACAGAGAGGTTAAAATAGACATGTGAAGTGTAAAAGTTGCATCCTTCAATAATAGAATCAAGGTCAATTATTTCGTCATCGTCACCATCCATGTGGTGGTCGGCAGGGTCAAAATCATCTTCGTGAAATGGATACCAATCATGGGATAAGGTGCCGGTTTCTTCAAATTTTTGGGCTGCTTTACATATTTTCTCTAATAGTTCTGGTGGTTCAAATTTAAGCATTGCTAATTTTCCTATATAAATTTTTAATGTTTTCTATTTGCATTTATTTACACTTAGCATTGTCGTTAATTTAGCGAGGAAGTCAACGTCAAACTGGCTGTGATGTACATGTAGCAAGCTGTAATTGTTACACGTGGATTCCCGCCTTCTGCGGGAATGACCCGTCTTCGTTAAAACTACGACGCGACAGGCAATATTAGCGCATAAAAAATCCCCTGCCTAGTTAACTAGGCAGGGGATTTTAAAAACGGAGAGGGGGGGATTCGAACCCCCGGTACCCCTATAAGAGATACGACGGTTTAGCAAACCGTTACCTTAAGCCACTCGGTCACCTCTCCAAGTGTTGCGGGAAGCTCTAACAATTCATTCTGGCGTTCAAGCGAACCCTTTTCCGTCCTCAGTCTTCAGTTATCAGTAATCTGTTAATATCCACTACTATTATCTAATATCTCAGATGCTTCGCATCTGCTGCCCCCGGCCGGACTCCACCTACTAAAGGCTAAAGACCAGAGACTAAAGACTAAAAAACCCCTTTCCAGGCAAATGCACGTCCTTTTGCGGTAATAATTTAAGTCATACCCCATATATGTCGAGACAAGTAGTGGTACCGTAACCCATGCAGAGATATAGTGATTGAAATTTTGAAATATCGATCATTGTTAGATGCTAAGGGGACGAGTATGCTAGAAATAGCAGAAGTAATGAGCGGGAAGTTGATAACCATTGGCCCGGATAACACTCTTTTGGAAGCGATTGATACCCTCACAAAGTATAACATCACCGGCCTACCGGTAGTTGACGACAGCAATAAACTTGTAGGGATCATTTCCGAAAAGAATGTGCTTGTCCTGTTATATCGTGTTCAGTCCATGGAGTACTCATCGGATGACCTTGAGCTGAAAGTAAGCGATTTTATGACAGACGAGGTTGTTTCTTTCGAAAAAACAGATCCCCTCAGTAAAGTCTGTAAGTGCCTGATGAACTCAAATTTCCGGAGGGTACCTATTACATCCAACGGTAAACTGGTTGGGATCGTCAGCAGAAAAGACCTGCTGGCTCTTGCAAAACTACCCGTATAAAAAGCGTTTAAGCATAAAAAAAGGCCTACCCCGCAGATGCAAAGCATCTGAGATAGTAGATAATAGATATTAGATACTACCTAGTGCGCATAAAAAACCCCCTGCCTAGTTAAACCAGGACAGGGGATTTTTTAACCGGAGAGAGCGGGATTCGCTTCGCGGCGCCTGCGCTTCGCTGGTCGTCGACCCCGCGACGTTGCTGCTGACGCAGCATGCGGTTTCTCATCCCACAACTCAAAAAAAAGGCTCCACCCAAATAGGATGGAGCCCTTTTTACGGAGAGAGCGGGATTCGAACCCGCGGTACAGGCATTACCCGTACGACGGTTTAGCAAACCGTTACCTTCAGCCACTCGGTCATCTCTCCAAGTGAATTCCCTAATATACGAATATCAGGTCCTTAGTCAAGCAGGAATATATTATTACAACCACAAAAACCGCCTATTTATCTTCGATAACGGCTGTTTCCCTTTCGGCATCGACGAATTTCTCGATCGCTTTTTGCTCGAGTTCCTGCCTCAGATCTTTGATGATAATTTCCTTAACATCCTCGATATTGCACGGCAAAGCGGGTTTTTTGTCGGTAACCTTAGCGATATGAAACCCGAACTCCGTTTGAAACACATCGCTGACCTGGCCCGGTTCCATATTGAATACAACATCCTCGAACGCCTGGACCATCATCCCCCTGCCGAACGAGCCTAGGCTGCCTGCGTTCTCCGGGCAATCTGAGTTTTGCTCTGCCAGCTTCTCGAAACTTTCGCCGGCTTTTATCTTCGTAAGTATCGCTTTCATCTGGGCTTGCGCTTCATCCGGGCTGGTCCCGTCGGCTGGGTGTTTAACGATGTGAGCGGCTGTGACCATTTCCGGGACAGAGAACTTATCGGAATTGCGTTCGAAGTATTTTCGTATCTGCTTATCGCTCGGGTCGGCAACATCTGCAACGATCTTTTTCAGCAGCGTTTCGATCTTGATCTGCCCTTCTATATCGGCTCGTACGGTGGGGATGTCCGCTTCGGTAAGCGATGACTGCTTTAGAAACTCATCCTGCGAGCCATAGTACTCGACGGCCTGCTTATACGCAGAATCGATCTCGGCGGCGTCGACGGTTTTGATATCGCGCTTCGCAGCCTGCCGCAGAAGCTGTTGCTCGATGAGGTTTTCCCGCGACCACTCATTCAGTTGCTCTTTACTGTCGTCATTGTCTAGTTTCTCGACAAGCTGCTCATATTGCGGGGCAAGCCTGTCTGCTTCTTCCTTGACGGCCTGGTCGTCAATCTTTTCATTGTTCACATATAAAGCCATACAAAATCCTTAAATTAAGACTAATCGTTTAGTCTAGTCGCATATCGAACATGAATCAACATTTTTCTGTAAAGTGTGTGTAATATTGATTATACTGACATTTTTAAGGAAATACCAATGGTATTGTTTTTGTTCGCGTGCAAAAGAGATGGTTTTTGTACAAAAAAGATTAGACCGCGCATCGACACGCAGTCTTAAAGTATGTGGTGGACTATGCAGCCGTTTTCGCTATTGATAAAACCGACGGGGCCCGATTGCAATATCGCCTGTAAATATTGCTTTTACTCAGGTAAAACGTGCGTCTTTGGCGATGCGAAGCACCGGATGAGCATTGAGGTGGCCGAGAAGATGATCGGCGATATGCTGTCGCTGGATTTTCCTGTGAGCAGCTTTGCCTGGCAAGGGGGCGAGCCGACGCTGATGGGGCTGGACTTCTATAAAGAGATCGTCGCTATTCAAGAACGGCTGGGCAAACCTAACCAGGGAGTGAGCAACGCCCTGCAAACCAACGGCATCGCCCTGAATGACGCGTGGTGCGAATTTTTGACCGAATATAACTGGCTGGTGGGGATCAGCCTTGACGGGCCGCGGAAGTTTCACGATCACTATCGACTTGATAAGTCCGGCGGGGGCACATTCAATAAGGTTATGACGGCGATCGAGACATGCAAGAAACACAAGGTCCAATTCAACATACTGGTTTTGCTAAACGATAAGAATGTAACGGCACCCGATGAGCTGTTCGATTTCTTTGTCGAAAACGGTATTCGGTTCCTTCAGTTCGTTCCGTGTGTTGAGACGAATCCGGAGACTGGCGAGGTTGAAAGCTTCTCTATCACGCCGGAGCAGTATGGGCGGTTTATGTGCAGGATATTCGACAGGTGGGTCGAGCACGGGCCGCGGACGCTTAGCATTCGTCTTTTCGATTCGATGATGAACTATGTTCTGCATGGGCGACATACGAACTGCACCTTCGGCAATAAGTGCGGCGATTATATTGTGATCGAGCATAACGGTGACGCGTTTTGCTGCGACTTCTTTGTAGACGACGAACATAAGCTTGGGAACATAATCGAGACGCCGATGGAAAGACTAGTTTTGTCGGATGTGAAGCGGAAATTCTCACGTCAAAAAAGCAGCCTCAACAACCGGTGTCTTATTTGCAGATATAATGCTGTTTGCAGGGGCGGATGCCTAAAGGACCGGATCATACTTAGCGACGATATCACAAACACAAGCTACTTCTGTCAGTCGTACAAAACGATATTCGAGCATTCACTGGAACGGCTGCGGCAGATCGCTTTTAGTCTTGCACAAAGCAATCGCTGATCAAAATGCTTCGTTAAGAAGCTGGTCGAGCGTACATGTGGCAATACATATCGAGGTGTCGGCGGCTCCGTAGTATATCTTCATGTTGCCGACATCGTCGATGATCGCACCGCACGCAAAACAAACGTTACCAATGTCACCAATGCGTTCGTAGTCTTCCCTTGGCGAAAGTATTGGCTGAGCGCCCTGCTTGATGACTTTTGACGGATCGTCCAGATCGAGCAGCACCACGCCGATCCTGTAGATCGGTCCTGCGCAAGTCATCTTTACGCCATGATATATTACCAGCCAACCTTTCTGGGTCTCTATCGGTGTTACCGATGCTCCGACGCGAAAATCGTCCCAGTATCCGGATCGCGGGCTAATTATCACTTGCGAATCACCCCAGTTAATAAGGTCCGGCGAATATGAAACCCACATGCTTCCTACGCCGAGTCCGATCGGTCTGTCAAGCCTTGCGTAACGAGCGTTGATCTTACGGGGAAACAAAATTCCGTCCTTGTTGCCCGGCTCGGATATTATCGCTATTCTTTCGTAGTTGACATAATCTTCGGTTTTAGCAAGTGCTATTCTCGATCCGCACGAACCGACGGCGGTATAGACAACATAACATGTTCCTTCGATAACGGTTATTCGCGGGTCCTCAATTCCTTTTGTTTCGTATTTTGCGAACGGTCCATCCTTTGCAGGGAGCATCACCGGCTTGTCATCTATTGTGAAATTAAGGCCGTCGGTGCTGCGTGCAAGTGCAAAGAAGGAATATCCACGCTGGCCCTCAATTCGCAGGAGCAGGTACACGCCGTCGTCGGTGGCCACAGGTGTTCCGTTAAAAACCGTATTTGCACGAAACGGAATGTCTTCTACGGTAATTATCGGATTTTCCGGTACCCTGTTGAGCAAATCCAGTCTCTTTGCGTTTCTGATCGGCATCTAATACTCCTTCTCGCTTTCCATACAACTTGTCACCACATCTTCTACGGTTGTTGTTCCGATGCAAATGCAACTGTTGGCTGCACCATAAAATATCACAAGGTTTTTTTCGTTTCTAATAAAAGCTCCCGTAGCAAAAATAACATTAGGCACATCGCCGATCCTTTCGTAATCCTCTCTCGGTGACAAAATCGGTATGCCTGCTCTTCCGATGACCTTTGTAGGCTCTTTCTGATCCAGTATAGCCGCACCAAGCCTGTAGATCGGACCTGCGGAGGTGTCCTTTGCAGCATAGTAAAGTATAAGCCATCCTTCGTTTATTTTAATTGGCGGCGGGCCAATGCCTATTCTGTTGGCATCCCAGAATCCGGTTCTCGGAGATATAACCAGTTCTGAACTTCCCCAGTAGATAAGATCGTCGCTGTAAGTTACCCATATACAATTGCCTGCACACGGGCGTTCCATCCTTGCGAAACGCCCTTTTATTTTTTCTGGAAAAAGAGCACCTGCCTTTGTGTCCGGCTCGGATATTATGCCGATGCGTTCGATGGTTTTGAAGTCCTCGGTCTTTGCAAGAACAAGCCTGTAACCGTGATGCCCAAGTGCGTTATATACTATATAGTAAACGCCGTCGATGCAGCTTACCCTGGCGTCGAGGACGCCGCGGCATTCATGCTGTTTATATTCAGGATCGCTCGACGGGCTGATGAACGGTTCTGGATCAACGGCGAAACGTCCGCCGGCATCTGTCCTGGCCAGGTGAATACAGCGTACGCCTGAAAGATGCTCGATAGTAACAAGCAGTGTGGTCTTTCCCTCAAACGCAACGACTCCTGCATTGTGAATATCCGAACATTTAAAATCAAGATCGCTTATGTCTATCAGCGGATTATCTTCCCAACGATGGACGGTATCCCGACCGCGTCTGTTGGACGTAACACCTTTCATTATAACTACCATAAACCTGTCTCTCCTATAAACTTCTTATCCGTAAGCGCACGTCATCCCCTTGAATATCTTTTTGAAAGCCCTACAACAAATAGCGCCATTAGACAGGCGCCGCTAAGCGCCTCGATCATCGTGACGCACTTTGTCGGCAAGTGAACCGGCGCGGGATGTACATCCCCGAACCCAAGCGTAGTAAATGTAATAGTACTGAAATACAAGCCATCCATCGGGCTTAGCTGTCTGACTTCGGAATCCAAACGGCTGTATATCATAGCGCTTGGTGACGCATAATAAACCGCACAAACAAGAATTATAATAAGGCTTGCAAAAAGCACTCGAATGGGCCGTTCGCCATAACCGAAAAGCAGTCTTCCGAAAATCAGTTCCGGCAGGAGTTTGATCCCGGCGGCAATCTTCGCCAATTTTTGCGGTAAACTTATCTCGTCAAAATCGCGGCCGAAAAATCTGTAACATAAATGCGCACATCGTTCGTTAAAGAAGCTTTCGCCGGCAAGCCGATAATGCCCCGCTTCCTGAGCAGCCTGTTTTATAAACCTCCAGAAGGTTTCGTCTTCCCCATATCTTTGACGGGCAAACCAAACCGACTCGTAAACCGGAACGGATTTACTCATTGCATAAACACCGGAGAAATCTGTCCTGTCAAAAAACTTAACATCGGTAAAGTTTCCGCCCTTGGCAAAACAGGTATTTGTAAAGCCTACGTCCTTTTTGAAAACAGCATCGTTAAAAAGTCCATATCCGGTAAAAACAGCTGTTCTAAACATCGCGCTGCCGGCGAAAATAGCGTTCCTGAAAACTGCGATCCGTTCAAAGATGCACCCGTCAAAGCCTGCATAACCGCGAAACTTAGCCTTTGCAAAACGAGTTTGCCCCTTGAAGTGCGATGAATTAAAGATCGCATTCTTTTCAAATACAACCTCGACATGGCTTGGTTTATCCCACGGCGGAGCAAAATAAACATTGTCCTCAAAAACGCAATCATTAAACTCTACCGATTCTCTCAGCACAATCGCGGTTATGTCCTCGTTGGATTCTACTTTCAGATCCGAAACATTGAAGTTTTCGTCCTTTTCAAGCAGTCTGTTAATGTCAAGGGTGCCTGTAATAGCACATTTGAGTATTTTGATCTCGTTTCCGGCGGCTATCGACTGTAGTATGTCGCTGGCGGAAACACGTTGATTTTCTCTTTGAAATAACATTAAATCATCCTATCAATCTGGTTGTTTTTGCAGTAGTTCTATGATCTCTTCTTTATTCGGAAGCGATTCACCGCTGCCATACCTCGATGCTGCCAGTGCCTCGGCGGCAGATGCAAATTTGGCTGCCAGTTGCGGGGTGTCTCCCGATCCGCATGAAGCGGCAAAGGCTCCAGCGAAAGCATCTCCAGATGCCGTGTGGTCCACCATGTCAATCGCAAATCCCGGTACCTCCGTGGTCCCCTGTCGATCTACTATGAGGGTTCCTCTTTGCCCTATGCTTATTGTAACACATTCGATACCGCCTACGACGATCTCCGACGCTGCAAATTTTAAACGGTGTACATTTCCGGCACCTGCTTCTGCAGCGGCTGTCGAATTTTCGAAGTCTGCGATCAATACATTTGCCGAATAAAACTCCATGGGCCAATCGGGATCAACTAGTTCGCCTGCTTCACTTAGCACCAATCTCATCTTGAGCAGAACCTTTGTCGAATATATCTTTGCAAGCCTGATCGCAGCAACGGCAGCTAGCCTGGGAACGTCGCTATGGATAAGACAGACATCGGCTGAGCTTATGAGTTGCTCTGCCATGGCACATTCTATTTCGTCTGCACCCAATGACCTGTTGGCACCTAACGAAACACAACTGCTGTTTTCACCCATCGAATCTGCCATCGTTACGATTATACCGGTGTTGATCGCCGGTGCCTTGTAAAGAAAATCTGTATTAACGTTATTGTTCTGAAGTGTTTCTGTTACGATAGTTCCAAAGTGATCGTCACCAATTTTTCCGATGGCATAGGTTTCGCATCCGCAAAGCGCCGCCTCTATGGCCATGTTGACCCCTGCGCCTGCCGGTAGAGATGTAAACCCTGAACCGGCGACCTTGTGCCCCGGCTTCGGAAAGCTATCGCACTTGATCGCGATATCAACACATGCCGGGCCGATGACAACTACCTTGGGAATACGTCCTGCCATTAACCCAATCCCTTTAATATGTAACGTCCGATATTAAAAACTGCTTTCTGCAAATCGAATATTGACAAAAACCATTTTTTAAGCTTTTTGCAATATATCTTCTTGAAATATCGACCAGCCGCATGTAAAGTATGCAAAAAATTTGGGTTTCTTACTGATAAACTCAGGTTAATGGGAAAAATCGCGGTTTTACAGCGACTATTTGTTGCTGATTCGCCTTTTTTTGTGTAGAATGCAGAATTCAACCTTGTTCCGCAGAACAAGACAGGGCCCGTAGCTCAGTTGGTTAGAGCAGTGGACTCATAATCCATTGGTCGAAGGTTCGAGTCCTTCTGGGCCCATAAGAAAAGCTTTGTTTCTAACTCAGGAACAAAGCTTTTTCTTTTTGCATTCTTCCTGCTTTCCTTTTTTACTGCTTACTGCGTCCCAAATGCGTCCCTTTTCTTTTACCTATGAGTTATATTTGAGTTGGGTGTCAGTTGGGAAGTGGAGAAATCAAGTTTTTTTTGAGCGGAAGATACGGCTATCCCACCAACCCCTCAAGTCCCCTGACTGCCTTCTTCTTATTGGCATCAGTGGACTTGAGATAGAATTTCATTGTTGTTGTGATGGAACTATGCCCCATCAAGTCTTTCAGCGTATGAATCGGTGTTCCTAAATTAGCAAGATTAGTTCCATATGCCTTCCTAAGGCAATGAACAGACAACTTGTCTGAAGTAACTATGCCAGCTTTTTTACAACGCAGTCTGAAGTTCCTGTTTGTGTTATTGACCATGGTGCCGTTCTTCCATTTGTCTTCTTGACCGCCCTTCTGCCAATCAGCCCATTTCTGCTTTATATGCTTAAGCCTGTCGGCAGTCAGAAAGACATATGGATTATTACTATTTGACTGCCCTTTTAACTGTTTGAGAAAGTCCATTGCCCAAGATGGGCAATCTACGGATCTGTCCTGATGACCTTTGATTCGAAATGGTGGATAGCCGTTCTTTGATTTCCTATTCTTGATATGTATCTGTCTGTTTATAAAATCAATATTCTTGTCCCACAACAAATGAAAAGATTCCCCGAACCTCAAACCACAACCATACATTACAGCATAAAGAGCTTTTAATCTCAAGTCGGGAGTATTGGCGATAAGATTATTGAATTCCTTTGGATTAATAAAATGCCAATCGTCTTTAGACAGGCTGTTTATAGATATTTTGCTGAAAGGACTGCTCCTCAGATAATTCAAATCTACAGCATAGTTGAAAACAACCTGAGAACCCTTGAGGTGCCTTAATCTCGAATAGTCCGCCAGTGTGCCTTCTTTGTCCTTATACTCTAAGTTATTTATAAAAGCCTGTGCTTCCTGTTGGGATATAGTCTTGATATTTCTGTGGAAGCCAAAATAATTGATTAGCCTGCATATGGTGTCTTGGTATGCATCGATAGTTTCAGGAGACAAATTGCCCTTCTTCGCTTTGATAACGTTGTCAGTCAGATTTTGCAGATTGATGGTCTTTGGCTCTACCGATATCCCGTCGTAGATATCGTCCTTCAGTGACTGAGCATGTTTCTCTGCATCTCTTTTGAGTTTGAAGCTTCTGCAGAACCTTGGTTGTTTTTCGGTGACGAGATCATACTTGCCGAACCACCGGACTAGCCAGCGTTTCCTGGCTTTGTTATATGTTACTGTTACGTCATTTCTAATTCTCATGTATCGGCGTCCTGTAATTTAGGCCAGGGACGCTACCGCCGGTGAAGTTGTCCGTCAAGCAAAATTCTGTTGTCATGCGACATTCTCCTTCAGTTGAGATAGCCTGTCGATAAACCTCAAAAGTTCCGGTAGTGGGTATTTCCTGCACTTTCCTATGGTGATCGGGCGAAGAAGTCCTTTTTTTTGATAGTAATCCAGAGCCGCTTTAGGGTTTTTAGTCCCATTGGTATCGAGCCTCAAAAACGTAACTGCTTCGCCGGCTGTAAGAACATACGGCGCAGGAGTGCCGTCTGGCATAAACGCCGTTGGCGCCAAGAGTATGTCATTGTTATTATCGTTCATTGATTTAGACCTTTACTACTAAACTACAGTTACTACGGTCAAACATAATTAAAACACTTTCACTTTGCAAACCGACGGAACCAGAATCTTTATTGCCCTCTCTGGCAGTTACGCCGATTCCTTCTTGCTCTTTAATTGATCAACAGTCTCTTTGACCCTTTTCTCTGCCGTCGCGAACGCTGCTTTATCGACTTCACAGCCGATGCACGTAAGACCGAGGTCAGCATGCAGACCGGCGACAATCGAAGTCGCGCTTCCCATCATCGGGTCTAACAGAACGCCCTTGGCCGGGCAGACTGCCTTGATGTAGTGTATGGCCTCTGAAACTGACTGCTCATAGTGATGGTGCTCTTTTTCCTGACCACCTGTGACCATATCGTAGAAGGGACGCCAGTACTTACGCAGTGGTGGTTTGTAATAAACTAACACAGGCTTCCAGGCCTGGTGAATGTTAACAGCACGAACAAGCTTTGATCGGCCACTGTGACGTATCGCCGCCGTCCATAGATATGTTAGGTGCTCACCCAGCATCTGATGTACCTGGGGCAGATATAGAACTCCTGAGTATGCCATCAGAATGCCGCCGGGTTTGAGTTTACGGGAGCACAGCTCGCCAAGATCTCCCCACACCGGCAGTGCATCCTTTTCATAGAGAGGATCGGTAAACACGACGTCAACAGATGAGTTTTTAATTTCAGAGCATCGCTCGCGAAAATCGCCGACAAAAAGTTTAGCTCGTCCAACTTTTAGATCTTCATAGTCTTGGCCCCGTTTCCTATCCTTTTCAACCTGTCGCCCAATTTTTTCAATACGTTTGACGTCGATCGTGCCTTTTGGAAGGTCATCTGGGGCAATGTTTTCGCAGACGTCAAAGACTCGTTTTGCTTCGCCGACATTTTTGATAGTCGTACGTGTCTTCGGCTTACGGTTCACCTTGGCTGATCGTTGTTTGCCATCTTTCCCTGTGACCTTATTCGGAAATTCTACTGTTCCATCTGGAACAGTAGCGAGTAACCTGCTGACGGTTACGTGGCTAACATTTATTAGGTCGCCAATCTGTCTCAAGCTTAGACCGTCTTTTCTAAGATCTGTCGCTAACGCCAGCCGCTGGTCCTGTGTCATATGACGGCGTTGAGCATTGAGCCTGATGGCTAAATGCTTCTTTTCGTGTTTATCCAGGCCGTGCAAGACTGTAACCGGTACCGTCTTAAGTTTCAGCTCTGCTGCCGCCTGCAAACGGTGTTTTCCATCAATAATCCCCCGGTCCTCGTCCGTCAGAGCCGGCACCAACACGCCTACCTCTTTTACGCTGTCTTTGAGTCGTTGATATTCGTCGGCCTTTACTCTGGGCAACAGCTTCGGGAAAAGCACCTTGAATTCTACCTCTCCAATTTGAATGATTTGAACTTTTTTGTTTCTACTCTTAACTTGCTTCATTTTAGTTGTTTAGCAAGCACAGTCTTTTGTGTGGCCTATCTCTTGCTGGCAAACTACATTGATGATAGTCATTAGACCTCGGAAGAGATATAAATGGCTTGGACAATAGCCATACCTACTAATATTCCATAAAAAAAGGGTGATGCTTAATATGGATGTATTAGCAAGTATGTGCAATTAAAAGATATGCACTACCACTAATTACAAATAACTACCAAGCTACTCGGTAGCCCTGCAATCCGTCAAGGATTACAAGTCTTT
>SDBV01003981.1_pt1 | contig 21394 bp, 12 predicted proteins | sample 2277081 | NCBI WGS metagenome assembly SDBV01 (sample SAMN10402039, study PRJNA504765) | marine sediment metagenome | isolation source: marine sediment core GS10_PC15, 223 cmbsf | place: Arctic Ocean: Southern Knipovich Ridge | collected 2010 | reverse complement strand
ATATCCAAATACCTGGTAGCGGACGCCTGGTTTTCCAAAAAACCATTTACAGACCAGATAGTCGCCTTAGAGATGCACCTGATCAGCAGGCTCAGGGATGATGCTGACCTGAAGTATCTCTACCAGGGACCACAAACCGGTAAAAAAGGCAGACCCCGTAAGTACGATGGTAAGATCATCATTAAGGACATCAACAAAGAATACTTCACATTCATATCCGAGGATGAAGAATCATCCGTGTATGCTGCAGAGGTCTATTCCAAATCGCTCAAGCGGAATATTATGCTGGTCCATGTGACATACCCAAAAGCCAACGGAAAGGATGCCTGCAAACTTAATTTCAGCACCGATGTGTCAATGGATCCCTCAGATGTACTGCTTTATTACCATAGTCGCTTCCAGATTGAATTCCTCTATCGAGATGGAAAACAGCATACCGGATTGAATGACTCTCAGGCAAGAAGTGAGAACAAATTGCACTTCCAGTTCAATGCCTCACTCACTTCCATTAATATTGCCAAAGCAATTCATTGGCTGAGCATACCCAAAGAAGAGAGAGGAGCGTTCTCTATGTCTGATATTAAAACAATGAATCACAACACCTTACTACTTAAAAGATTTATTGACGTGTTCGGTATCCGCCCATACTCTACTAAAAATCAAAACTATGTCAAAGAACTCATATTATACGGCACCATGGCCGCTTAAAAGTTTAACGAACTATTGCCTCAGGCAATTCATCCGATGGGGCCAAGGTGACAACCTTGATTCTAAATTCGTAAGATAGTACACAAAATGGGTAAAATGTAATATAGTCCCATTTGCCCGATTGCGTAAGTTGCGTTCTGATTAAAAGTCACTTTTGGGAATTGTCTTTTGAGATGAAGGCTCAATGCAACCTTGAAACTAAATCAGCATATGCTGAAAGGTATAACTTGATTAACAAGTGAATTATATTTACAAAAATACAACTTGACAAAGGGTACTCATTAGTAATACCTGATTGAAAATACTACGGGAATTTAAAGAAGCGAACGGCAGAATAGAAACAGTACAGAAAAGTGACCAGACTAGATATAGATTATTTTAAACATGAGCGATCAACCATAAAAAATTATTGTCTGAGAAAAATTTGAAGATTGATAAAACAGTTTTATTAAAACTACCCTACACGATGAAAAGAAACAGAACGAGTATCTTTGCAGTTTCTGAACAATACTGCACGCTCAAATTCCTCCGGATTTTGAGGCTAACTACGATCTTGCTGTTGATCGCCACCTTGCAGGTATTGGCTGGGACGAATACCCTGCTTCAGCCCCGGACCGTTTCCGGCACTATAACCGACACGGATGGGGAGCCTTTAATAGGTGTATCCATTTCAGTTAAAGGCACCTCCACTGGAACCATTACCGATGCGGAGGGGAATTACTCCCTCTCCGGTGTTTCTGACGGTGCAACCCTTGTAATTTCGTATGTTGGGATGCTGACCCAGGAAGTTCCCATCGATGATCAGACCAGCATCAACCTTGTCATGGAACCCGATTTACTGGGGCTTGAAGAAGTAATTGTAACCGGTTACGGTACTCAAAAAAAGATAAATCTGACAGGTTCGATTGATGTTATTGAATCCGATAGGTTGGAAATGCGTTCAGTTGGTAGTGTTTCGCAAGCCCTTCAGGGTCTATCCCCAAACCTGGTGATCACCGCAACTGACTTTGGTGCCGAACCGGGCGCTGAAATGCAATGGCAATTAAGGGGATCCGGTACACTCACAGGATCGGGAGGTGCCCCATACATCCTGGTTGACGGTGTACCCATGGATATTAACAGTTTAAACCCGGATGATATTGAGAGCGTTTCAATTCTGAAAGATGCAGCTTCATCTGCTATATACGGTGCCCGGGCTCCGTACGGGGTAATTCTGATCACCACCAAATCGGGGAAAGGTGTAAAGGAAGGCACCGTTTCGATCGATTACTCCAATAATATTGCTTTTACCCAAATTGCCATTGTGCCTGATCTGCCTAATGTTGATGATTTTCTAACTTATCAAAATCGAATGAAATACAATACCGATGGAGGGGTAGCTTTTACTGATGAAAGGGCACAGCGCATACGCGACTGGGCCAATGGAGTAATCACAGACGAGACGTATGCAACTGATGATATAACGGCAGAGCCGTCAGGCTGGGCCACAGAAGATGCCAATGGCTACCATAATTGGTTTGACAAGCTGTACAAACAATGGGCGCCAAGGCAAAAACACGATTTCAAAATCTTTGGAAATTCAAGAAACACCACTTATTACTTGTCAGCTGGCTTTTACAATAGTGGTTCACAGTGGGAAGGCACACCTGACATGTATAAAAGAAATAATCTAACCGCAAATATAAATTCAACAATCACAGACTGGTTGAGTGTGAACTTTCGGTCAAAACTCAGTAGCAGCAGCAAAGTAGCCTCTGTTGGAATGTCGGATTATGAAAGAGGAGTAAACTATCTGACACTTATACAAAGAACACCTACCAATATTTGGAAGACACCCGATGGTGTCATTCGAAGTGCAAATTATCTTATGATGACCGAAGGGGGAACGCAGTCAACTCTAATTGATGATATATGGGTAACATTAGGTGCAGTTTTGGAACCTATAAAAGGATGGAAAACTACCCTAAATTACAATGTTAATCTCAATGTTGTGGATTATGACGAACATAAAAAGGCATACTATCAAACTGGAAGATTGGGTAACACCTGGGAAATGCTTCATTCAACGCCTTCTGTCGACAAGGACATGAGAAAAACTAACTATGAAATGATCAACATAGTGTCTGTTTTTGAGAGGTCATTTGGAAGCCATAACTTTGCTATTCTTGCTGGTTTCGAGCAAGAACTATGGCAAAACAGGATATTGGAAGGGAACCGTGAGTTTCAGATTACCGATCAGGATGCAATCACAATGGGAACAGGAGCATTTACTACTGGAGACAGTTTGTCACATTGGGCCACACGTGGTTTCTTCAGCAGGTTGACCTACAATTATAAAAGCAAGTACCTTATTGAAGCGAATGCCCGTTATGACGGTTCCTCCCGGTTTGCCCAGGGAGAAGAACAGTGGGGTCTATTCCCCTCGGCATCCGTGGGATATGTTATTTCGAACGAATCTTTCTGGGGAAGCATTAATCCATACGTCAACTATATGAAGGTCAGGGCATCCTACGGTTCGCTGGGGAACCAGGGCGTACCTAATTATTTATATCTTCCTATAATGGAAATAGTATCCCAGACAAACTGGATTGAAGGCGGTATAAGAGATCCATATGTATTAGCTCCTACCCTTATAAGTAATACTTTGAGCTGGGAGACGGCAGTTACAATGAATCTTGGTTTCGACCTTGCTTTCCTTGGTAACCGCCTGACAGCAAATCTGGACCTATATAACAGGGTGACCAAGGATATGTTCGGGCCGTCTGAAGCAGTTCCCGAAGTGCTCGGCGCAGATGTACCACAAATCAATAATGCCGAGCTGAGTACCAGCGGCATAGATCTGGTGTTGGGCTGGAGAGATAAAATTGGTAGTGATTTCGGATACGGGGTGCGTTTAACCTTTGGCGATTACCAGTCAACGGTCACCAAATATAATAATCCTACCGGGACATTGGCTACATGGCGAGAAGGTCAGAAACTTGGTGAAATATGGGGTTATACCGTTGAAGGATTGTTTCAGTCAGATGAAGAGGTGACAGGCCATGCTGACCAGTCATATGTTTTCCAGAATTGGTCCCCGGGCGATGTCAAACTCAAGGATTTGAATGGGGATGAAGTGATAGATATTGGAGATAACACTGAAAGTGACCCCGGAGACTTAAGTGTTATTGGGAATAGTTCACCCCGTTACAACTACGGTATCATACTTGATGCCAGTTGGAAAGGGTTTGATTTCACCGTGTTCTTCCAGGGTATGGGAAAAATGGACCGTTATACCGATAGCAGATTTTATTGGGGACTCTATACACCTTATGAATATCATATGGATTACTGGCACGAGGACAATACGGATGCGTTCTGGCCTAAGAAATATGATTATAAAGCGCCTGAGGATGCCAAAGTTATGAATCTTGTGTCTGACAGATACCTGATGGACTTGTCATTCCTGCGATTAAAAAGCCTAACCTTTGGTTATACATTACCGGTTGAATTCTCCAGAAAAGTCTTTATTAAAAAGGCAAGGATCTATGTGAATGGAGAGAACTTATTGCTCTTTGGAAGTTCGGTCAAAGAACTGTTCGATCCTCAAACATACGAATCTACTTCAGGTAATACCTTTGGGTCAACACACCCAACACAAAGAATGTTGTCATTCGGTCTTATGATTACACTTTAGCAACTCTTAAATCTACAAATTATGAAATATATAAAAATATATTACCCGATATTGATCCTTTTGGTGACAGTCTGCGCCTGCGAGGAAGACTTTCTTGACAGGGTTCCGCTTGATGCAACAACCGAAGTAACTTATTTCAAGACAACACAGCAACTTGATCTGTATATGAACAAGTTTTATGGTGAAATACCTGTAACCTATGGCTACCTTATGGGAATATACGACCGCGGTCATCATAGTGATAACCTGATATGGGAGATTGAGGGTATCAGTCCAATTGTAAATGGGGAAATCACTGTTCCAGGTACCAATACTATTTATTCAGAGTGGAGGGCAGAATATTACATTAATTGGGATTTCTCAAAAATCAGGGATATTAATGTCTTCCTGGCTAATTATAATAGGTGTGAGAATTCCTGGGATGATTATAAACATTACGTGGGTGAGGCCTATTTTTTCAGGGCGTTTTTTTATTTTAAGATGTTAAGAGAATTTGGTGACCTTCCCTGGCTTAACAAACCCCTGCAAGTTGATTCGGAGGAATTATATGCACCACGCCTCCCCAGGAATCAGGTCGCGGACAGCATCATTGCCGATCTTGACAGGGCAATCGAACTAATGAATACTGGACGTCTTTCGTCAGGTACTGAACTCAGCAGAGAGGTTGCCGCTACATTTAAAACAAGGGTTTGTGTTTACGAAGGAACCTGGGAGAAATACCATGCTGGTACTGCTTTTGCAGGAGAAGGAAACCCGGATGATTACTTTGAGGAGGCAATTGATGCTGCAAACATAGTTATGGCATCTGGGAATTACTCTATTTATAGTACCGGGGATTATGAAAATGACTATTATGTGTTGTCCAATCGAAAAGATTATTCCTCGAACAGTGAATTGATATTTTTTAAACATTTTGACCAAAATTTGGGAATGTACCACAGGTCTTCAAGATGGCTTATTCGTTGGCCCGGAGGTCATTCCTTCACCCAGCCATTTATTGATTCCTACCTTTGTACAGATGGGCTCCCCATTGCTGTCAGTCCGTTATATAATGGCCCGATATATCCCGAAGTGGGTGATAACCGTGACCCGAGGCTGAAGCAAACAGTCTTTTTCCCGGGGGCTGCTATGAAAGTACAGGGAACTTATGATCCACCTGTGATTGTACTGGATACATTTACAAAGCCGAAGTTTGATGTAGCACATGTAAAAAACGGTTGTCCGGGAATGTATCAGGTAAGGAAGTTTAGTGAGCCTGATGCTCATTTATATGATGTGAACTGGTTTGGGGATATGGATTTTATGCTTATGCGATATGCTGAGGTATTATTGAATTATGCTGAGGCACGGGCAGAACTTGGATTGTTTAACCAAGGTGATGCAGATATGACAATAAACCAGCTACGGGATAGGGTGAATATGCCGCACCTGAATATAGGTGATATAACGAGCGATCCAAACTGGGAGTTTCCAAGTCTTTCACCCTTGCTGAATGAAATACGAAGGGAACGTCGTGTGGAACTGGTCTGCGAAGTCATGAGAATCGACGACCTGAAAAGATGGCGCGCTCATCATTTGATTACAGGAGTACAGCCAATAACCGGGAAATTTGCACCCGATTATTACAATGGAGAGGAAAGACCTTCCTATTACACAGAAGATGGTTTTATTGCGCATTATAGTGCAAAAATACCTGGTGGCTATGGTTTTAATCCTGACAGGGATTACCTGTTCCCGATACCCATTAATCAATTAACTCTTAATGAAAATTTTGAACCGAATCCAGGATGGTAAAGACAAGAATTAACAGTTATTACTTTGTTTCCGTAATTTATTGATAAAAAGGTATTCGCAGTACTGCGAATGCCTTTTTTATGATGCGTCCGGCAGATTGCTGATACCTGGAGTGCGGCTTTGTATAAATTTGATTATCAGTATTTTCGTTTTAACGGAAGAACTATCTGTCATTTTATTAAAAACTTAAATCTTCTGGATTTATGAAAAATATATTTTCCCGAAGGAATTTTCTGAAAACAGCTGCATTGCCAGCAACTGCAGCTATCGTTCCCGGATGGTACATGACTCCTTCTGTTAAAGAGGAGGAGGAGAATTTCTCGTTGAACGAAAATCCATTGAAATTAGGATTAATGACTTATACCCTTGCCAAAGATTGGGATATTGAAACTATTATTAAAAATCTCAGTGAAACTGGGTATCAATCAGTTGAACTTCGCACTACCCATGCCCATGGAGTTGAAGTGAGTCTTTCAGCTGCCGAAAGGGCAGAAGTAAAAAAACGCTTTGAAGACTCTCCGCTTGAGACAATCAGCCTGGCAAGTGCTTTTCAATATCACTGGACTGATCCCGGTGAACTGCAAAAGCACATTGAAGGAACAAAAGAGTATACTTTACTTGCCCGTGATGTCGGGGCGACATCAATCAGAGTATTCCCAAATGCACTCCCCGAAGTTGTACCGGAAGAACAAACCAAGGAACAGATTGGCAAGGCGCTGGCTGAAGTGGGTGAATTTGCTTTCGATTACGGTGTAAAAATAAAAGTATGCGTCCACGGAAGAAAGACTGCCAGTATCCCGGTTATCAAAAAGATCATTGATTATTCGCAGAGCCCGCATGTATATGTTAATTGGAATTGTAATCTGAATGATGGTGAAGAGGAAGGGTTTGAATATAATTTCAATTCATTGAAAGACCGTATCGTAAGTCTTCATACACATGAACTATGGGATGAAAGATATCCTTACCCCTTGCTTTTTAAATTACTTTCCGAATCGGGTTTTGCTGGCTACTGTAATGCAGAGATTTCAGGTAATGAAGATCCGATAAGGATCTTGAGATATTACCGTTCTTTATTTCTATCACTCCAAAATGCTTATTAGTCATGAAAAGAAGAAATTTTGTTAAAGCTGGCATTATTGCAGGAACTGGAATGACACTTCCACTGGTCTCTCACGCAAACGTTTTAGGGGCAAATGATCGGATCAGGATTGGGATCATTGGAGTTGGATCGAATGTAAAGATTGGTGGGAAAGGAAAAGATGAAATAAGGAAATTCCGAAAAATTCCTGATGTACAGATTGCGGCTTTATGCGACTGCGACAGTGATATTCTCAGGAAGGAGGAGTCGGAATTTATAAAAAGAAACGAAAAAGTCAAGACATATATCGACTTCCGGGAACTTCTCGATGATAAAGATATTGATGCCGTCTGCATTACCACACCAAACCATACCCATGCGCTGATAACAGTTTTGTCTTGCCAGGCAGGAAAAGATGTTTTCGTTCAGAAACCTGCTTCCCAAAATATATGGGAAGGACGAAAGATGGTTGAAGTCGCAGAAAAATACAATCGTATTGTTCAGGTGCCGTGTAATCCGCGTGATCGCAATGGCGTAAAAGAGGCTTTTAGTTATGCCCTGGCCGGAAACCTGGGTAAGATCCTGTGGGTCCATGGAATAAATTACAAACCCAGGATGAGCATCGGGAAGGTGAATAAAGAACAGCCAATACCGGAATCGGTTGACTATAACCTCTGGTGCGGTCCGGCACCCATGAAGCCCTTAATGCGCGAAAACCTTCACTATGACTGGCATTGGGATTGGGATACCGGCAATGGAGACCTGGGTAATATGGGGATTCATTTCATGGATGGTTGCCGAATGGCTCTCGGAACCGACGAGCTACCCGAACATGTGATCAGCATGGGTGGCCGTTTCGGATATGATGATGATGGACAAACACCAAACACCATGCTTACATATCTCGGTTACAAACCTGCACCGATTGTGTTTGAGGTCAGAGGACTTCCGTCCGATGAGATCTTCAGACAGGGAAACTGGCGGAAGAACAAGAATATTTCAATGGATAAGATTTATGGCACCACTTTAGGAGTCAATGTTTATTGTGAAGAGGGATATATCAGCAATAATGGTGCCTACCAGTACAATGGGACACTGATTGAAAAATTCGAACCAACCGGTGAAGATACCCGAGTTAATTTTTTAAATGCAGTAAGAAGTAGAGATATAAAATCACAGAATGCCCACATACTGGATGGACACCTTTCTGCCACATTGGTTCATATGGCAAATATTTCATACCGTGTGGGAAATAAATTAACAAACGACGAAATCAGGGAAAGGATACAAGGAATAACTAGTCTGGAAGAATCATTCGAACGGTTTGATAATCATCTGTATGCAAACCGAATCGACCTGAAAAAAATGCCAGTCAAATTAGGACCCATGCTAACATTTAATTCCTCTTCGGAATCATTTACCGGTGATTTTACCGAAGAAGCAAACAAAATGGTTAAACCTGAATACAGGCAACCTTTTGTCATTCCTAACAAAGTATAATGAAATAAAAATCATGAAAATCAAATCTTTCTTAATTGCAATTACAGCAGTGACTTTAATTCTCAGCTATGGATGTATAACTGAAAAATCAAACTACCAGCTCAAAGTCACAGGATTAGATCAAGATTGTTCATATATTCCTGTTCATTGTAATATTCAATTACCCGAACAATTTTCCAATGTACCTCAAGAAGATATTACTGTAGAACTGAGAAATAAAAATACCGGTACGACCGGTATTCCCGGACAGATTATCGTTGATGATCAGGGGGATTCGGAATTATGGTGGATCGTTCCTAATCTAAAGGCCAATAGCTCAAATACATGGATTGCTACATTAACAAAGAATAAAAACCCTGTACATGAAAAATTTTCATGGGAAGATAATACTGGTAAATATCTTGATCTGCTTTTTAATGACAGGAAAATAACGCGCTTTATTTATGGTTATGATACCACTTCAGAACAAAGTTTTTTCGAAACCTATAAACCATTCCATCATATTTTCGATGAAAAAGGAGAAAATATGATTACGGAAGGTCCAAATGGAGACGAACCATATAATCAAAAGAAAATTCTATATCCGCATCACAGGGGATTGTTTATAGGCTGGCCTTTAACTTGTGATGGTGAGTCCTATAGTTACTGGGGAATGAATAGAGAGGACAAGCAAATGTGCGCAGTTACCCAAAAATTCCCTGAGCTTACTGCAGGACCTGTTTTGGCCAGGTCAAATGCCCTTATCCACTGGAACGACATGGATGGAACCCCGATAATTATTGAAGAAAGAAAAACAACTGTCTATCGTACTGATACTCAGTCGCTGGTATTACTTGATTTTGAATCACAGCTAAAATCCGTAAAGGGTGAAATCGTCCTTAAAGGAAATGCTGACCACGGGGGAGTTCATTACCGTCCACATAATGATGTCGCTGTCGTAAACAGCAGCTGGCGATACTTCAGGTTAATAAAGGAGGAGGATCGGGAAACCAAAGAAGATGTTGATAAAAGAGGGGGAGCAACAGAGGCAAAGTATTTTTTCCCTGCAGACAGTATAGCACCCTACTTAAAAGAACCTGTTGATGAAAGAAGATTAATGATACTGAAGATATTTCCAGACCTGCCATGGACAGCAATGTCATACGGTCTTAAAGGAACCGATTACACGGTTCAGCATATGAATCACCTCAGTAATCCAAGCCCTTCTGAATATTCCGCCTACCGTGGCTACGGAAGGTTTGGTGCCTGGTTCCAGGCAAGTATTCCCAAGGATGAAATACTGAAGGTAAAATACAGAATATGGATATCGACCGGAGAAAGACCCACACGCGATGAAATGGCTAGGAAGTATGCTGCATTTATAAGCATCCCTAAAGCAGAGGTATTATAATCTTTCAAAATATCAGAAAGTGATATGAAATTTTCTGATGCTTTATTTTTTTTCTGTAAACTATACAATGAAAATTGAATTCATCAGGAAACAATAACCGTCCGCCATTGGGGACAGAAATTCTTTCGCAAATGAACTGGGTTGCTAAACGGATTCTGTTTATACTGGTTATAACAATATGGGGATGCAAATTATCAGTAGTTGAAGAAGATCCCGCTAAAAACTTCCACAATCTGGTCATTATTTTTGTAGATGACCTTGGATACGGTGATCTCAGTTGTTATGGTAATCCCACTATACGAACACCACATCTTGACCGTATGGCACGGGGGGGTATCAAATTCACGCAGTTTTATGTGGCTGCTCCTGTCTGCACACCATCTAGGGCAGCCTTGCTTACGGGATGCTATCCGAAAAGTGTAGGGCTTGAATATCGTGTTCTTTTTCCACATTCATTAAAAGGGCTCGATCCAAAAGAACTGACACTGGCCGATATGCTCAGGGAAAAGGGTTTTATTACTGCCTGCATCGGAAAATGGCATCTCGGGCATCATCGCGAATTTCTTCCAATGAACCAGGGCTTTGATTATTATTTCGGCATTCCCTTCAGCAATGATATGAGCAAATCGGAACAGGAAATAATGGGTAATTCCAAATATCCCTACCAGCTTCCACTAATGGAGGGATATGATACCGTTGAACTGGATCCGGATCAACACCTGCTCACCAAACGGTTAACTGAAAAAGCTCTTCAGTTTATGGATGAGAACCGGAATCATAGTTTTTTTTATATCTGACTCATCCGATGCCTCATATACCGGTATATGCATCAACAGCGTTCCAGGGGAAAAGTCTACGGGGTATCTATGGCGATACGGTTGAAGAAATTGATTGGTGCGTGGGTCAGATCCTTAATATGCTGGTAAAACTTGGGATTGAAAAGAACACATTAGTGATTTTTTCTTCCGATAACGGACCATGGCTTTCCTTCAAGACACACGGTGGTTCGGCTGGACCACTCCGTGGTGGAAAACAAACAACATGGGAAGGAGGATTGCGTGAGTCCTGTATTTTCTGGTGGCCCGGCACACTTGATGATGGAAAAATCTGTACGCAGTTGATGACTTCAATGGATATTCTCCCGACCATTGCTCATTGGATCGATTATGACCTGACAGGATACCCTTTACGGGATGGACAGGATATGCATTGCTTAATTGAAAATCCCGATACTGCTGAAATAGATCATTATCCTTTATTGTACTATAACACATCCGGAGTAGTTGAAGCTATCCGGGAGGGGTCATGGAAGCTCAGAATGGAAAGCGGGATACCTCAACTCTTCCATGTGGAAGAGGATATATCTGAAAAATATGATCTGTCAAATGAAAATCCGGATAAGGTAAAAGAACTGAAGAATCAGATGGAAAACCTTGACAGGGAAATTACGGAAAAAGCCCGGCCAGCTGGAACAATAACAAAGCAAACAAAACAATAGAATTATATACAATGTTTCTGAGATCCTGAACTAAAGATTCTCTCTTCTATAATTATTTTACAAATCATGAAGTATATTAAATCTTCAATTCTTTTAGGCGTTCTTTTTCTTGCCATTTGTTCTTTTAGCACTGTTATCGCACAAATTGGCCAAAAGAATATGATCCGGGATAAAGTTGACTGGACATCCTTTCTGAGCCGTCATGATATGGTCTGGAAACTTCCTCCTACTTCCCCTGAAGATGCAGGCATACTGGGTAATGGTCTCCTGGGAATGAATGTATTTAAAGAATTGGCAACCACTGAGCACCCATCAAAAGATAATAAAATCAGTACTTCCAACAGGGTAATACGATTTGCCGTTGACCGGAGAGATGTATATGACAGGCGGGACCTTTCATGGGGGTGGACATCTTACAGCAGGCCACGTATTCATGTGGGTGATTTTCAATTGCACACCACAGGACAAATAACAGGTTTCAGTATGCGGCAGGACCTGTATAATGCTGAATTACGGGGGAACATCCTGACCGATAAAGGGGAGATCAGGTTCAGGGCTTTTATTCATGCTACCGAACCGGTTATGGTCGTGGAATTACAACCCATAAACGGAGAAAAAAATCTTAAATGGAATTTCAGACCCTGTGAGGCTATCACTACCCGCAAAGATTTCCCTCCCAGGGGAGAATATTTCCCGGGAGATTCAATCGGAGTCCAAAATTATTACAGGAATTACGGTACAAAAGTAAAAGTATATGTACCTAATCCCAAGCCAGAGTTTGAAACCCGGGGTAATTTTAATCTCTGTATCCAGAAATTATTGGCCGGAGGAGGATATACTACAGCCTGGCAGAAAGTTGACGATGAATCCGGCAAGCAAACCCTGTATATCAGTATTGCCATGTCGTATCCTGAACTTACATCTCCCTCGGAGGCTATGAAATCGATAGAAAAAGCCAGGGAAGCAGGAACGGATAACCTGGTGTCAACTCACCGCGAATGGTGGCATAATTTTTATCCGGCCAGCTTTGTCTCATTACCGGATACCAAAATAGAGAGCTACTATTGGATCCTGATGTATAAAATGGGTTGTCTTGCCCGGCCTGATGCAGGTATGATCGATGCTCATTTCTGGTATCAGCCTACCTTCTGGAATTATCTGACCCACAATGATGGTACCCATTTAAGGCATTATCCCTTATTGCCAACGAATCATCTTGACCTTGGAGAGTCTTTACTTAACAGTCTTGATCAAAACAGGGAACAGCTGAAATTAAATGTACGTCCCGTGGAATATCAGGAGGACTCTTATGTCCTGGGACATTGCTCACAAATGGACCTAATCGCCCCCCTGGATATGGATATGCGATATGAAAGGCAATGGGGGAACCTGCTATGGTATTTACATGTTTACTGGTTGCATTACCGCCATTCGATGGATGATGATATGCTTCGCCACCGTCTATTTCCACTGATGAAAGGAGCGGTCAACTTTTATCTTCATTTTTTGGAGGAAGGGACTGACGGCAGATTACATCTACCCTGGACCTATTCACCCGAATATGTTAATGCATGGAATTCCTTCCCGAGACCGGATGAAAAAAAATACTCTACTGAGTATGGTTTGTCAAGAGATACAAATTATGACCTGGCCCTGCTGAAATGGGCCTGCATATCCCTAATACAAGCTTGTGAAAGATTGAACATCGAGGATCCGCTGATGGAAAGATGGAAGGATGTCAGGGATCGCCTGGTGGATTTTCCGGCTGATGAAAACGGATATATGGTGGGAAGTGACATACCCTATATCTGGAACAGGCATTATTCGCATCTTTTCATGATATACCCCCTTTACCTGGTCAACTGGGATCAACATGAGAACAGGGAGATCATTGATCTATCATTGCGCAGGCAATATGGCAAACTGGGCAGAGGATTTCCTCCGGCATCTCTTGCAGCATGTATTGGAAAGGGTGATCTGGCCCTTGAATTCCTTCAGAACAGGATTGGTTCCAACCAGAGAAATGTCAGTGCCAATCAAATTTACAATCTTCAACCCTTAACGGAAATGATGCTCCAGGGCTGGGGAGGTAAAATCCGTGTGTTCCCGGCCATGCCGGATGCCTGGAAGGATGCCGTCTTTCATAATCTTAGAACGGAAGGGGCTTTTCTTATCAGTGCACGCAGACAAAATGGCAAGACCGTTTTCATACGCATTAAAAGCCTGGCTGGAGAACCCTGTATTCTTATGTCCGATCTTCAGGGTCCCTTGGAAATGGTATCTGGGAGACCCATTGATTACACGATCATGGAAGATGGTGAAATGGAAATCAACCTGTTAAAGGGGGAGGAGGTTATTTTGTATAGTGCAGGAACCGATCCGGATTTCAGCATTGAACCCCTGCCTGCCCAGCCTGGCAGAACCAACTGTTACGGTTTGAATTACTAAACGGGTTTCACTAAAACCTCCTGTGCAATTATAATGAAGACATTTATTAATAAATAAACATAGTTCTTAACAGATTTACTAAAAACAAAAAAATGAATGTTAAAAAGTTCACTATTGGTATATTCATTATGCTATGGACTGTGCTCTGTACTGCACAGAAATCAAGTATCCTCAATGTCGATTATCGTTCATTAATCTCCCGGGCTGACCTCGATTGGGAAACCCCTGTCTTGCGAAGCGAGGCTGGTACGCCCTTGGGTAATGGCCGTATGGGCACCCTGGTCTGGACCACTCCCACAGCATTAAGGTTCCAGATTAACCGTGTGGATGTTTTCGCCATGAATTCATCTACCGTGAGTTTTCCTGCAAGGCATTCCGATTACGGCAGTGGATGTGGATACGTTGATATCGATTTTATTGACTTCGGGGATGACATTTTTTCTGGAGAGGAATTTAACCAGCATCTTTCAGTTTATGATGCAGTGACTACAGTAAAAGGTAAGGGAATCACAGCACGTATGCTGGTATGGCATGAGATGGATGTGATGGCTGTAAATATCAAAGATCAACGGGAAACCCCGGCAAGCATTAAAGTCGACTTGCGTATGCTCCGCTACGTGATGCAGTATCTGAGAGGACAAAATTTTAAACTTGCCCAGGAACACACAGTCCGGGTACAAACACGAAATCACTTCGCTGATTCGCGACTTGATATTCGCGATGGAAAGATCATCCTGACCCAGGAATTCCGCGAAGGTGAGTACTATAACGCCTCAGCAGTCGCTATTGGGATAACAGGGCGAAAATCAAATGCAAAATATGCAAACGAATCTACAGTAAGGCTTTCAACTGAACCCGGAAAGAGCAATTTCACCATTCTAATATCCAGTGCCTCCACATTTAATAAAGAAGAGGACGTAGCAGAACTGGCTCTTAAAAAATTGGATCATGCAAAAACAATTGGTTTTGAAGGTATTGTTGAAAGCAACATAGAATGGTGGCATGAATTCTGGTCCAAATCATTTATTCACCTAGAAAGCAAAGACGGAACAGCTGAATATATAGCAAAGAACTATTATTATTTTCTTTACTTGATGGCATCCAGTTCACGTGGTGCTTATCCTCCCCGTTATGGAGGAATGATCTGGTCTACTACCGGTGATATGCGAATTTGGGGATCCCAGCAATGGTGGCACAACCTGAGCTGTTATTATGATCCGCTGATGCAGGCTAACCATCCTGAGCTGGTGGACCCGGTTTTCAACATGTACACAGGCATGTACAAATCCTGTAAACGGGCAGCTGAACAACAATGGGGAAGCAAAGGAATTTATATTCCTGAAACAGTATGGTTCGATGGATTAGCCGAATTACCTGACGAAATAGCAGAAGAAATGCGTGAGCTATATCTTGGTTTAAAACCATGGACAATGGTTTCAGATCGTTTCCGCAGATATGCCAGTACCGGACATGGGCACAGTCCACGGTGGAACTGGAAAATACGTGGACGATGGATCGACGGCCACTGGGTTTATCAGGATAAAGATGGCGCTCCTTGGGGTCATGTAGTTCACTTGTTTTCCGGTGGCGCGAAAATCGCCTATTTGTACTGGTTGCGCTATGAGCATACGTTGGATAAAGGCTGGCTAATGGAATACGCGTATCCCATGTTGAAAGGAGTAGCAGAATTCTATAGAAACTATCCCAATGTAAAAAAGGATCCTGACGGTAAATATCATATATACTCTGTGAATAACCATGAATCTGCCTGGGGGGTAAAGGATGCCCTGGAAGAGATTGCCGCGATGAGGGGGATATTTCCACTTGCCATCCGTGCTGCTGAAATTCTCGATACTGATGTGAAACTTCGAGGAGCATGGCAAGAATTTGTAGACAACCTTGCACCTTTTCCAACTAATTACAATCCTGAGGCATATGTTGAGCGTATTCCAAACGAGGACACTATCTGGGCCCCGGGTCTGAAACCTGTTATGAATAAATGGGTATCAACCCGTCGTGGCAATAACATTTTAGCCCCTGCCATACACTATGATTTGTGCACTGTTGTAACTGAAGATACTGATATGTTAAAAATTGCCAACGCAAGTTTCAATGTGATATATCCCGGAGGTGTTTCCACGAACACGCCTGTTCATGTATTAAGACGCAATCCTATTGCAGCAGCTAACCTGGGACGGGCAGATGACTTGCGTTATATGATATTCAATCAAATGCGTTCTCTGGAACCTGAGGAGGGATATATCGATTGGATTGGCCTGGGAGAAACCGGGGTTCTCGCTAACAGGCTCACTTTGCGTGAAGGACCGGGAGCAATGGGTGCTCAGCGGTTGGGTCGTGCATCTTTGGCATTGCAGCTTGCATTACTTCAGAGTTCACCCTCAGCTCCGGGAAAGATACCTATAATTAATGTATTTCCCTCCTGGCCAATGGAATGGGATGCAAGTTTTACTTTGCTTGCAAGAAATGCCTTTGTAGTAAGCTCATCTGTAAAAGACGCACATATAAAATTTGTAGAACTTATATCCCGGGCCGGAGCTGAATGCCATTTGAAAAATCCCTGGGGTTCAGAAACAGTTACGATCTATCATGAAAACGGAATAAAACAGGATATGCAAGGTCCTATACTGATATTTCCTACACAGCCGGAAGAAAATATCCTGATAGTGAAGAAAGGAATTAATATTGATCAGTTAAGTATTAAGGTACCTCAAGCAAAATAATCCCGGAAGATGATATACGTTCTAAAAATAAATAAGGCGGTTAGTGGAATAGTCTTCGGATGCTTGCTATTTCTTGGAAGTTGTTCACCTCAATTCTCACTTGAGGGGAAGCCCAATATCGTATTTATTTTAGTGGATTACATGGGGTATGGTGACATTGCAATACACGGAAACAAGGTTATTGAAACACCTCACATGGACCAGCTCCACCACGAGAGTGTCCGGTTTACGAATTTTTGCGTTAGTCCAACATGTTCTGCTACACGTGCGGTTTTAATGTCAGGTAAGTATGAGTTTAAGGTAGGTGTGACCCATACTATTGCAGGGAGGTGTGAAATGGATCCTGAAGTCAGAACTATTGCAGAAGCGTTGAAAACAGAGGGATATAAAACTGGCATATTCGGGAAGTGGCATTTAGGATCAAAAGGCAAATACCGCCCTGAGAAACGTGGATTTGATATATCACTTACCTCCATCAATGATACGCAGGGAGATCATTATGATCCGGTCTTATTACGAAATGGTGAAAATGTGAAGTTTAAAGGCTACCGGACAGATATTTTGTTCAGCGAGGCTATGAGATTTATTGAAGCGAACAGGGACAGTAGCTTCTTTTGTTATATTCCAACGTACTCACCACATACTCCACTGATAGTCCCCGGGCAGTACGCTGACCTCTATAGTGAGAGGAACGATGATGAGAAAAATTTCTTGGGTATGGTGACCTGTGTGGATCATAACATTGGTCTTTTAAGAAAGAAAATAGAGGATCTGGGTTTAAAAGATACAACTATCATCATATTAGTGAATGATAACGGAGGAACTAACGGGGTGGACATCTTTAATGCAGGTATGGGAGGACGTAAAGGACATACTTTATACGGAGGCATCAGGGCCCTTTCGTTCTGGTGTTGGCCCGAACACTGGAATCCGGTTGAAAGAGATCAAATGACAGGGCATGTTGATGTTCTTCCTACGATAGCCGATATAGCAAAAATTGACTTAGGAAAAAGGTTTAAGAATGAACTTGACGGTGTGAGCTTATTACCTTTAATTCAAGAAAACAGGGGTGGCAAATGGGAGGAATTATATGTGACCGAATGCTGGTTTACCATCGGGATAGATGGACTGAATCACCTGAATTGACTGGAAAAATGGTAAGTTTTTACGAACGCTGGTGGGAAGAAGTATGGAGTGCCAAATAGAGGTTCATGGACTTTTTTGATTAGATTTAGATATCATGATATGAATTTGATTAATGTTATGAATTTAGTATACATGTACGGGAAATCATTAGGCAATACGGCTCAAAGTTTTGATCGGAAAAGAATTGGATTCTGCATACTTTTCGTTATGGTATTATCTTCCATTCAGTCTCTATATCCTCAATCCGAAAAAATTGGTGTCACGCTATTCAACTAGGGAAAAACAGATGATTCCTACCGTTTGGTTTCAAGCAGATACCTTTCGGCAGCCCATCTGATTGCCCCTAATGGAAGATATGTCCATACCTGGTATTATCCTAATACAGGTGCAAAATCCACTGGCCGGACCGTATTTGGAATGTCATGGCATTATGCAGAAATGCAACCTGATGGTAATTTAATCGCCATTGTTAAAGATGAGATGATCATTGAACTGGATTGGAATAGCAACCTGGTGTGGAAAACTAAATGTAGAGCTCACCACGATTTTGCCCTGTCAGAAGAAGGCAAAACCATTGTAGTATCTATTAGAGATATTCCGCATCCTTTGAAGAATGAGGAAACCATAGCTATGGACCGGTTGATAGAATTCAATAAAGATGGTGAACTAATTTGGGAATGGAACTTCGAAGATCATTCCGAAGAGGTGGAACAAATTGTAAATCAACCCCTTTGGATGATGGAAAATACCAGGGACTGGCCTCATATCAATACATGTGAGATTCTACCTGAAAATCCCAGTGGCAAAGTTGATCAGAGATTTAATAAGGGTAACATTATAATTAACGGAAGACATTCCAATACCGCAATGGTTATTGACAAGGAATCCGGAAAGATTGTATGGGCCTGGGGTCCGGGCGTGCTGGAAGGACCTCATATGCCTACCATGCTGTCGAATGGGAACCTCCTGATTTACGATAATGGATCACATACATTAGAAACAGCACGTAAGTTTACACGGATTCTTGAATTAAATCCATTAACTGGAAAGATCGTCTGGGAATTTGGAGAACAAACCGATAACCTGTTTTTTTCACCTGGAAGGGGATCAAATGATCGGCTACCTAATGGTAATACGCTGATTGCAGATTCGGACAATGGCAGGTTGTTTGAAGTAACTCAGGATGGAGAAATGGTCTGGGAATATTATACTGCGGATCTAACACCAAGGGGAAACAGAATGCCACTTTACAGGACCGTACCCTATTCCAAAGACCTGGTAGAATCGCTTCTTGATCGCCATGGCAGAACACCAGATGTGCTTTCCCCGGAAAAACTGGAATTTGGTGATTTGGAGATTGAAAGGTCACAATATAAACAACTTATCCGTGAAGAGTTGGTTTTATATCTGGAAAGCGGTTATTACGACCATGCTTTAAGGTTTGTGAACGAGATCATATTTCACTTTCCGGAAGATCCAGAAGGATACTGGGCTTACAGTCTTATCTTTGCCGTCAGAAAAGATATTAATAGGTCCTGTGAATACATGAAAAAAGCACTGGATGTTGGTTTACCCCTGAGCCGGTTTACGCTTGATTCAAGTCCCTTGTTCGATGCGTTGACTGAAAGCAAGTTATTTCAGGATTATATAAAGGAAAAGAACTAAAAAGTTTTATAAATATTTAAAAATGAAAAAAATACAATTATTACTTCTGCTCCTGGTTCTTCTGGGAGCTTGTAACCCTCAGGCAAAGGAGAATGTCAAATCAAAAAAGCTGATTTTCACCGAGGACTGGGAATCTTTAAAGCAACATACCACACCTGATTGGTTCAGGGATGCAAAGTTTGGTATTTATACCCACTGGGGTCCTTTAACCATTGGGTCAACCTTATCGGGCAGTGCCTTTTATGGCAATCGGATGTACAGACAGGAAGAAAGATGGATTAAGTTTTTCAATCTCCATAGGGAACATTTCGGGGATCAGAATGAAGTAGGTTATAAAGATGTCATCCGGATGTTCAATCCTGAAAAATTCGTTGCAGAGGAATGGGCTGAATTATTCCATAAGGCCGGGGCACGTTTTGCCGGACCTGTGGCCATCCATCATGATAATTTCGCAATGTGGAAAAGTGAAGTGACCCGATGGAATGTTTACGATATTGCAGGTGTTGATATAACCGGTGAACTGGAAAGGGAGATCCGCAGCAGAGGCATGAAATTCGTTGCAACGTTCCATCATGGCTATGTATGGAGATACTTCGAACCTTCCTATAAGTTTGACGGTGCCGATCCACAGTATTCCGATCTGTATTGCGATGTGCATGAAGCCGGGGAAAAACCCAATGAACGTTTTGAGCAGGAATGGTTTGACAAGTTGAAAGAGGTGATCGATAATTACCGGCCTGACCTGATCTGGTTCGATTTTGGGATCTCCAGTATTAGTGAGGAATACAACAAGAAATTCTACAGCTACTATTTCAACCAGGCCGAGGAATGGGGAAAAGACGTTGTGGTTACCATTAAAAAGGGAGCTAAAGATAAAACACCCGGTGACTTTGTTGTACTGGATTTTGAACATGGACGAGAAAACAGACTGGTGAAATATCCCTGGCTGACGGATACCTCAATAGGTCCGTGGTTTTATACCAAAAGTTTTGAAGAGCAGGATCTGGACGTTTCAAAATTCGTCCGGCTTCTGATCGATATTGTCAGCAAAAACGGCTGCCTGTTGCTCAACGTCCCTCCAAAAGCAGATGGTACCATTCCCGAAAATGCCCGGAAGGTATTAATCGGAATGGGTGAATGGCTGAAAATCAATGGAGAGGCAATTTACGATACCCGTCCATGGAAGATCTACGGTGAAGGGCCAACCGAAATTTCTGAAGAAAGAAAGCACATAAGAAAGCCCTATTTGCAGGAATATTCAACTGAAGATATTCGTTATACCAGCAAGGATAACTTCGTATATGCTTTCCCAATGTTCCAGCCTGGATCAGAATTGAAACTGAAATCTTACGGTAAAAACTCAGAAATACTGGATAGGAAAGTAAAATCTGTTCAATTGCTGGGGGGTGATAGTAAAATAAAATGGCAACAAACAGATGAAGCGCTGGTCATTCACACCGGTAACCTGAAGCCGGTAAACGATATTGCCTGGGTGTTCAAAATTAAATTAAAATAATCGTGTATCGATAATAATCTGAATTTAAATGGTTAAGCTAGTTATCTTACGGGTGCAATCCCAATTTGTGGAACTTTTTAGGCTGCCCATTTCAAGTAGTAGTTTGATTTGATTTCTATCTGATTATCAAATAATTCAGCTCTGTTTGTCAGGTTGCCAAAGAATGTATTCCACCTGCCTGTGATAAGCTGAGATCTCAAAAACAGGTAAATTTCAGCGTTTTCTTTCTTC
>SDBV01003980.1_pt1 | contig 21401 bp, 21 predicted proteins | sample 2277081 | NCBI WGS metagenome assembly SDBV01 (sample SAMN10402039, study PRJNA504765) | marine sediment metagenome | isolation source: marine sediment core GS10_PC15, 223 cmbsf | place: Arctic Ocean: Southern Knipovich Ridge | collected 2010 | reverse complement strand
TTTACGAGCTTGCGAGTAAAATGTATCGAACCATACGAACTCAATGGAATAATACATTGCTTATTTTCTTTCTTTGCACCATCTTGTTCCATTGCTTGCGTAACAAAATAGAAGCATAATGATGATACAAAACAAAGAGTTTTATAATTTCGCATTTACTAACCTAATTTGTTTTTGACGCAATCATACGCAGCAATTCTGCAGTGAAAAACAGTATAATATAGTTGCTACTAATCTTCTATATCTTTAATGCCAAGCACGTGCAATATACCTTTTGCTTGCTCTTTGTCTGCCTCTGCAAATCTCACTACATCTGCATAGCTTAGACCACCCCTTATGGGTTTATTAATATTACTACCAATATTAGCTGCACCATTTTGTATTTCTTCAAACCGACCATGGATTTCTTTGTATTGTTTTTTTGCTTGCTTGCGCACATCATCTGTTATCTTAGCTCCAGCAACAATTAACCTTTTTACAATATCTAACTTCAATGCAGCTACAGCTGCTCCTAAAGGGGAATCACCCCCGCAATACCACAGATGATTGGCTTCCGCATCTGGTGAAACGCCTTCTTGTAGTAAAAAATCTACAGTAAATTCATCTGCATATTTTGCTGCTAATTGCATTAGTTGCTGAGGACCAAGAAAACTCATATCTTGTGTAGGACTCAGCACATCAGTTTTTGCTCCATAAGGAAATTTTTTGTGTTCTTTCAGTTCCTCATCCTTATTTCTCTCTATAATTTTTTCAAAAAATTCTAATAAATTTACTCCCTCAGTGCCCTTATTGATCATATGTTCTATATTTTGCTGCACTCTTTGTGTTAATTTAATTTTTTCATCCCATGATAATTGTTCGTTATAAAGCACTAAATTACCTACAACAGATAATCTACAATGATCACTTGCCATATCTTCTGGCATACCTAAGGACATAATAAGATCCTGTAAATTTGTTTTTTTATTTGCAAGCTGATTATCTATTATTTCAACCATTTTTTTTGTCAACAACCTTCTCAAGGATGATATCCTTTTTGGTACACCTTCTGGTATACTCGACAAAAGTTGATCAACATACTGTACATTTATTTTTTTATTTGCAAACTGATCAGTTATCGTTTCAATTAACTTATTTCTTGCTAAATCTTTTAGATATGGAACTTCTTTCCTTACAATAGCATTGTTCATTGCTGGAATAGTACAATAGAAGCATAACGATAATATAAAACATAGATTTAAATACCTCATTACTATAAAATAGATTAAAATAATGATTCATCACAACAAAAACGTTTTTTATCATAATTTGTCAGATGATTCTGTTTTATCACTCGTTTATGAAAATCTACCTTCCTTCTCTGATTCTTTTAATGTCCTGCGATTATTTGTTTTTTTCTTTGTAAGCAAATCTTTTTTTTTAACCGTGTTGCTTGGAGTATTAAATTGTTTACCTTTTTGCTTTGCATCCTTTTTTTCCATTGCTTGCGTAGCACAATAGAAGCATAACGATAATAAAGAACAAAAAATTTTATAATTTTGCATTTACTACCCTTTATACAAAAAATTTGTTTTTACAACACAATCATACACGGCAATTTTACAGTTGAAAAACAATATAATACAGTTGTTACTAATCTTCAATATCCGTAATGCCTAGTACGTGCAATATGTTTTTCGCTTTTTCTTTTGCTGCTTCTGCATAGGCTAAAGACATTTGCATTCCCTTATGCTCTACAGGTTCATTAATATCAACTCCTTTAGTTTGCATGGTTTTAATAAAATTTTTAATATCGTTATATGCTTCTACTACTTGAGTTCGATGCCTATCGGTAACTTTAAAACCGGCAGCAATTAATGCTTTTATAATACCTATATCCCCTCTTTCAATAGCTACATCTGATGCTGAAAAAAGGATAGGAGGCCACCATTCACCAAAACAACGCCTAAGACAATATTTCTCATTTGGCAAAACTCCTTCTTGCAGTAAAAATTTTACAGTAAAGATATTGCCTAATTCTACTGCAAGACATAATAGACTCTGTGGCGAACGATCAAAAGAGCTCGATACAACAGTACCTACTCCTTGAGGAAATTTTTTATTTCCTTGCAGTGCGCCATCTTTATTGCACACCATAATTTCTTCAAAAAATTCTAATAAATTTGCTCTATTGTTTAATTTTTCATACTGTTCTTTATTGGATTGATCAAACTCGCCTCTCTGTTGCTTCTTGATCAATTCAAAAAATTTTGCTGATTGCTTCGGTTGCAATGCTTGTGTTAATGCAATTTTATCTTCCCATGATAACTGCTCGTTATTAAGCACTAATTTGCCTACAACAAAAAATTTATCATCTTCTTCCGGTATTTTCGATAAAAATAAAACCATATCTTGAAGATCAGTTTTTTTACTTGCAAACTGATTAGCTATTGTTTTAACTAAGTTATTTTTTGTTAAATCTTGTAGACTTGGAACATGTTTTTTATCTTCTTTCTTTATATCAGCATCTTCCATTGCTTGCGTAGCAAAATAGAAGCATAACGATAATACAGAACAAAGAATTTTATAATTTTGCATTTACTAACCTAATTCGTTTTTGACACAATTATACGCGGGAATTTTACAGCAGAAAAACAATATAATATAGTTGCTGCTAACTTTCAATATCTGTAATGCCAAGCTCGTGCAGTATATTAATTACTTGTTCTTGTTCAAATTTTGCCATAGCCAAAGATGCCTTTCTTTTTTCATTAGCATCAGTTTCAGCTCCCTCAAAAGTTTTAATACGTCCTTTTATTCCTGTAGACCTTTCTTTAGCTGCAGCGCGTATATCATCTGTAACTTCAGCACCGACATTAGCAAGTTGATGCACAACAGCTGAACTTAACATCATTCTATCCCTAATAGCTGTCATTAAAAGAGGTACATTCCATTCTCCCTGAGCAACAGACACGTATTCTGGAACTTCTTCATCAATCGAAGCTCCCGCTTTTAATAAAAACTTTACGGTAAAACCATTGCCAAATTCTGCTGCCAACGACAACAATCTCCTCGGGGCCTCTAATGCTCTTTGAAAATGAGAGACATTAGTATTTGCTCCATCAGAAAATGCTTGCTGATTATTTAAGGATTCTTTATTTTCTTTCATGATTTTTTCAAAAAATTCTAATAAATTGACTCCCTTGCACAACTTAACATATTCTTTACTGTCTGGATTGATATTCTTTATGCACAAATTAAAAAGTTTTAAATGCCCTTGCTGCAATTTTTGTGTTAACTTAATTTTATCATCCAATGATAATTGCTTACTGTGAAGAACTAATTCACCTACGATAGACAATCTATCTTCCTTTGGATGTATATCAGCAAATAATGGAACAATTTTTTCAATAGAGATTGTTTTCACGACAGACTCATCTTCTATTGCCTTAGCAGCTTTGCTTAACTGGGTACTTGCTTCTTCTATATTATTATTTTCCATTGCTGAGACATCAAGCAAGAACCATAACGATAATACAGACCATAGAATTTTATACGCTTGCATGGCACATTCTCCTTTTATAATAAAATTAATTGTAAAGTACAATTGCGTATAATAATTCTACATCATCAAACAATATAATGTAAAAAAAAAGGCCCGATTTTTAGTCGAGCCTTTTTTGCATAATTAACTAAAGAATATATTTTAGTACATTCCTGGCATACCGCCCATGCCGCCCATTCCATGAGCACCGCCTGGAGCTGTTTCTTTCTTCCCTTCAGGAATTTCATAAATTGTTGCTTCTGTTGTCAACAATAATCCTGCAATTGAAGCAGCATTTTGAATTGCTGAACGAGTTACTTTAGCAGGGTCAATAATACCTTCAGCAACCATATCAACATAGGTGCCGCTCTTAGCATCAAATCCAGTATTGCCGCTTTCTGTTTTCACTTTGTTGATAATAACTGACGCATCGTAACCAGCATTTGATGAAATCACTCTCAATGGTTCTTCAAGGGCTTTACACACAATTTGTACACCAAGTTGCTCATCACCTTCTAATTTTAATTCATTAAGTGCTGCTTGCGCACGAATTAATACAACACCACCACCAGCAATGACACCTTCTTCAACTGCTGCTCGTGTTGCATTTAATGCATCTTCGATACGATATTTCTTTTCTTTTACTTCTGTTTCAGTTGCAGCACCAACTTTAATTACAGCAACACCGCCAGCTAATTTAGCCAAACGCTCTTGCAATTTCTCTTTATCATAATCAGATGTACTATTTTCAATTTGCATCTTGATTTGAGCAACGCGACTCTTGATTTCATCTTGTGAACCAAGGCCTTCAATAATCGTACAATCATCTTTGGTAATAATAACACGCTTCGCTTCACCAAGATCATTCATACGAGTATTTTCAAGCTTCAAGCCAAGATCTTCTGAGATAAGTTTACCACCGGTTAAAGCAGCAATATCTTCTAATATCGCTTTTCTGCGATCACCAAACCCTGGTGCTTTAATTGCAGCAACGTTAATAGTTCCACGCAATTTATTTACAACTAATGTTGCTAGCGCTTCACCTTCAACATCTTCTGCAATGATAAGTAATGCACGGCCAGATTTAGCAGCTTGCTCAAGAACTGGAAGCAAGCTTTTCATATTACTGATCTTCTTTTCAAAGATCAAAATAACAGGATTTTCAAGCTGCGTTTCCATTTTCTCTGCATTGGAAACAAAGTATGGTGAAAGATATCCACGATCAAATTGCATACCTTCTACAACTTCCAACTCATCAGTCATGCCTTTAGCTTCTTCAACGGTAATAACACCATCACGACCAACGCGTTCCATTGCTTCAGCAATTTGCTTACCAATAACCGTGTCAGAATTTGCAGAAATAGTAGCAACTTGTTCAATTTCTTTCTTGCCGCTAACCGATTTTGCACTCTTTTTGATTTCATTGACTACAACATCAACCGCTTTATCAATTCCGCGCTTTAATTCCATCGGATTCGCACCTGCAGTAACATATTTATTACCTTCACGGAAAATAGCTTGGGCTAATACGGTAGCTGTTGTGGTTCCATCGCCAGCAATATCAGAAGTCTTACTTGCAACTTCACGCACCATTTGTGCGCCCATATTTTCTAATTTATCTTCTAATTCAATTTCTTTAGCAACCGTCACACCATCCTTGGTGATACCTGGCGAACCAAATGAACGTTCAAATACAACATTACGCCCTCGTGGCCCTAATGTAACTTTTACTACATCAGCAAGTGTATCAACACCCTTACGAATTTTTTCTCGCGCATTTGATCCAAATATAATTCTTTTTGATGCCATAGTTTCAACTCCTTATAAAACAAGTATGCCTACAAATATTATTGCTCAACAATGCCCAAAATTTCATCTTCACGAATAATCAAGTGGTCATCACTAGCTTCAGTCCCAGCATATTTACCAAAATAGATAACATCACCGGTCTTAACTTGCAGAGGAATGCTCTTGCCATTATTATCTAAGCGACCTGCACCTATAGCAACTACAGAACCGGTTTGCGCCTTTTCCTTTGCCGCTTCAGGAATAATAATACCCCCTGCAGTTTTATCCTCATTTTCCAAACGCTTCACCAATACACGATCTCCTAATGGGCGAAACTTCTCAAACATAGCTTCTCCTATCTTATAAGTACGTTACAATCAATACATACACTTTATTAATGAAAATTAAGACTTCAAAATGCCCCCTTAAAAGACATATTCATCACCTATTATAGAATAAAATCTAAAAACTTCAACTGATTTTTTCTTATAATAACCGACTCAGATTTTCTACATAATCAATATAAAGCATCCCAACGCTCTATTCCCCTTGTGTTAACATCTTGAGCCCTGAATTCTGTAGCCCCTTTTTTTCTTGAGTCGAAGAAATGCGAGAAATCCTACTGCCTCCCGCAAGAATTGACTTTACAGGAGGAGCATTGAGAATCGGCTCTTGACTGCCACGATGGCTCGTACTTGATCGATTTGTACTGGTACTTGAAATCAGGGTCGGATCACTCTCAACCCATGCTCTGCCAAGGTTCTCAAGATAGGTGACAAGTTCAGTATTTCTCTTTACAACGTTCTGCCTATTATTATTTGCAAGATCTGTTTCCCATATTTGCAATCGATTATGGAGCGCTTCAAAATCCTGTTGATGCTCCTTGAAATACACAAAAGAAGGGACCAGATAGGCATCAATATCCGTCTTACGATTTTTTACCACCGCTTTAACTGTTTCAATATAGGGATACAATTGATACCGAGCAATAAACTCCTGAACCATCGCCACAGCCTCAGAGGTAGTTACCTCTCGCTCAGCACCTTTGCGCAAAGTATCAACGTTCTTTTCTCCTGCTAAGTAGGTAAGTCCAGTTTGTAGACTTCCTCCAATCCATCGTTTGGCACCTGCAACTACGCCTTCATCTTGATTATTTGCCGCACCCACAACTCCTTCTGCTACACTAACCAAACGTGATGAAGGTGCAGCTAATATATCAAAAATTGATTCAGCTGAAAGAGAATCTTCTGGTATTTTTGTGACTATAGATCCTAATTTTGCACAGACATCAGTTACTTTTGCTAGCCAACGGACTACTGAAATAATATACGCATTGTTATGGTTTTCTTCTGTATCGCCATCATGACTGCACAAACGGTATGCAAGATGATCCAGAACGCAATCAATACCGCCACAATGAATAATATAATGACTTATCATCGTATCACCCCAACCAAACCATTGCTGTACTGTTTGATCTGCAGATTCATACCATTTACCTTGTTGGGATGGGATAATGCCAGGAAACATTAACAATTGATTACCAGCAGGAATATGTTGGTGAATAGTATCTTGGCATGAAGCACATAATAAATGTTGACTATGGAGCACATTTCGACACGAATTGCATAACTGATCATTCGCAAACTGTTTTTTGATACCATGCCACAATGTAGGCAATGCTTCCCATGGAGCTTGCAACAACCTGTTTTTAATTGTAGCAAAGAGATTACTATTGATTGGTTTGTATGGCTTATTAACAAAAATACCAAACAATTTTGTTAATGTTGATTTTGCTTCATAGCTTTTGCCAACGGCTTCGATAATAAGCTTCGTAACATCAGTTGTACCAGATGTTGCATTCTTCAAAAGAGTTTGTACAGTACTAAGCTGCTCATCAACATAATCCAACACTGTTCTAATTTCCCAAATAATACCATGATGCTTAACATCTTTTGCAGCCGACATGTGGTCAAGTTGTTTTTTCAATTCATCAATAGCCTGTTTGCATGTTGGTATATTACCAGCAAGAGCAGGAATAGTAGAAGAAGGATGTGCTGTAACAGGATTCAATAATGTAACAAGTTTATTATAAGAATCAGTAAGCTGATTAACCAAAACTGCAACCTGCTGCTCAGGAGCTATGGCCTTATTATCATCAGCAACTTCCTCTATTTCCATGCCATATACCGAATTAAGGATACAAAAGCTAAAAAATAATAAGCTATAGATAGATATCTTCTTCATAGCTTCTTTACCATCTCTTTATAAAGGAAAAAAACAACTTTTTTTAACTCTTTAATCACCAAGACTTGTCAAAACCATTGTAGAAGAACTATTATAAATATACAGTTAAGGTAAACAAAAATATTAAAAAAAAGGAATACTCATGGCTATTATTTTTCCGTCACTCATTTCAGCTGATGTTTTAAACTTACAAAAAGAGATAGAACGCCTTGATCCTCATTGCCAAGGATACCATCTTGATGTTATGGATCATCACTTTGTTCCAAATTTGACATGGGGGCCACGGTTTATCAATGCAATAGCAAAAACAACGTATAAAACATTGTGGGTCCATCTTATGGTTGATAATCCTCAAACATGGGTCAACACGTTATTCTTGCAACCAAAAAGCATCCTAACATTTCACTTTGAAAACACAAAAGAAATTATACATATGATAAAACATATAAAAGAAAAAAATTGGTTAGCAAGTATCGCAATCAATCCAAAAACACCGGTAGAAGAAATTTTCCCACTGCTCAATATAATTGATCAGGTAACACTCATGTCTGTTGAACCTGGCTTTTCTGGACAAAAGTTTTTGCCAAGCGTGATCAGCAAGATTGATTCATTAAATGGCTATCGCCAAACAAGTGGATTAGATTTTAAAATTGGTCTGGATGGTGGTATTAATGAAACAAATATAAAGATGTTAGCAGAAAAAGGAGTAGATCATTGTGCCATCGCTGCAGGAATATTTGAGAAAGATGATCCAGTTGAAGCGCTCAAAACATTAACAACGCTGATATAACTAAAAAACAAAGAGCAGGGATAATCCCTGCTCTTTATAACATACGATTGTTAGTGTATTTACTTAGAGCTGTTTTCTTGTTTTGCGGATAATTCTAAAGCAACAATCCTTGTATTTATTACCTTAGCATCATCATTTAAGGTATTGCGCAGCAAATTAAGTTGCCAAATTCTTTCTTGTTTGTTGATATTGTGATCTACAACCTTATCTTTGTTCATAATACCATCAAAGTTAACAACAAATCGTTGCAATGATGTCTTTAATTGTTCGTCTTGGACTTGCGCAATTAATTGCTGTACCGCACTTTTTCTTTCTGCTTGATCAGCATGTTTTAGTGCATAGCTCAATTCTTGCTGAACAGTTTTGGCAATATTCTCAAGTAATGCCACCTGTTTCGCAATGGCTTTTGCTTGGTATTTTCTCATAACATTTCTGATACCAGGAGCAGAACAAGCCTTCTTACAAATATATTTGATGCTGTTCGCATAAGGACTTAGCACTCCTTTTACAGTTGCTACTCCTACATTCTTTGTTGCTCCTGCTGTATTAATTGGATGCCTCACTACATTCCAAGGAGCCCATGCAACTTTTTTACATGCTGCCAAAGAAGCCCATCCAGCACTTTTACATGCTTCTTTGCTAACTATTCCTTTAGGATTTGTCCAAACATGCTTTCCTGCTTTCCACATTTGCATTGCAATACATGGAGCAACTAAAGTAGCAAGGGCAATCTTTGGATGATTCCATACCAATTGAGCTGAAGGAAAAAGCACCTTATTAGCTGCAGGAACAAGTACTTTATTAATTGTACCGTTAGCTGCATTAACTGTGCCATTAGCTGCAGGAACAACTGCATTATTCCAAACAGATCTACCACCATGATCAGCAATCTTGGAAGCAACTTCAGCGCCAAATTTCCACGGACGAGAATCCGTAGCGTAATTTGCAACTTTAGCAAAAGCCTCAGAAGCCTTCTCAGAAGTTCTTCTTTTAAGAATCTCAAGAGCTTCATCTGCTACAGCTTCATCTGCTACAACTTCTCTTGCCACCGTTTTTGCGGCACTTTCTGCTGCAAGCCTTGATGCATCAATCCCTTTTTCTGCAATGCCCATCGCAGTTTCCCGAGCAACCTCAGTAGCTTTTTCAGAAACAATCCTAGAGATTATTCTTTCGGGAAGCGATTCTGTAAGTTCCACCGCATCTGAAAGTCCTGTTGCAGCACTTTGGCCTGGAATTAGGCCTAACAATGAAAAAAGCGCAACATATAACGCTTTATTAATCGGATATATACTCTTCATGAGAGCACCTCCACTTTAAAATAATTAAAATAACATCCACTTCTACTTATAGATCAGCTTAAACTAAACAAATAACGTGTCAACCGCCCCCTCTTGCCCGCAGCAAGCCAATCAGGGCAATTTTATCATTAATTGAAAGGTTGTCCCCGTCTTCGCGGCTTCGGCGGACAGTCTTGCGCCTACGCATGAAGCTATGCCGCACACAGTCGCATTTTTCTTGTTAATTTTATTTTAGCTATTTATCAATTTGACTGGCCCCGTCTTCGCTGATAGCTACGCCGGGCAGGCTGCCAGACATTTCTTTCAGAAATGACAACTTTATTAGGCCGGTCCGTCTTCGCCTACGGCTTTTTCGGACAGTCTTCGCTACTTATTATTAACAAAGTTACTGGTTCTGGCGCTAGCCAGGCGAAGCTTGCCGAGCCGGAAGGCCCGGATAAGCGAAGACTGGTGTGCCTGGCAGGATTCGAACCTGCGACCTACGGATTAGAAGTCCGTTGCTCTATCCAACTGAGCTACAGGCACAAATGATAAGTTGCCTATAGTATAAACAAACAATACTGTTATCTCAATGCATTTTTATTTTTCTTCGCAATCGATCAATAAATCCATATAGAAATTGCACTAAGTGTTGATTTTGGCTTAAAATTTCAATTATGATTGTTTTAAGGAGGGGTTAAATAATCTTAATCGCTGAGGAATAATAATGAATATAACTAAAAAAACAGCTTTAGCCCTATTGCTTTTTGGCCTACCAAATAATACTCCAGCCCGCTCTATGGATACGATTATGATTTTAGAAAAAGGATGGGCAGAAAATATGTACATGGGTTCAGGATTTTTACTTTTTTATTTAAAAGAGGCAATCAAACAACAAGCGGCCCCAATCATCGTCAGCGAACCTATTTTGCATAGTTTTTTTTGCATTTCAGGAAACATTCAAAATAGCATGGCTTGGCGATCAGATAACAGTATTAAACAATGAATTCCTACTCAAACACAAATACTATTTTGACGCAGAAGAAGAGGAAGGGCACTATACAACAACACTCAGAGAATCTCGCAAGCCAATAGAATTAACTAATCAAAAAGCTATTCTTGTCTATCCAAGCTATATAGGTATCCCAATTAATATATTCATTGACAATATAAAAACAATGCGCGCAAAATCCCCTGGTATTGTCTCAATGATTGGCGGCAATGCAAAACATACATTTGAAGAGATTAATGTGCAATCTAAATCTTTAGCAGACTATTACCCGTATAAATTATCAAGCTTTCTGCAAGAATCAATTTTTCATATAGAGGCTCTTAATCATAAAGTTTTCCAGATTAACAAACTGATGTGCGATTTTTCATTCGAATCACATAAAGCTACCGAGCTAGAAAATGTTGTTATTTTAAAATCAGGTAAATCTATAAACGAAGTCCTCGAAATTGAACTCAGTGGCACCATTATCTTTTCTATTAAGGATCAAGAAGGAAATGATCTATTTTTCAAAGGCCACTGGGATCATCAACAACGCGATGTTACTCAATGGGAAATGATTAGTGAAGAACAATATGCACAAGAAAAAGGTAACATCCTACAAAAGGTTGCAGAATAAACAGATGCTTAAGATATTAATCCTGAGCCGGCACAAATATTTTGCTGAATTCTTGTGCAATGTTAATGAGCTGTTCTCGAACTTCAGCTGAAATATCTTCAGTTTTTAACATAGTATCGTGCACATCGGGATATACTGATTTAACATAGCTTACAAATTGGGTAACAAATGCATGTACATGTTTAAGATCAAGAGCATCTAAAAAGTCTTCTTTGAACAAAAAGAGCATTAAAGCTTGATCAACAAATGAATAGGTTTTAAATTGCGGCTGTTTTAAAATTTCAACTACCAAGGCTCCGCGTGCTAATTTCTTTTGTGAAACTTCATCTAATTCTGTTCCAAATTGTGCAAAATCAAGCAATTCATGGTACTGTGCTAATTCTAACTTGAGCGCTTTAGTCATCTTTCTAATTGCAGCTGTTTGCGCTGCGCCTCCAACTCGAGAAACTGAAAGCTCAACATTCACTGCCGGCCGAACTCCTTGATTAAATAACTTAGAATCCAAAAAAATTTGTCCATCGGTAATCGAAATAAGATTCGTTGGAATGTAGGCAGTAATATCATCACTTTGGACTTGAACAATAGGCAACGCGGTAATTGATCCACCTTTAGCAAGTTTACCTGCACGTTCAAGCAAACGAGAATGTAAATAAAAAACATCTCCTGGATATGCTTCTCTACCAGGCGCCCGACGCATGAGCAATGACATCTCTCTAAATGCTATTGCATGATTACTTAAATCATCATACACAATTAAAACATCACGACCTTGATCACGGAAATATTCACCAATAGTACAAGCAGCGTACGGCGCTAAATACTGATTAAGAACCGCTTCACCTGCATCAGCACTCACTATCACAGTATATTCAAGTGCATTATTTTCAGCTAAAAGCCGCGCAATTCGCGCAACATTTGCCTGACGCTGTGATATGGAAACATAAATACACAAAACATTGCTATTTTTTTGGTGCAAAATAGTATCAACAACAATTGCCGTTTTACCTGTATTACGATTACCAATAATAAGCTCACGCTGACCTCTGCCTACTGGAACCAATGCATCAATTACCGTAATGCCCGTTTCAAGTGATTCATTAACCGGACTACGCTCAATAATTTGCGGTATTAATGCCTCAACAGGTCGAGATTCTACAGATGCAATATCACCTAAAGCATCAATAGGCTTACCGAGTGCATTGACTACACGGCCAAGATATTCCATACCAACTGGCACTTTAAATACGCCACCGGTGCGTTTAGCAACTTCTAACTCAGCAACAGTGATAGCTCTATATAAAAGAAAAACAACAACAGCATCTTCATCTAAATTAAAAATAATACCTCTATTACCGCCCTCAAAATCAATCAGCTCACCAAATACTGCGTTGGCTAAACCATGAACTATGCAAATACCATCACCAACTTGCACCACAATACCAATTTCTTCTAGTTTTTCTTCAGGCAAATCACGTAAAGATTTTTCAAATAAAGAGACAAGATCTGTACTTTTAATATCCATTCATAGCCTATCTTATTTAACGGATGAATGCTATATAAGCATTTCTTAGCTGCTTATTTATAGAATACTCCCACAATAATGTATCACTGTATAGCCGAATACCTGCTATTAACTTTTTATCTACCCTATAGTTATATATAATATCGCAACCACTCTCTTGTGCAAGAAACCGTTGCATACTGTTGAGCTTATCGGTACCCAATCTATGAGAACTTATAATGGTAAATGACATGATGCCTTTTCTTTGTTGATAAAGTTTACTCACATAATAAAGCACATCAGGCAATAAAAAGGATCGTTTATCATGCACCAAAAGCTCCACAAGCTCTTTGAATTTATCAATTAACCGAAACTTTTGACATAATTCGTTTAATATTTCTTTTTTTTTAGCTGGATTTATAAAAGGTAATTTTAGCAAAAATAATGCTTGTTTATGCTGCATAAGGAATTGCTCTGCAGCACAAATATTATGAAAATCATCCAACGCAATGCTATCAATAAAAACATTTAAAAAGGCTTGCGCGTATCTTTTTGCAATAAGTGATCTTTGTTGCGTCATCGTTACGTGCTCTTTTCCATAGCTTTAATCAGTTTATTTAAAAACTGATTCCCTTGATCTTCCGATTCAAATTGATGACTTAATTGCTCACGAGCATTTAGAAGTGCTGTAGGGATAACATGCTGTTGTAAACGTTTTGCAACTATCCAATCAGCATATATTTTTGCCCGTTCTTCCATGTGCACTTTCATTTTTAATTGCTCACGTTTTTTTAATCGCTCTGCATCATCAAATGCATGTCGCCATTTTTTTATTTTTTCAATAAACTTTTTACATAGTTCATCTTGTTCAATTATTTGCTTATCAAGAACATGATAGGCTTGATCAAGCTCTTTGATCTGCCAGTTTAACTGTTCTCGATGACGCTTGCGGCTTGCTATTTGATTTTTAATGGTATCTAATGCAAATTTCTTAAAAAGATAGGCAAAAAATACAATAACAACAGCAAAGTTTAGTATTCTAAATATAACACCAATAACAACTTCATTAATGAACATCGACAACCTTTTTTATTACTGCCTGTTCAACTTCATTAGTTAATTGCTTGACCAGATTATCTTGTATTGGTTCCAACGGGGCAACCCACTCCTTATCTTCAAAAACAAAAACTTCTGCCCGCTCTGCTGGAGGAGCAGTTTGCACAAAAAATTGTTGGCATTCCTGCCATCGCTGTCGTTTTTCCTGTTGTTTTGCTTCAATCTTTGTTTTCCCTGATTGAATTGTGGCGATTAAAGCATTATGCTCTGACTGTTCTTGATAAATGGCTTTGACAGTAGGAGAAAAAAGAAATTTCCTAAGTAATACATAGGTTACAAAAAAATTACATCCTTGTATGACAAGCGTCATATTAATTTCCATGTTACTCTTATATACCTAACGATTGAAAAAGATGAGCATAACTGCAACCAATAATGCATAAATTGCTGATGTTTCAACAAGCCCCATTGCTATCATCATCGTTGTTCTAATCCTACCTGCACTCTCGGGGTATTTACCTATATTTTCACATGCCTTCATTCCCACCAATCCTTGCCCAATCGCAGGTCCAATACTGCCTAAACCCATAGCAATTGCAGCTCCCAAAAATGCAGCAGCTTTAGCATAAAAAACACCATCCATAATTATACCCCTTCTCAGTTATTAGTGATTACCTGTAACCCTAACCCTACACTAGATTTACATAGCTGTTGTGTCTATAACAATACATTAATTATATTTCGCATTATTGTATCCTAGTTATTACACTTTTAACAATTATATATTAACCTCTTTAGCATAAAAAATCGAGTTTATTAAGCAATAGTTTCATTAAAAACACTAACAGCTTTTTCTTTATACCCTTATATAGTTATCACAGTTGCATTTTTGTCATAGTAAAAAAAATTATCTATACTAAAAACTTGGGTATAATAATTGATACACTCGCTAACCAATAGCTAATTATAGAAATTAGCCTATAAGTGTCTCAAATTAATAATTCAAAAAATTTAGTATGATTATGTTATTTAGAAAAAAATTTTTTTATTGTTTTGTATATATATCTATATTTTTTACTTTCTCTCTCATCCATACCGAAGTAGATCTTTTTGATATACTTGATACGCCTGAAATGGATTACTTCCTAGATCATACAGAATTTCACATTGGAAAACGATCCAGTCCTGAAACAATAATTGACCTTTTAAAAGCATTCGGTGCTTTTGATCTTTTACAACAAGATTTCTATTTACAAACTCATCCACTCAATAAAAGAAGCCTGTTAGATTATCCTATATTTGTTGATTACAATGAATATGGATACGATTGGATTTCTGGCATTCATTTGTTATGGAATATGACAAGCAAATCTAATTTTACTAAAAGAAGCACCAGTATATCTTCTTATCTTGGTATATTAAATGAAAATTTATTACAAAGATTAAGCGCTGATCTTGACGTAATACGAGAAATATTTCCAGATTTTACTGTTGATCCAATCAGCGTTATTCCACTTTTTAAAAATTTAACAGTAGAAGAGCGACGCTTTGGTCTTATGTTTCATTTTAAGCGTCGTTTTGAATCAGTACAAATGAGAATATTATTTCCACTGTTATATCTTGAACGTAATTTTAATTTTCCAACTGCTGCAGAACGCGACCGAGTAGAACAACTATTTGGAGAACCAGATAAACAATTTCAAGAGGATCACTTGATTAGTGATGCATTTGGTTTTGGCGATACAAGAATTACTTTTGAATTTCCAATTAAGAAAAAGACCAAAATTACGGTCAAACTAGGGGCACAAGTTACTATACCAACAGCATTTGCCTTTACTAAAGGATTAAAAGGGACTTCATTTAAAAAGGATAAGCCAAAACCATCATTTAGCTTTCAAGAATTGTTCAAATTAGGAGAAAAAAATTCAACGGCTGCACTAGAAAAAGCATTAGATTTCTTTCTTGGCGCTTTAGATAGACTTTCTACTAATTTACTTGACCCAATGCTTGGTAATCATAACCATCTTGGCATTGGCATAATTTTACGTACTAAAACGCCATTGCAAACCTTTATCAAAAGGTCATGGGCAAGAAACTTTGCATTTCAAGGTAGAATATCATTTGAATATCTTTTTCCTGCACGTGAAAGGCGATTCTTCATTGACAAAGTTGATCCGGAAGAATTAAATCCCGATCTACAAAAATTTGATCCAGATTTTTTGGAAGAGAACCCAATTTTGGCACAAGAATCATTAGCTTTCTTAGAAAGAACGTTTGTTAATAAATTTTATCCCTTCGTCCTTACTACTACTGTTCATCCTGGTATTATTATCCGTTGGACAAGTGCAACATCGTATACAAAAAATCGTTGGAAAATACAGCTTGGTTCTGATTTATGGGCACAAACAAGAGAATCACTGCACAGTATTCAAGCACCAGAAAATCTTCGTACACGTCTTGATGTAGATAAAGCAAGAAAGCCAGTTGCCTATTTAAGTAAGTTACACGGAGGAATCTTCTATACTATTGACCGTGACAACCGCACATGGGTGTTATCGCTTAATGGTGATGAAACATTTTCTAATGTTGGTGTTGGAGAAGATTTTAGTTTATCATTTAATGTTGAAGTACATTTTTAATAGTCACTATTTAACCCATAAGGAGATTACAATGAATAAAAAGGTGATAACTGCATTAGCCGTTATATGTATTATTAATGCACACCACACTATCCATAGCGATAACGATCAACAAGAAGAAATATTTCTTACTTCATCTGCACTCAGATATGTTGATGGGGTAAAAAATTTACTTGATGGTGCTGCACTTGGGCTTATTTTGCAAATTCGAAGAGAAGTTAGAAAAATACATCTAGGAGCACCAGGTAAGAAAAATAGCTTAATAGGTTGTTACCAATTTGAAGGTAAACCATATTCAATTAGAACACTGACTATCTTGGAACAACAAAATAATGCATATAAAGAAAAACTCATAACACTATTCGACAAGATTAAAAAAGATTTTGAAGCCATTGTAGATCCTTTTCTTGAGAGTGCTCGTGGAGCAAAGGAGTATATGATACAACTTATAGAAGAGTTCTGTAAAAAAAGAAATCGAACGGACAGTTTTATACTCGAGTGGGCAGAAACCGATGATGGCGATGAATCAGAAATATTTAATGCAAGGATTACCTCATTTAAAGATCTTGATATATTTTGTACTGATCTTGCCGATTTTCTTGCAGTCTTAGCGCGCAGCTGTCAAAAAGCAAAAGCTCAACTCATGGGAAAATATGCTCATATAAGAAAATAGTAAGCACAAATATATAATATAACGATGAATCATCAAGAAGAATTAACAGGCATAATTGATCGATTTTTATTTCAAAACACTGAAAACGGCTTTACTGTCTTAGTGCTGCAAACAAGTAGCACTAAGACAACTACAGTTACTGGTTATTTACCAACAATACATCCCGGTGAACAAGTTAGTTTTCAAGGTAGTTGGATTATGCATCCTAAATTCGGCAAACAATTTGAAGCAAAACAGTGCACCGCACAGTTACCTACTAGTGTTGTTGGATTAAAAAAATACCTAAGTTCTGGACTTATCAAAGGTATAGGTCCTAAATATGCAGAAAAATTGGTCAAGCATTTCGGCATAGATGTTCTTGAAGTTATCGATAAGTACCCTGCACGATTAGAAGAAGTTGATGGCATAGGTCCTAAGCGGGTTGATAAAATTGTCAAAGCATGGCAAGACCAAAAAGAAATTTCTAATGTCATGGTTTTTTTGCAAGATAAAGATGTTTCACCTGCTTATGCAATTAAGATTTATAAAAAATATGGACAGAATTCCATTGCGGTTCTTCAAGAAAATCCTTATCGTCTTGCTGATGAGATATTTGGCATAGGATTTAAAACAGCAGATAAAATCGCTCAGAATCTAGGTTTTGAGCAACATTCAATCAACCGTATCAAATCAGGAATCATATTTGTTATAACTACTGCAGTAGGCAATGGCCATTTATATGTTGAACTGCAAGAATTGAAAAATAAAACAATTGAATTGCTTGAACTCGATACAGCTCAAGTAGAACAAATCATCAAAAATGCATTTCATGAACTATATAACGCTGAAAAAATAAAACTCATTTCAGATGATAATCAACACTTTATTACACTATCTCAATATTATTTTTCTGAAAAAGGCGTTGCTCACAAAATAGATCACCTGCTTAAGCAACCAGTAAGCTATACCTTCAATCTGGATACAATATACACATCGTTACGTTCATCAGCACAACAGGATGCTATTATGCTTAATGAAGATCAACAAAAAGGCATTATGGCATGCTTACAACATAAAATCACTATCATTACCGGCGGACCTGGTACTGGAAAAACAACACTTATTAAAAAAATGCTTACTATTCTAGAAGAGTACAAGTTAATGTATAAACTTGCAGCGCCAACTGGACGAGCAGCAAAGCGCATTACTGAAGGAACAGGACGTCATGCAACGACACTGCATCGCTTGCTTGAATTTGATTTTACTATAATGCGTTTCAAACACAATGAAAATAATGCATTAAAACTCGATTTTTTAATTATTGATGAAGCATCTATGATCGATATCTTTTTAGCTCATGCTCTACTGAAAGCGCTACCATTTAATGCACATTTAGTCTTAATTGGCGATATTGATCAACTTCCCTCAGTTGGTGCAGGTAATTTTCTTAATGATCTTATCACTAGCAATATAGTTGCAAGTATCAGGCTAAAAACTATCTTTCGCCAAGCACAAGACAGTTTAATCATCGTCAATGCACACCGTGTAAACAATGGTGAATTTCCTGTATCTTTCTTGCCAGATGCAAAACGAGATTTTGTATTCATTAAAGAGGATAACCCAGAAAATGTAACGCATCATCTTACAACTATTTTTACTAAAGGGCTTGCAAAATTTGGTATTAGTCCAGAAGAATCAACAGTCCTTGTACCTATGAACCGTGGTATTGTCGGAACGCAAAAACTCAATTATGATTTACAAACAATTCTTAATCCTGGTGATACGCAAAAGCAAATCATCCATTCCGGTTCCCCTTTTAAAATTAATGATCGTGTCATGCAAATTCGTAATAATTATGACAAACATGTTTTTAATGGAGATATAGGCATTATTGAAGATATCAATTTAACTGATCGTATACTATTTGTACGGTATTTTAATCATCTTGTGGAATATGATTTTAGTGAGCTTGACGAGCTCGTTTTAGCGTATGCCATCTCTATCCACAAAAGCCAGGGATCAGAATATACAGCAGCAATCATCCTATTATTTATGAATCATTTTACTTTACTACAACGTAATCTTTTGTATACTGCTATTACACGAGCAAAAAAATTATGCATTCTCATTGGTCAATCAAAAGCTATTGCTATTGCCATTAAAAATAATAAAAACTTAGCACGAAAAACGTTTTTAACCTCTCTTTTAACAAGTAATATACAATGTCGATAACCATACTATATCGTCTACTATATACATATTTGCTTATAGTATCTCTAGCATTATTTTCCCAAAGAGGCATTATAAATCAATCGCATGTTTTTTCTCTTATGCTTGATCCTGCTGGTGATGCTAAACATACCGGAAGAAGACTTGAGGACAGTTTTGAGCGTGGCATAACGCTGCAATGTACAGAACAGTTAAAAAAAGTGCTTGAAAAACGGCATCCAAACATGAGAGTTGTATTAACTCGTTTTCCAGGAGAAAGTTTACAGCCATTACAAAATGCCAATTTTGCTAATCGACTTGATGTTGATTTCTATTTGAGCATTCATTTTTTTCAAGAAAAAAATATAAAACCGCAACTTTTTTTATATCACTTTTCCTACAATGATGATTTTATAACAAAAGTATTTGATCTATGTTTTTATCGTTATGATCAAGCGCATTTATTCAATATGCCAACGATTAAATTGTGGGGAAATACAATAAAAAACGTCTTAGAGAAAGAGCTGTACAAAAAACAATTTGATGTTCATAGCGTTTTTAAGCTACCATTCAAACCGCTTATCGGCATTAAAGCGCCTGCTATTGCTCTTGAAGCTGGACTTAAATATAAAGATGATTGGTATATTTATATTGAGCCTATTGCAGATAGCATATCAGCGATTATTAACCTATGGTATGTAAAATAAATCAAACAATATGAAAATAAGTACCCATATTAATACATTACTTATTTGTGCATTTGGTGGCGTATTATTATTTGCATATCATCAACATTGGATTATTTTCAGCTATCCATCTTATAATGCTAAAATTGAACAACAAAACGCTACTTCTCACATTACTAAAAAAAACGTTAATCTTATTTTCTGGCATAATGAAAAATGGAATTCCGAATATATTGAACTTATTTGGTCAGATGATATAGCTCATAATCTTCATTACCTCATCAATAGCTGGCTTACTCTATTAGATGAAGAACATGTTATGAATAAAAAAGTAACGCTGCAATCAGCACTTTTATCTTCCTCCGGCCAAGAAGCATATGCATCATTTGACAGAAATCCTTTTAATAAAGAAGCTTCAACCTTTGGCAAATGGATGTGGATAGAAGGCTTACTAAAAACAATCCGGGACAATGGCATACAATTACAAAAAATTAACTTTCTCGTGCATCACCAACCATTGCATGATAATCATTTAGATTTTTCAAATCCATGGCCTATAGCTGGTTTTTTAGAACAATAAGCAATAACTAATATAAATTCAGCCTTTATTTATTTTGTAACTACTTGACAAGCATGTGAAATTGTTCTACAAAACTACCATAATTTTTTTGTATTTAATGTCGAAGCGTCGTTCTGTAATTTTTCATAACATAGAAAGTATTTTTGTGAAAGAAAAAATCGTATATAGCTTATTATTGTATTCTTTAATTGTATATTCACCGTTACTTGGTAATAAGAACAAATTCAATATTCACCAAGATAACAATAAAAATAATGAAAACAATACATGGCTAAAAAAATATAACGACACACTCGGAGAATACATCACATTTAGTGGTTATGTAAAACATGAAGCATTCTTTGATTCTAGGCAAGTAGTGGGTGTCCACGGAGATCAGTTTTTATTATTTCCCGAAAGAAGAGTTAATGATGTAAATAAAGAAGATATTAATGCGAAATCGCAGTTTAATATGGTTGCACTTGAAACTCGTTTGCATAGTAATATAACAGGGCCAGATGTTTTGGATGCCCATACTTTTGCTGCTATCGAAGCAGATTTTGCAGCAACACTCATTACGCTGTATCGATTACGTCATGCACATTTACAATTAGATTGGGATGCATTGTCATTACTCGTAGGGCAGTATTGGCATCCTTTATATGTTCCCGAATGTTATCCTAATACTATCTCAGTCAACTCCGGGGGACCTATAGAAGCTTTTTCGCGAAATCCCCAGATACGAGTAACCTATCATTGTGGTTCTGTTGATGTCATCACAGCCGCGTTGTCTCAAAGTTCTTCTTTCAGTGATGGTCCTGATGGTATCAATTCAAAATACCTAAGA
>SDBV01003979.1_pt1 | contig 21403 bp, 20 predicted proteins | sample 2277081 | NCBI WGS metagenome assembly SDBV01 (sample SAMN10402039, study PRJNA504765) | marine sediment metagenome | isolation source: marine sediment core GS10_PC15, 223 cmbsf | place: Arctic Ocean: Southern Knipovich Ridge | collected 2010 | reverse complement strand
GCTTACGAACTTCCACGTCATCGTACTTATCCCGCAAAGACGTTGCAAAAAGTTAAGCACAACGCGCTCGGCACTGAGCATCGAACGCAACGGACCTTCGATCGTCGCAAGCTTATTCGCAACATTGGCACGCTGACCGTCCTTAATATGCACTTTCAGTTTCAGCCGTTCGTCGTATCTTTTCAGCACTTCACGAACAACATCCATCCCGCACACCACGATTTCCTCACGCGTTACGATATGCGTCTTTTCGATTACCTCTTCGCCAACCGTTATCACAGACGTCGGATCCCCCATGCCATAGTCTTCCTCGACCGCAAGATCGATCAGCGTCTGTATCTTTTTGATATTCAGTTTCTTCATATTTTCCCATTCTGCTTTGTTATGTTATGCAATAACAAACTGTCTTGCTGAGCCAACTAGTCAGCCGGCGGGTTATCTGCCTAAAGGCAGTCCATTCTGTTTTGCTGCATCGTGCAATAATAATTCGTTTTCCTCACCCCAAAAGGGTGTCTTTTAACCACGTGTATACATCGACAGTAAACGCATCCCTGTTGACAGTGCTTTCTTCAGACGCTTCTATCGTTACTTGCGTATCCTTGCACTTCTCTTTTAGAATGCTCAGCGTAATTTCTTGCCCATCGGCGTTTTTGCACTTCCATTTCTCAAAGAACAGCGTCTTGCCGGTTTGTACTTTCTTTTCCATCACGGTACGCGACCAGCCATTCTCTTCAAGCTTGGCTGCAAGCCCAGCCGTCATCTTTTCGATCTTCTCTACGGAATACTCGTTTCTCGCAAGTGTGATCGTACCCGTTGTAGAATCCAGCGAAGTCTTCTGTTCGAAGCGTTTCTCAGGAGCTGTTAAAAGCCCGCCGATCCCGTCGATGATACCGCCGCCAAAATCAAACCCCGCACCGATAATCGCTCCTGCAACGGCCTCTCCGGACTGATGACCGATGATGCCGCCGACAAGAGTAGCACACCCGCTAACACAAAACAGCATTAATACCAATACAACAAAAAACATCACCTTGTGCATGATTTCGGTCCTTCCAATCAGTAGATAGTTCTTTTAATCAGCCCCAGCCGAAAGGCTGGACTCCTCAATTTTTCATTTTAATTTTTAATCTTTTAATTTTTAATCTTTTAATTTTTAATCTTTTAATTTATTTCAGGCACCTCTTGCAGCTCCACAAGCTGTTTTTTCAAGAAGCCCGCCCGTTCAAAATCAAGATCCGCTGCCGCCGCAAGCATTTCTTTTTCGATCTGGCTTGCAAGCTCGGCCTTATCGTATTCATCATCGCTAAGATTAACCGCATGTTGCGCCGTCTTTCGCGCCTCAAACTCCATCTCCAGCCCATGCCGGATTTCCTTGACGATCGTTTCCGGCGTAATACCGTGTTTCGCATTATATTCAAGTTGAATTGTACGTCTTCGCTGCGTTTCGTCAATAGCTTTTTTCATCGAGTTGGTCACCTTGTCCCCATAAAGCAGCACCTTTGCGTTAACATTACGTGCTGTTCTGCCTATCGTTTGCACAAGCGACGTCTCGCTCCGCAGAAATCCTTCCTTATCCGCATCGAGTATCGCCACCAGCGAAACTTCCGGCAGGTCAAGCCCCTCACGCAGCAGGTTGATCCCGATCAGCACGTCAAACGCACCCGCTCGAAGTTCACGCAATATCTCAACACGCTCCAGTGTCTTTATATCGCTGTGCAGATATTTACATCGCACCCCTTTCCGGCTCATATAGCTCGCCAGGTCCTCACTCAACCGTTTCGTCAGCGTCGTAACAAGCACACGCTCTTTCGCTTCGATCCGTTTTTCGATCTCGCCCATAAGATGCGGTATCTGATCGGTCGCAGGGTGTACGAATATTTCCGGATCGATCAGCCCCGTCGGGCGGATGATCTGTTCGACAACCTCACCTTCGCACACCTCAAGCTCGAACGGGCCCGGCGTAGCGGAAAGAAAAATTACATTCTTCCAGCACTCCTGAAACTCATCAAACCGCATCGGCCGATTATCCATCGCACTCGGTAATCTAAACCCATGCTCGACCAGAACAGTTTTCCTGCTCCTGTCACCGGCATGCATCGCCCTGATCTGAGGAATAGAAACATGCGACTCGTCGATCACCAGCAAAAAATCATCCGGAAAATAATCGATCAGCGTATAAGGCTTTGCGCCCGGTTCAAGCTGCGAAAGGTGCCTCGAATAATTCTCGATCCCGCTGCAATACCCAACCTCCTTCATCATCTCAACATCGTACATCGTCCGAGCTTCCAGCCGTTGTGCTTCCAGCAGCTTCCCCTCTTGACGAAGATGCGTTAGCTGCTCGCCAAGCTCTTCAAGTATGCTCTCGGCCGCTGCTTCAATACGCTCTGACGGCATGATATAGTGTTTAGCCGGATAGATGAATATCTGCTGTTCGTCAGCCAGCACCTCCGACGACGCCGCGTTTATATAGCTTATCTTTTCGATCTCGTCACCGAAAAATTCAAACCGAACCGCGTATGATTCATACGAGGGCCAAAGCTCCACAACATCGCCCCGCACACGAAACAGCCCACGTGCAAACTCAACATCATTACGTGTATACTGAATATCGGCAAGCCGTCCCAGAAATTCGTTACGATTTATCACGTCGCCAACCCGCACGCTAACAACGTTTGCCTTATAATCTTCCGGAGAGCCAAGCCCGAATATGCACGAAACACTCGATACGATTATAGTGTCCTGGCGGCTCATAAGGCTCGTCGTCGTTGACAACCTCAGCCGATCCAGATCGTCATTACGCGATGCGTCCTTTTCAATATAGATATCACGCTGCGGGATATAAGCTTCCGGCTGATAGTAATCGTAATAACTGACAAAATATTCGACGGCGTTTTTCGGGAACAGCTCTTTAAGCTCTTCATAGAGTTGTGCCGCCAGTGTTTTGTTGTGTGAAATAACCAGCGTCGGCCTGCCGTGCTCAGCGATAACATTGGCGATCGTAAATGTCTTACCACTGCCGGTTACGCCAAGAAGTGTTTGGTATTTTTTGTCTTCTTTAAGCCCATCCAGAAGCCGTTCGATAGCGGCCGGCTGATCTCCGTCAGGCTTAAACTTGCTTGTCAGCTTAAATTCACTCATCAAAAAACCAATCCGCCAAAACCGAACTATATACAATTAAGAAATAGGAATTATAAGCTAGCTAGGTGCTGCGGTCAAACGAAGTTTGGCCGTGCTTGTCATAACCCTGAAAGGGTTAAATGTAACAGCCCAGGGTAAGCGAAGCGCCACCCTGGGTTCAGGATACACACAATTCCATGCCCTGAAGGGGCTTAATAAAACTTACCGCCATCGTCGAAGTTTACGCTTTAGGTGGTGGTGGTTCTTCGGACTAGATACTAAACACTATTTTTCCGCGCAAAGAAAACCCGGACAAGTTTTTTGCGGCGTTGTCCGGATTTTTAATTGTTATATTTAGCGTGCGAGGCTGCCCATGCTGGCGGCACGTGCGGCCTTACGGCGTTTTCGGCGGTTCTTCTCGGATGGTTTCTCATAGTAGCTGTTGCGCTTGATATCGCGGATTAGACCTTCTTTTTCGCACATCTTTTTGAAACGTTTTACCATCTGCTGTACAGATTCACCGGCTCTTGCTCTGACTTTGATCATTTATTACCCTTTTAACTTATTGTTACACCAAAACTTGTAAGCAGAACAATTTACACGATTATTATTCTTTTTCAAGCCAAAAATACATTTCTATCAATATTTCGGCACAATTTCCCTTTACGTTAACCTTTTTAATTCCAATTTCAGCCATATTAAAGGCGGTTTATAGGTGATTTTCCGCCTGCAATAAAGTGTAAGTGCTTGAAAATAAAGATGTTAAGCGAGAGCCCCCTTAAAACTGTAGGTATTTTGCCGCTTTTTGTAATAACAGCGTAGGTTTGCCCACTTCCTCGATTCGATGAAGCCTGCCGCTTTTCCGTTGCTTGATTATCCTCTTTACCGTCACCGGCCCAAGGCCAGGCACCTTCAGAAGTGCTTTTTTCCCCGCTTTGTTCGCATCTACCGGGAATGTTTCCGGATGCCGATCCGCCCAAACCTGCTTCGGATCGTCTTTTAAGCTAAGCTGCCCATTCCCGTCATAAAGAATATCACCATGCTCAAACCCGTACTTCCGCATCAAAAAGTCCGCCTGATAAAGCCGATGCTCCCGCGTAAACACATCGGCAGGGCAGGGCACATTTTCCTCGCCCGGCATCCCCTTTCCCCCCAGCCCTTTCTGATACGCGCTGAAATATATCCTCGCCAGGCCCAGCTTTTTATAAAGCCCAGCCATATAGCTGACGATCTCGCTGTCTTTCTCCCCCGCGGCGCCGACAATAAACTGCGTCGTCTGCTTAACCCGCTCGTAGGCATTCCCCTTTGCCGTCAGCACACTGATAAGCTTGATCGGCCGAACAATATCGGTCAGGTAGTCCTTCTTATCCGAAAGCTTTTTCATATTCTCCTCGCCCGGCGTCTCGATATTCAGCGACACCGCAGACGATAGCTGCACCGCCTCGGCGATAGCCGCATCAGAAGCACCCGGCAGGATCTTCAAATGAATATAACCCTTAAACCCATAATACCGCCGCAGCGTTCGCGCGATCCCCGTAAGCCTGCCCATCGCCGCGTCCGCATCTCCGCACACCCCGGAGCTAAGGAACAGCCCGAACACTTTCTTTTGACGGTAGTGTTCCATAAAAACCCTCGCCGTCTCCTCGATCCCCATGCTCGTTCGCCGAACGTTGCCATCTGCGCGTAACGGACAATACTTGCAGTCATTTTCGCACACATTGGACACAAGCGTCTTAAAAAGCAGGCTTTTCCCGCCATTGGGCAGAGTAACAGGGTATATCCATTTCCCTTCCTCTCCGCGCGTCCGCCCCGGCGTATCTTTGGTTCCGCAAGCACACGCAAGGTCATACTGCGCATCGGCGCTAAGGATCTTGAGTTTTTCGAGCGTATCTGGTTGTGATATGATCGCCGGCATCGACGCCTCCGTGAAAACCTTTTCTTCCCCTCCTTATATCGTCAAGTATACGTGATTTCTACACAATAAAACAACGTGTTATTTAGACAAATAATGTGTCAGCGGGTTATCTGCCTTAAGGCAGTCGTCAAGTATACGTTGATTTCTGCACAATAAAACAAAGTGTTATTTAGACAAATAATGTGTCAGCGAGTTATCTGCCTTAAGGCAGTCGTCAAGTATACACCAACTTCTGCATTTTTAGTTTTGATCTTTAATCTTTGTAACTAAAAATCTCCACTAAAAACTTCGGTAGCCCCGCCCGTCATATAAACGCAGTTATCTTCTTCGCACCAGTTCAGTTCAAGGTCTCCGCCCGGCAGATGTGCCAGCACACTCCGCTCGCACCTCCCGCTAAGCACCCCAGCTACCGCCACCGCACACGCACCCGTCCCGCAGGCCAGCGTTATCCCGCTGCCGCGCTCCCACGTACGCATCGTAAGTTCACCCGGCCCGTCGATCTTCACAAAATGCGCGTTCACCCGTTCCGGGAACAGCTCATGGTTTTCGATCAATGGTCCCGCCACGTCAAGCGTAAGATCGGCAACCGACTCGCCGCAAAAGATAACAGCATGCGGGTTTCCCATCGAAACGCACGTCATCGAAAGCTGCTGATCGTCGATCTCAATATCATGGTCGACCACCTGCTCGCCGGCGATGTTCACAGGTATATCCGGCCCGTTGAGTATCGGCTGGCCCATATTTACACAAACCCGCGACACCTTACCATCGTCACCGATCTCAAGCCCCAGCGTTAGTATCCCTCTACTGGTCTCTACTTTTAATGATTGCTCGAATGACCGCAGCCCGCCCGCGCTGAATGTTCCGCCAGCGGCCGCAAGTTCGTGATCGTATGTATATTTCGCAACGCACCGGATACCGTTACCGCACATCTGCGCTTCCGAGCCGTCCGCGTTGAACATTCGCATTTTCACATCCGCCGTCTCCGACGGGCATATCAGTATCAAACCGTCAGAGCCGATACCAGTGTGCCGGTCGCTTACGATGATCGCTGTTTGCGCAGGATCGGCCACCTGCTCGGCAAAGCAGTTAACATAAACATAATCGTTTCCGATCCCATGCATTTTCGTAAATCGCATATTCCACACCTTATATCAAATCTCAACCCACACAAAATACACCACTTACGCCGGGAAGTCAAGCGGTAGGATGGGCAGATTTGGAGTTTATCCCGATTTCACATCGGGGCCAACACAGCCAAACACACACAAAAAAGGCCTCCTTGCATATAACAAAGAAACTTTAAAAAATCAGTGTAATCAGTGTAATCTGTGGATAATAATTCATGTCTTTAATTCGTGTTCATTCGTGTAATTCGTGGCTAAATATTTCCCGAACTATTCCGAAGCCTCTTGTTCCTGGCTCGCTTCCGCTTCAACGGTTTCGGTCACCTCAGCCTCAGCCGTCGGGTCCACTTTGCGTGTGTTCTCTTCGATCTTAAACAGCGTCATCAGAAGTTCCATTACTACACGCAATACCACAACCAAAAGAACGAACGCGATAGGCGCTGCGATCACATACAACAGACCCGTCGCAAAGCTCTTGGTAAACGCTGTGATAACAAGTGCAACACCTACGACACCTGCGATAGCGATCCCGATCGTATATAGCGCTTTGATGATCTTCAAAGTGACAGGCTCTTTCATTTCAAGATCGAAAAGGCTTTTTATAAAACTGTTAGTCTCCATGCTCTTACCCCTAAAAGGTCAACCATTGTTTTGTTTATATCCGAACCCATTATAAAACAGCATCGCCGCAGGCGATACCATAATTTTTCTTTTTAATATTTATTACGTATGGATAGCAAACTCTTTTTTTCGCGTGTTCATCTGTGCCTTAAGGCGTGCGATGATTGATGAGTGCATTTGCGATACTCGTGACTCGGAAAGGTCAAGCGTCGCCCCGATCTCCTTCATCGTCATCTCTTCATAATAGTACAGAATGATGATAAGACGCTCTGCCCGGGTTAAACCCTTTGTAAGCAAACCTTTAAGGTCACGCTTCTGAACCTCGATAAGCGGGTTCTGGCTCTTTTGGTCCTCGATGATATCGATCTCGCGGATGTCCTTTTCACCGTCAGAATCGCCAAATTTATTGCTCAGTGACACCAAACCGATTGCGTTTGCGTCACGCTGTAGTCTTTTAAATTCATCCTTGCCAAGCTCAAGCTCGTTGGCGATCTCTTCCTCGGTAGGCATTCTTCCAAGATGTGCCTCTAACGTTTGCAATGCTCCTTCAAGCTGATGCGCTCTTGCACGCACCAGGCGAGGCACCCAGTCCATGCTCCGCAGCTCATCAAGTATCGATCCGCGTATTCGCGGCGAGCAGTACGTCTCGAACTTCACTCCACGCTCAGGATCGAACGCGTCGATAGCGTCCATCAAGCCGAAGATGCCCGCACTGATAAGATCGTCAAGCTCCACCTTGTCAGGAAGTTTTGCATAGATACGATCTGCTGTGTACTTAACGATATGGAGGTAGTGTTCCATGATCAGGTTGCGGTTATGCTCGTTCTTGTCTTCAAAGAAGTCCAGCCATACGCCTGCAATGTTTTCCTGTTGAGTTGCTTTCATACTTTACCTCCGTGTAGTTTCATCTTTTTGCCGTTCCTGATAGAAAAAGCTTATCGGTGTACTGCTAATTCGATTTTCCTGTCCCGACGACATTAACGTCCGATAATATCTTTGTCTGTAACCTACAATAGTTATCGCCAACTTTAACGCACACATACAAACAGTTAATTATCGACCGATTAGACGCCGAGTTTAGGTAAATCTATTTTTTTTCAAAAAGAGCGTATTATTTAAAAATCCATTTTTTATTATTCACAAAGTCTATCTTACAACTACAACTTGCTTCACATATTGTCATTCCCGCTACGTTGTCATTCCCGCGAAGGCGGGAATCTACATTTATACAATTACAACTTGCTTCAACACAACAAACCTTTAGCCCCCGGCATTGTCGGGGGTTCTTCATACAATCAAAACCTGTATTACGCCGGCGGCCACGGTCAAGCCTGCTTGGCCGTGATAACCCCGAAGGGGTTAAATGTATCAGCCCAGGGTTAGCCCGAAGTTTACGCCTTAGGTGGGCGTACCCCTGGGAAAACTAACCCAACAAACCCTTGCCCTGAAAGGGCTGCATAAATCGGCCTCAGCCATCTGATCCCGTTTCTTCGGACTAAAGACTATTCACTTTTCACTAAATACTTTCTCCGAACTGCTATTTACTATCGTGATCACTATGTGATCGCAGGATACCCCTGTTTCTGCTCCAGCAGTTCCATCGCCATCCGTTTATTCACAAGGTTTTCCGACAGCTTATTAACTTGCATCTCGATATACTTCTTTCGGTTGATCTCCAGAAGTTTCGCTGCTCGACTGTCAACTACGCTCACCGCCTCAAAACTGCCTGCCCTGCCGAACCGGATATTATCGCTGTCACGCAGCAATAGCCGATCGTTTTCAATATGCTCTGCAACCGCCATCGTCATAAGGTCTGCAAACCCGACTACGTCAAGGTCTTTTGGAACGAAACCGTCGGTGTCGAACTCTTCGATGTTACGCGTCAGCACCTTATCGCGACGGCTCGTAAACTCGACGATCTTTTCAAGAACTTCCGTTAAATTGTCCGATGCCGTTAGTGATATATCCATTATCTCACCTATCTACTTAAACAACTAATTAATCAAAAGGTCATCTGCCTTAAGGCAGTCTGATGCTGTTAACGATATATCCATTTTTATGTTCCTAAATTACTTAGCCAACTAACAGATCACGATTTTATCTGGCAATCCTGTTACTTTGTCATCCCAGCGAAGGCTCCGGATCCATTCATACGATTACAACTTGCTTCACATCTTGTCATCCCAGCGAAGGCTGGGATCCATTTTATACGATTACAACTTGCTTCACATTTTGTCATCCCAGCGAAGGCTGGGATCCATTCATACGATTACAACTTGCTTCACATTTTGTCATCCCGGCGAAGGCTGGGATCCATTCATACGATTACAACTTGCTTCACATTTTGTCATCCCGGCGAAGGCTCCGGATCCATTCATACGATTACAACTTGCTTCACATCTTGTCATCCCGGCGAAGGCTCCGGATCCATTTTATACAACTGCAACTTGCTTCACATTTTGTCATCCCAGCGAAGGCTGGGATCCATTCATACGATTACAACTTATTCCACCGTAGGATGGGCAAATCTTTTGCCCATGTGGTTTTGCTGTAACGGCAGGGGGGGTACAAAGGACGTACAACGGCTTTTCCAAAAGCCCTTGTTGTTGTGCAGATGTTCGTAACGTCATCCATGACACCTCTGCTATAATTATAAAAAAAACCGTTGATCATACTTGCGCCGTGACTTACGAAACACCGATCACGATTCACATCATAAAACATAAAACAGTGCCGGCCAAGCCGGCCTCCACGCGGTTTAGTAAACCTCTGGTTTACTAAACCGCCTCGCGAAGCAGCCGCAAAGCGGCGTTATTCTAACGACTAACGACTATCAACTAACGACTATTTAGCTTTCGCGTTCCTTTTTAAGCAGCACTCTGATCTCAGCCAGAGTCTTTGTTTTTCTAAGTTCCAGGATACGCGACAGCATTTTAAAAACGCTAACGTCATAAAGACGGTGCCCGCCATCGGTCCAGCCGCTTTCCTGGATAAGTCCCATCGTCGTATAGTTATGGATCGTCTGACGAGTAAATGGTGTATACCGTACAACCTCACCGATCCGGTACATCTTTACCGGGGTTTCAAGATCGATCGTCATTTCTTCTGTTGCTATGCTCATATAAGCTTGTTCCACCTTTACAACTTGGGCCAAAACATCCCGGCCGCTTTTCTTTAATCCCATCCTTGGCCAATACTTCAGGCGACCCGCATGCATCCCTTGGTACAACGAATTCGTAATCCCGCCTGCCGCGTCGTAGTCGAAAACGAAGACGGGTAATTAAAAACACCCGCGCGTCTATTTCAGTTCACACAAGCCCGCGCGTCCCATCTCGCTTTACCCTTCACGGCTGCTATCGCCCGCGCGTCCCGTCTCACTTCCCTTCACGGCTGCTATCGCCCGCGTGTCCACTTCTCCGTCCTCTGTTCTCTGCCTTCCCTCTGACGTCGCGATCTCAACTGGGCGTTACTTTCGTGAGACATCTAATTCTCCGCGCTACCAAATCCGCGCGACCATCCGGGACTTTTTCGTTTTTCACACAAGCCCGCGAGTCCTGTCTCACTTCCCCTCACGGCTGCTATCGCACCTGTCCGCCTAGTGCACAACTCGCCAACACCGCCGTTTTCAGGGCCCGACAATACTTTCAAAACGTATTTTACGTTTTGTAAAATGCAAAATACATTATTCTGTGAGAAAAGCAACTGTTTTTTTTAAAAAAATTAAAAATTATGAAAAACCCCTAATTGCTTATAGCATAAGTCTTTACGGCGGAATTGAAGGGGTTTCGCGGAGGTTTTTTCAAAAAATATTAAAGTTTTTATCGGACGTTGACCGTTTTTAGGTAGCTACAAAGCCATTTCAAAGGCAATTCACAGCGAAAATGATTCAAAGCCGGCAGCAACTCGCGCACGCCATAACAACTAGGTAACTAGGGGGAAAACAGCCGGGCAACCAGGGGGAAAACAGTCGGGCAGCCGGGGAACTGGGGGGGGGGAAATGAAAACAGCCGGGCAACCCAAGGGGGGAAAATGAAAACAGCCCCGCGCGTGGCGGGGCTGCGTTTTCAATTCGACAGGTTTTGCTAAGGTTAAAACATTGTCAGCGATCAACGTACCGGCAAACAAGGTTCAACTGCTGGTCCTATCTCTAGCGGCCATTAGCCGCATATATACTTTTAAGTCACGCGTCAATGCGCGGTCAATCTTTTTTGTACAGCAACTTACCGGCTTTCCACGCGAACGGGAAACACACCGTTGGTGTGTTAGTCGGCGATAAATTCCTCCAGCACCTTATCCAGGGCCAGGTCGAGGTTATCTGTTATATTGTATTGGTCCATGTCGATCTGGCGTCGGACGGCTGAGACTTTTTCGTGGCGGATCTCGGGCAGCGAGCTGATCAGGCCCAACAGCCGGCCGAGCGGCGAAGAGGCCATGGTTCCGTAGACCTCGCCGGCGTTTGGATCGCAGAACTCTTCGCGGTACTTGTACAGCGAGTCGATCTGCCGATCGGATATGGTGATGTGTCCGTTGTTAGTGTTAGCGTCTGTATTCATAGTATTCCTCTTTCTGGGGTTTTGTCGAGAATCCATTTCTCGTCAATAACCCGTCGGCGGCAACGTAGCGGCCGATACTGAAAGTTGTTAATCTTCAAGTCCTTTATGAAGATATTAGTTTTTCGAGTTTCAAATAGCTTTTTACGGGCTAACCACTATATGTTGTATGCTTCCAGGTTTTCGGTTTTTGTTACCCGCGTCTTACAATACTGATATCGTCCGGGCGGGGGGTATAACTTTAATATTGAATTTCAAATTTTTACCCTGTTAAGATGCGTTAATATGGGGTTTTTGAGAGAATATGGGGTTTCGGCTGTTAAAACGGGGGTATAGCGGCAAGAGAGGTAAAGTGCTATTTTACCAAAGCGTGTTCAAATGGGATATTTGGGGGATACACAATATATGGTGGTTTGGCAAAAATTTTTTAATTTTTTTTATCCTAAGCCTATCTTAACATAACATCATGCTTTATAACCACTTAAGTACGCTTTTTATGGGACATTAAGCTGGGAAACGCTTGTGGTTCGGCCGCGAAGTGCTTATATCGTGATTCGTGATTCGTGAATAGTGACTAGTAGTGGAACCGTGAGATCCACCACCTAGGGTGCAAGCTAAGGCGTAAACTTTCGCTGGGCTCAGGACAGGCCCAAAAAGGCCTGACATAAAAATGCAAAAAGGGTGAAAAATTTAATAAGTGCTTCCCGAGTCGATCGAGGAGAGGCGGTGGGTCCGGAAAACGGCTGTGACGGGGGTGAAACGGCTGGTATTTGGGCGGAAGAAGCAAAGAAGAGTCGTTTTAATGCGGGAAAAATAACAGAAAGAACTTATGAAAAAACTTGGTCTTTTTGGCGAAAAGTGACAAAAAAACACAAAAACGCGCAAAAACGCGCACAAACGCGCACCAAAAGAGACTTTTTTGAAAAAACCTGCGTAGGAAAAAACGCTTAAAAGCTCGTTCTACGGCAAAAAACGCGAATTAGAGTCTGGGGGTCGGGAATGTTAGTAGATTTAATGGATGTTAATTATTATCCACAGATACCTAGGGCATAAATTACACAGATACCTAGGGCATAAATTTCACTGATTTTCACTGATTTTAAAAAACTGATTTCACCACGAAGGACACGAAGAACACGAAGAAAAGATAAAAGCTATTTTTTAGACAGGATGACAGGATGAAAGCTTGGGTTTAACGAACAGATAGAAGCTGTTTTTTTAGATGGGATCGACAGGAAAAAAGATAGATTCAACATGGAGGAAAGAAAGAAAAGGCAAGGATATTCCAGCTATGCTGGATAAAAGGGTTATTTTTACCACAGAGGACACAGAGAGCACAGAGCACCCTTTAGGGTGAGAAGATATTGATCCATGGTTTGGCTAAGCAATGTAAGTTGTGATTGTAAAATGTATACTCTACAGAACGCAAGGAGATCAGATTTGTTTGATGCTCTTGGTGTGTGCTGCTTATAAAACAAGCTTTAACTCAGCAAACACTTTCGATCATCAGGCTTACAGCCCCCTGTAAATAAATCTAAATAAAGATGGATTGCAGAAGACAGATGACGGAAAACGGGAAAAGAAACTGCGAATGGCGCGGATACCTGGGGCATAAAATTACTCGGATTATTGGTAGTTTATGGTTGCTATTGTCAAAGAATGTGCTAAATTTATCTAGCGTAGAGCGGATGGCGTATAGCGGATAGGATGGCAAAGCCATCGCCGGCCATCGGCCGGTTAAGTTGATTATGGATAAAAAAAGGAGTAGAGAGAAGTCACTTCAAATCACAGCAGAAAAACAGAAAAGTTAATGGAAAAAGGTTACTGACACCTTTAATTTATCCCATCATGGAATAAGTAACGAAGACAAAATATTATTATAACTGTACGAAAGGAGATTTAAATGGGAAAGGGCAAATGTAGGGAATGTTCAAAATGTACGAAGTCGATACTTGGAAAACTGATTAGTGCTCCTGCAGCAGCTGTCGGTGGTGCAGCCAATGTCGCGACATTAGGACTTTTTAAAAAGAAGTGTCCTGTTTGCGGTCATAGCATGAAGCATCATCGTGCCTTTCAGAAATAGCACAAGTAGAGACAATATAGTAACCCTGACAATAAAGACACATCATGAGGAGTCTTTTTGCTATGGTAGTTATTCTTGTGGTTGTTGGTGTTGTTGTATAGCATTGAAAAGAGAATTGCCAGTAGTTATAGGTCTAATTGAAGTAAATTACTATTTTTAAAATGACAAGTGACTCCATTTATAAGGAGGTTGAAAATGGAACAGATTTTAATACCGATTGCAGGCGTAGCAGTTTTAATTTTTGTTATTTTCATACTGAAGAAACTACTAAGTGGCATTAGTCCTATGTCAAAACAAGAGGCTATTCAACACGAAATAAACAAACGTGCAGCAGGGACAGATGAAGAAAGATATCGTGCTTTAGGCAAATCTGCTAATAAGGCAGCAAAAAAAGGAGGTTTCTTTGGCAAATTATTGCTAATAGTCATACTGATTATTATTGGTTTGTTAATATTTAGCAACTTTTAAAAAGGTAGTGTAAATTCTTTTCTGTAAATTGGTGTTAACCACCGCATGTGGCTGGGTGGAGGCGAGCGTAGCGAGCCGGAACCCGAATATCGTGACTCGTGATTCGTGGATGGCGAAGCCATCGCCAGCCGGAGGCTGGTTTGTGATTTGGCTGGGGTGATTTATGGGCTAGATATATTACTCGGATTATTGGTGGTTTATGGTTGCTATTGTCAAAGAATGTGCTAGATTGATTATGGATAAAAAAAGGAGTAGGGAGAAGTCACTCCAAATCACAGCAGAAAGTAGAAGGGAAAGTTTTGGTTCTAAGAAATGAAAATCTTCGTAAGTGTAAACCTTTTTTGAAATGGGCAGGCGGAAAAAAATGGCTGGCTCCATTAGTACCTACTATTTCACCGACAAATTTCAAAACTACTTATTATGAGCCGTTTATGGGGGCTGGTTCATTTTTCTTTTCGATTAACCCTACAAAAGCGGTTTTGTCGGATTTGAATAAAGATTTGATTGATACTTACAATGCAATTAAAACTGATGTTAATCTCGTAATCAATCTGTTGCAAAAATATCCTTATGAAAAAGATTTCTATTATTATATGCGTTCTAAAAAACCTAGAAGCCTACATGGGAGTGCAGCAAGATTTATTTATCTAAATAGGACATGCTGGAACGGCCTTTATCGTGTAAATCGCAAAGGGCAGTTCAATGTGCCTTTCGGTACATATGAGAACCCTATGATTTGTGATGCAAGTCTACTTAGGCAGGTTTCCAAAAGATTGGAGAATGTTAATTTTAAATGTTGTGATTTTTCTAAAGCGGTTTCTAAGGCCAAAAAAGGTGCGTTAGTTTATTTTGATCCTCCTTACATTACTGGTCATCGCAACAATGGTTTTCATATGTATAACAATCGCCTGTTTTCGTGGGAAGATCAGGAGCGTTTAAGCACTGTTTCAGAAAAACTAAGACTTCGCAAAGTCAATGTGTTGATTAGTAATGCTGATCATCCCAATATACATTCACTTTATCCAAACTTTCATCATTATATGGTTAAGAGAAAAAGCCTTATTGGAGGTAATGGTAGCAAGAGAGGAGAAATAACAGAAACACTAATTTCCAGTTATCCACTGAAGAAACTTAAAGCGGAGGTAATCTGATGCCAGTTGGTAGTTCTCAATTAAAACAAATAGCCCCAGATAACATCAAACCAAACCCTGAAAATCCACGCATGATTTTTCGCGAACATGATATGAAGGAATTGCGAGAGTCAATTCGTGAAGTAGGTATAAGGGTACCTATAGCTGTCTATAAAGAGGGAAGTAAATATGTTATCCTTGACGGTGAGAGGCGATGGAGGTGTTCGCTCAAACTTAATCTTCAATATATGCCCGCTCTAATTCAACCAAAACCTGATCGGCTTGAAAATCTCTTGATGATGTTCAATATTCACAATGTACGAGTCCAGTGGGATTTGTTGCCGATGGCTTATAAGCTTAGAGATGTTAAGGAAATGCTTGAAGCTGACGGCAAACTTGCAACTCCCAAGCACTTAGCTGGGATTACAGGTCTAGCGCCGGCAACGGTAAAAAGGGCTTTAGAGTTGCTGGAACTTCCAAGAAAATATCAAAATATTTTATTGGAGGAGGCCAAAAAGCCACGCGACAAACAGAATGTAACTGCCGATCTTTTTATTGAGATTAACAAGGCTTACCGTGTGGTTGAAAAATATGTTCCCGAGGTTGTTTCGGAGATAACAAAAAGCAAGTTTGTAAATTCAATGTACAAGAAATACAGGGCCGGGATAGAAAAAAATGTTGTTAATTACCGAAAGATAAGCAAGATTGCTCGAGCTGAAAACACAGGTATTGATAAGAAAGATGTAGCTCCCATCCTCATTGATTTGGTAAAGAAAAATGAATACAAGATAGAGGATGCCTATGCAGATACAGTAAGCACGGCGTATAAAACTAGGGATTTGAGCACAAAAACAATATCGCTTCTTTCGACACTAAAAGAATATCGCAGTGCAAAACCTTTTCCACCTCAGCTTAGAAAAGATTTAAAAGCACTTAAAGCTGAAATAAACCGTCTACTGGGACATAAGTAATGGATTATATTTGTACACCAGAAGAAGCTCAAGCAATTGCTGAAGCGGTCAAGGATTTCTTGCAACGCCAAAGATATAGTGTGCAGATCGAAAAAGCAATTACGGCACAAGTGAAATATAGAACGACATTGACCGCAACAAGGAATCATTATTCAATATTAGTTGATGCTCAACATAAACCTGAGGTAGACCAATCTCTCACGGATTTAATCGTGTGGCTTTTAAGTAATTCCAAATGTGCTGAATTATTTATTGCAACCGATAGGGCAGCTAGCTTTTCGGGGAAGTTTTTTAAAGCTTTGGATAACACAGGAATAGGCCTGATTATTGTTGAAGAGGATGGATCGATTCGTATAGATCGAAATCCAAAAAACCCAGCGCTTATTGTGAGACCTGAACCAGGACTTAAGTATGGCAAGCACTCAGTTGGAGTTAATGCATGTTTAACAAAATTTAACACACCAACTTCTCTCCTAAGTGAAGATAATCTGAGAAAAGATGCTCTTCGTGATCTATGCGAAATTGTAGAGAGCCAAACAGAGGAGTTGGGAGTGTTGTTGGGTAAGAAAAGGTTTATTACTTGTGATGGAGATGCATTTAGATCACTAGATTGGAGTAAACAAATTAATCTGCTAGCAGCAACTGGCGCATACAACTCAGGCATAACACCTGTTGTCAGTGATTCCCTCAGGACAGACCTTCATTCTTTTAGAGATGCTCGAAACAAACTAGATCATAAAGTTCGAAGTAAACGTGCTGAAATCGAAAGACAACAGCAGATGCCCGAAAGAATGATGATGGGCCCACGTCTTGTAGCCGATCTAGTTAGCATATCGAGCTCAATCCAAAGAAAAAAGGCCCTCCCATGATCCGAGATAATAGATATTATTACAGCAACCCCGGCAGCAGATCACGTACCTGGGGCATGAATTGTATCTGAGATATTAGATATTAGATATTAGATATGGATTCCAGATCAAGTCTGGAATGACAAAGGGGGTTTTGGGGGCGTTTTTTTCCGTTTTGTGGGGAATTTTTATCCGTAGTGGTCATTTTTTAGTCACCTTTTCGTGGTTCATCAAGCGGGTTGGTCTATTTTTAAGTTCTTTTATTAGCAGCGGTTACGTCATGTTTTCGTGGGTTGTGTATCTTTGTTGGCACGTAAATTGCTTCTATTATCTGCGAGATGGATTGTTTGCATGCGCTTTGCGTGCAAAAAGGGAAGTTTAGTTAAGGAATATTAAGATGGCAGAAGGAATTCAATCGGCAGAGTCTCAGAAAATGGATTTTATGCAACTGCTGATCACTCAGATGCAGAACCAAAATCCTCTCGAACCGATGAACAACCAGGAGATGGCAGCTCAGCTTGCGACTTTTTCTCAACTTGAGATGAGCGAGGAGATGAACAGCAACCTCGAGAATATGAATGAATCTATGGCTGAGCTTAGCAAGAGCTTTGAAGGAGCGATGCTTGTTGCTGAGATCGATTATGCTAAGAGCCTGCTTGGTAAGGATGTTACGTTCTACGATCCTACGTACGGTCAGAATATAACCGGACGTGTTAAGAAGATAACTTTTGAGGGGGGCCGGCCCCGGCTTGAGGTCCATGCCCCTGCGATGCTTAGTGACGGAACCGTGGCCGAGGACCTTGTTTTCGGTATCGGCCTTGTAAATGTAGATGGAATATCGGAAAACGATCAAAACATAACTTAAGTATATAGATAGGAGAATGACATGGGCGCATTGCAATCAGCAGTTTCAGGGCTTAGTTCACATCAGACCTGGCTGGACGTTGCGGGTAATAACCTCGCAAACCTTAATACGCCGGGGTTTAAGTCCAGCAGTGTTAATTTTGCAGAACTATTGAGCCAGACGGTCAAGGCGGCGAGCGGTCCGCAAGGGTCCCTTGGCGGAACTAACCCGCAGCAGCTTGGCAGCGGTGTTGGGGTTGCGAGTATTCCGCGTAAAATGAGCCAGGGTAATATAGCGTCTACGGGTCAGGACCTTGACGTTGCGATCGACGGCGAGGGTTTCTTTGTTCTTAGCGACGGTAATCAGTTCCTGTATACTCGTGTCGGTTCTTTCGGAATCGATAAGGACTATAACCTTGTTGACCCTGCTACTGGTAACAAGGTCCAACGGCAGGGTAATATCGGTGAGAACGAAGGTTTCCAGGCGATTGGTGTTGCCGATATTCGTATACCGTTGGATGCAGCGTTGCCAGCGAATGCGACGGCGAACCTGACGGTCAACGGTAACCTTCGTGTGACCGATAACCCCGAACCTTCTATCAATGTGCTTACTGCTAGCCAGGTCTTTACAGTCAGCGGTGCTGTCGCAAGCGGCAATACTAAGCTAAGTGCGCTTGATCAATTCGCAACAGGGACTTTTGCCGATACTCCTACGCTGACCCTTACCGGGCATGATGCGGATGATGGCAGTACGGTTGTAACATCGATATTAACAGCTATTGACGTCAATACGACTATTGATATGTGGCTGGCAGATCTGAACGGTGATTTTTCGGCGGCACAATTTTCTTTGAACAGCAGCGGGCAATTGACGATGACGGACGTGACATCGGGTTATAGCTACTCTGAGGTGCTAAGCCTTACTTATGCACCGGGTACCGGATCGGAAAGATTCACGGACATACCTCAGTTTTTCGATTGGACGGAGGTTGGGGGAAACGACCTCAAGACATTTAACTCTACGATCTATGACGCACTTGGAACTCAGCACAATATGACGGGTAAATTTGTACTTACCGATACTACCAATACGTGGGACCTTGTGGTTACGTCAGTATCGGGTGAGCTTGCAGGTGACTGGACGAGTTATGATTTTGGAGATCCCGGTTCATCATTATTTAACCGCCGTATATCGGGTATCAACTTTGGAACTAACGGTTCATTTACCGGTATTGGTGCCGGCGAGACCGCTTCTTTCGGAGCACAGTTCGCAGCAGGAACGACGCAGTCGATAGCGCTTGATCTTGGAACTGCCGGTCTGTTTACGGGTTTGACACAGTTTGCGGCACCTGAATCGACGGCAGCGGTTGCGAGTCAGGACGGATATGCGGCAGGTGAGCTGTCAGGTGTGTCGATCGACGCCGGCGGAGCGGTTGTTGGAACGTTTACTAACGGTATAAAGGCTGACCTTGCAATGCTACGGATCGCTCTTTTCCAGAACGCGGCAGGTCTTGAGGCATTGTCTAACGGTAACTATATTCCATCAGCGAACTCTGGTGATCCTCAGATTACACTGGCGGCTTCGGGCGGAGCGGGCTCATTAAAGAGTAAGAGCCTTGAGAAATCGAACGTCGATGTTGCATCCGAATTTGTGAATATGATGCAGGCACAGAACGGGTATCAGTCTAATGCGCGAACGATCAAGGTTGCAAACGATATGCTTAGAGAACTTACGAACCTTATCAGGTAATTGAGATGATGAGTGGAACTATAACAATGAATGTTTTCGGCTTGCTTGGAGCTATCAACTCGGAGAAGTATGCGGCTATTCGCCGTATGACTCGATCCAATGCTGAAAATCAGGTATGGTTTTTGGTTATGATGGTTTCTGTTGCTCTTGTGCTTTCTCTACTTTTGGTTCTGTTTCGCAAGCATAACGCCGAAGTTGCGAAGCAGCGGAGCGATAAGCGGTTTCATCTTTATGCAGATAACAAAGGGCTGGTTAGCGAGGAGTGTTCGATCCTTTCTAAGATAACCGATCGAGCAGAAATCAGTCAGAAGGAGACGGTTTTTAATGCGATGGCTGTGTTTAATCGGGGTGCTGCGAAACTGATGAGGGAACGTTTTGCCGAGGGTCTCGATCTTGAAGATCGCAAGCGTCTGAACCGTAGAATAAGCGATATTCGCGGGAAGCTTGGTTTTAAGAAAAAGACTTATTCTTATGGCGTAAGGTCCAGGAAGAGTAAAGGATTGAGCAGCAGGCAGATACCGGTAGGTAAGAAGCTTTCGATGGTTCTTAGCTCTAACAAAGGTCAAGCGCGTGTGGATGTTGTTGTGATAAGCAACGACGATGTCGAGTTTGTCGTACGTGCTGAATTTCCTCAACTTTGCCGTATTGGCGATACGTGGAATATTCATTATCACTTTGGTGCGAGTATCTGGGAGTTCGATGCTTTGATGATAGATAATAACGGGGATAAAATTTCTTTGAATCATTCCGATAATATTCGTTTTATTAACCGTCGCAGATTTTTGCGTGTCGAGGTTGACCGGCCTGCACTTATATCATTGTTCCCTGTGTTTACCGAAAGTGTTAAAGATTTTTCACTTCCTAATTTCAATCCGGCGAGGATCACAGAGATGTCCGGTCCGGGTATCCGTTTAGAGACGGAGCTAGAAGTAAGCGATGGTGAGCGTGTCCTGGTTTTATTCAGGGCCGAGGGGGGTCGGATGGTCGGTGATATCGGTATCGTTCGGGGTTACAGGGGCGGAGCGGCTGGGTCGGTAGGGATCGAGCTTGTCGGCATGGGTGACAAGGGTGTCGACGAGCTTGTGCGAATGACGAACAACGAGGCGATGAAGTATGCGATGGAAGAGCGTGAGCAGGAACCTCATCTCGAATTAGCCGGAGGAGGTGTCCATGTCTAGTCACCTCGGCGAAATATCTTCGGCCATAAGCGCGTTAACGGACGAGTATTATACGATAGCTAATAACCTGGCGAATATCAATACGACAGGTTTTAAACGTACAGTTAACAGTTTCAGCAGTGAGCTTGAGAATCAGCTTTCCCTTGACGAGGAGATGACTCCTTTGGCCGGCGAGATCAACCTTACGAGCAGTATCGATTTTTCTATAGGCACGCTTCTTGGAACGAATCGCCGTTTAGATACGGCGTTGGCAGGTAAAGGATTCTTTGTTATCGAGACACCTGAGGGTCCTTTGTATACTCGCAGCGGAGTTTTTCAACTTAACAGCACCGGTCAACTGGTGAATGTTTCGGGCGATATGGTGGCTGGTACCGACGGTCCGATCGTGATCCCCAGTGGTATTACCAGTGACCAACTGAGTATCGGTGCCAATGGAAATATATCATCGGACGGAGTCAACCTCGGTCAGATCAAGGTCGTCGATTTTCCAGGTAGAGAAGACGAGCTTATTCCAGCAGGACTGAGCAATTATCTTGCTCCTGAAGGATTGATCCCGACGGATGCGGAAAATCCGATGATTCGTCAGGGTTATCGTGAGAATTCGAATGTACATCAAATGCATGAAATTGTAGACCTTATGATGGTTTCTCGACTTTATTCGGCAAATATTAACTTATTGAAGAAACAGCAGGAAAACGCCAAGATGATGCTTGAGATCGCCAAGACGGTTTAGTCAAACTGACCGATGGTCAGTTTGAGAATTTAAAAATTAAAATTAAAAATGCAAAATTGAGGAGTCCGG
>SDBV01003978.1_pt1 | contig 21407 bp, 19 predicted proteins | sample 2277081 | NCBI WGS metagenome assembly SDBV01 (sample SAMN10402039, study PRJNA504765) | marine sediment metagenome | isolation source: marine sediment core GS10_PC15, 223 cmbsf | place: Arctic Ocean: Southern Knipovich Ridge | collected 2010 | reverse complement strand
CTTGACACTGAAGCAATAGATCAATGATTGTTTGGCCAGTATGTGGGTCTAAATCCCCTGTGGGCTCATCAGCCAATAAAAAGGCAGGTTTGCCAAACAGCGCCCGTGCCAAAGCAACTCGCTGTTGTTGGCCTCCTGAAAGTACCGGTGGCCGTTCTGAGGCTTTATCTTGCAGCCCCATAATCTTAAGCAATGAAACTGCTTCTTGTGTGCAGTCCTCAGCAGTTCGACCGATAATAAGCCCTTTCATCATGACATTTTCAAGCACTGTCAGCTCTTTGATGAGATAGGGCACCTGAAAAAGCAGTCCCAGGGTTCGGTTTAAGAAGAGTTCACGCTTTGTTTGACTAAATAATGAAATATTACATTCATCAACATAGACAGCGCCTTCATCAGGTTCGGTCAACCCTGCTAGAATATGTAATAACGTTGATTTACCGGTGCCAGAAGCGCCGATAATTGCATAGCTTTTGCCCTGCTTGAAAGAGCTGGAAATCGCCTTGAGCACCGAAAGTTTGCCTGTCTGGGTATCAAATGACTTGGAAACAGAGTCTAAACGTAAGTGCATACTTTACTTTCTTTATTTGCCTTAATGGAGAAGTTTATAAAGTCCATTCTTTAAATTTCTCCATTTGAATTTTTTCTGCAGCCTTCTTATAATCAATTATACAATGAATACACCTGGTATCAAGGGGTGTTTTTATTATTTTACCGGGAATTATTGTTTTTGAAAATGCTTTCCAGCTAGACTTTTTGATAGGGATAGAAAATAGCCTAACGGCTTAAGCACCTGGTATACAACAGGGGGCAAAAGAATTAGGGAGGCGTAAATGAAGACTATACTGAATCAGAAAATCCAAGAAACTATTCCGGAAATACTGCCAGTAATTCCAACTATGGACGTTGTTGTATTTCCACAGATGATTGTTCCACTCTTGGTGCTAGATGAGAAGATCATTAATGGCATCAATCAAACTATGCAGGAGTCCAAGATGGTGTTCCTGCTAGCTACAAAAAAACAGGTTGATAATCAAGCAGCTATAGGAACAAATGATCTCTATACAATCGGTACCATTGCCTCAATCATGCGATTGATCAAATTACCAGAGGGTGGGATTAAAGTCTTAGTACAGGGAGTAAGTAAAGCAAAAACTCATCAATTACTTGCGCAAGATGAAGGGCTACATGCGCAGATTGAATCAATACAGATGATAACCAACGGCAAGGAACATATCATCGATGCACATATTAATAATATAAAACTCCTCACTGAGCGCATGGCATCAACTGGACAAGGCTTTAGTCCTGATTTTCATGTAATTTTGTCTAAAATGAGCGATCCTGAAAAAATAGCCGACTTTGTGCTTTCACATTTAAATCTTAAAGTTGATGATGCTCAACATCTACTCGAGCAAGAACATTTAGCAAATTTCTTAGAGGGTATCTACCAACATCTTACACAAGAGCTTGAAGCTGCAGAGATTCAAGAGCGTGTACGTAACAATGCACGTGAATCGATGAACAAATCGCAAAAAGAGTTTTACCTACGCGAGCAACTTCGTGCTATCAAAAGTGAACTTGGTGAAGATGATTTCGAAGAGATAGAACAGATGAGAGATAAGCTCGACAAGTTGGAGGCCAGTGAAGAGGTTACAACTGAAATTAAACGTCAAATTAATCGTTTGGAGCGTACAGCACCTGACTCGATGGAAGCTGCGGTTATTCGTAATTACTTAGATTGGATATTCGCATTGCCATGGGATACCTATACTGAAGATACCCTTGATCTTAATCATGCAAAAGAGGTGCTTGATGAGGATCATTATGGTCTTAAAGAGATAAAAGAACGAATACTTGATTTTATATCAGTACGAAACTTAAAAGGGGATGGCTTTGCGCCGATCCTTTGTTTTGTTGGTCCTCCCGGAACCGGTAAAACTTCACTTGGCAAATCGATCGCCCGCAGTTTAGGCAAACAATATATGCGTATTTCATTAGGTGGTGTTCGCGATGAAGCTGAAATTCGTGGGCACAGGCGCACCTATGTTGGTGCAATGCCGGGACGTTTCGTGCAAGCGCTGCGCAAAGCAAAATCGATGAACCCGGTGATAGTTATTGACGAGCTTGATAAAATAGGTGCAGACTTTCGTGGAGATCCTTCGGCTGCGATGCTTGAAGTACTTGATCCTCAACAAAATAAAACATTTTATGATAACTATTTAGGCATTCCATTTGATCTATCAAAAGTCATGTTTATTGCAACAGCCAATACGATTGAAACTATCTCTGGACCACTGCGTGATCGTATGGAAATAATTGAATTGTCAGGATATACCACTCCAGAAAAAGTCAATATTGCTCAACGACACCTTGTGTGCAAAGCAATCAATGAAGCAGGACTAAAAGATCATGATATTGCATTCAACGATGAACTGATTGAATATTTAATTCAAAACTACACCAGAGAATCTGGCGTTCGTCAGCTTGAACGCACTATTGCAAAGCTCTGCTCAAAAATTGCACGTTCATTTGTTGAGCAAAAAAAGATCATCCAGTTTAATCCAACAAATCTTGATACCTATTTAGGACCACGTAAGTTTCTTGATGATGACATTTGTAGAGAACACCAAATTGGTGTCACTAATGGACTTGCCTGGACCGTCTATGGTGGCGAAATGTTAAAGATTGAAGCTATCCTTATGCCTGGCAAAGGAAAGCTCATACTAACGGGTCAACTTGGTGATGTAATGAAAGAATCTGCCCAAGCAGCATTGAGTTATGCGCGAGCACACGCGGATGAGTTTTGTGTAGACAAGAAATGTTTTACTGACTTTGATCTTCATATACATGCACCTGCAGGTGCCATTCCAAAAGATGGGCCTTCTGCAGGCATTACTATGCTCACCTCAATCTTATCTGCTTTAACCAATAGGCCTATCAATGCTAATTACGCTATGACTGGTGAATTAAATCTTTGTGGCGAAGTAATGCCAATCGGTGGTATAAAGGAAAAAATATTGGCAGCTAAGCGGAACAAAATATCTCATATTATTCTTCCTGCTAAAAATAAATATGATATGGTGGGCATTGAGGATATTACAGAAGATATTGATGTTATTTGGGTGGAACATGCAAGTGAAGTGCTGAAAGAAGTATTAATGAAGAGTCCCAGTAAAAACAAAAAGGCATCGCCAAGCCTATGAAGATGCAGCGTATGAAAATACTTACTATTGGTGGCGCCACCACCGATATGTTTATAGCATATGAAGATGCTTTATGGCTTAACTTCGATTCAGAACATGCAAAAAAGTCCTTCCTCTTGCTTGAGGAGGGACAAAAAATTAATCTAGACACGCTCATATTTCATACCGGTGGTGGTGCTACTAATAGCGCTGTATCATTTAAACAGTTGGGTTTTGATGTAGCTATTTTTTGTAAACTTGGCAACGATAAACCAGCAGAATTTATCATGCAGCGTCTGGAGCAGAGTGGTATAGACATACAGTATATTAAACGATCTTTAACCTATAAAACAGGCCATTCTTTTATTATACCTTGTAAAGGTGGTGATCGCATTGTACTGGTATATAGAGGCGCAAATGCGCATATTAAAGAAGATGCGCTCCCTCAAGATGCATTAAAAAGCTATGACAATGTATATATTACCTCATTGGCCGATGATGCTGCACGCCTGCTTGTGCCTATTTCCCGTCTTGCAAAGGAGCACGGTGCGTTAGTTGCAACCAACCCTGGCATGAGTCAATTAAAACTTGGATCGCAGGATATGTATAAGGCGTTGCCCAACATTGATATCTTTATTTTAAATAGTGATGAGGCCAGTGCCTTTATGCTCTCCATGATTCAACAAAATATCGAACTTCATCAAAAGGTCCTTGATACTAAGTGCAAGGAACAGCCTCAAGAGCTCAATAGATCAGATATACAACAAGCACAGCTCATGCGAAAGCCTATCTCATATCAAACCGTATGCTTTGATATACGTCTTTTTTTTGATGAGATACTATCCAAGGGCCCACAAATTGTTGTGGTAACCAATGGTGCAGAAGGTGTTTATGTAGCAACACAAAGTGAGATTATTTTTCACCCAAGTTTACCCGGCCATATTGAAAACACTCTGGGAGCTGGCGATGCATTTGGTTCATGTTTTGTTGCAAAATATATTGAAGGCGCTTCAATCAAAGAGGCAATGCTTTATGGTATTTTGAATGCCGCTTCCGTTATTAGTCATTTGGATGCAAAGTCGGGACTGCTTTCAAGCGATGAACTTGAAAAGCGCTTCAAAAATGCACCAAAGGATCTGTTTCAAATATTTCCCAATACGCCATCACCTTAACGTTTCTTTACCTTCCTACTTCTTTGCCACGAACAACATCGTATCAAATGGCCCCTCGTCATTATATCCTGCAGACACAATAACATCTTTAAAACCAACGCGTTCGAGCATCAGCTCAAACTCATAACGGCTGTACCATCGAGTGGTTAGCTCTTTCAGCTCTTCATGCACAAGCTTATCCTTATCCCATAATTCATACCGATAACTCATAAAGAGTTGTTGAGATATTGGATCATGTATACCCTTTTCATGGACACGAAGTATATTGCCATCTTTTAATGTAACCGGCTCGTGAGCATGCCACTGCCCAAATAATGGGGCATTATGCCACGCAAGATAGAGATAGATGATAAGTTTGCCATTGGGCAACAGATGCTCATGAAATCTGTGTAGTGCTTGATATGCATCTTCACGATCAGCTAGTTGTTGAAAAGTGCCAAGCGGGCTATACAAACAACCATACTGTTTCGGTAGGGAAAGTGCTTGCATAGTTTGCTGATAAAGTATCGGCTTTATATTTTGCTTTAATGCTTGTTGCTTGCACAAATCAAGCATCTCGGGCGAATTATCGAAGCCTTCAACTGCATATCCACGCTCAAGCAAAGGGATTAAAATTCGTCCCGTGCCGCAACCAATTTCAAGTGCTGGCCCCTGTGCAGCTTTGATTTGTTTTGCAAAAAAAGAAAGTTCCGACTCGTCAACTATTGGAAAAAATAGATCATAACAACGTGCTGACAGGCTGGAATAGAACATTTATAATTTCGAAACCGTTATGCCATTGCCATGGCCACTTGTAGGTTTTCTAGTTTGCATCATAGCTAAAACCATCTGCTTAGCTAAGTCCATTGCCCAATTAAAATTACGATCAGATCCATTTGCTTTGGCCATATTCTGCATCTGCGGCATATTACCAGAAGATTCACTTACTGTCGCAGCACTTCCTGCCAATCTATCTATAAGTTCGCCGAGCAGATTAAGGCCTCCCGACACCACTGGCTGAACCGTTTGCATTGCAGGAAGAAGCGAACGAAGCGCACCAACAAGTGCCAAGGCTCCTAATTCCTTCTTATATTTATCAATCCCAAAGCCTGTGGCGGTAATTCCTCCTCCCATGGCAAGAACTTTGACTGCTGTTTCAGCAGATGGCATCCAGGATTTACTCCTTTTTTCTTCTAGCAGATCGCTTGACCCATTCCCTGCTTTCGCCATTTGGAGCAACTCCTTGAATTGCGCATTTGACAAACAAACCGGTGCCGAGGGTTGCAGTGTCTGACTATTCTCTGCACAAAATAAAGTAGCCGCACTTAATAATAAACTCACGATAGGCAATTTTTGCATATAATACCTCTAAAAAAATAAAAATTGTTTACAATAATGAATAAGAAATAAGTATATCAAAAATGAAATGCTTTATCTAGCGCGGATGTTGTTGACTTTTACCCCAAAAAGTTTATGTTAATCTTTGTGGGTGAATCTTGGGGAGCACTCTAACTAATAATTTCAAATAGGGCTTTCAACATCTTTATTAATAAAGATGTGATTAATTGAATGGAAGGGTTATAAAAATGGTGCGTTCTAGTAATATTTTCGTGTGTCTTATTATATGTGTTGTGGCACATGCCTTGTACTGTGAGAGCCTTGTATACAAAGAGTTTTTAAAAGAGTCTCAAGGTGTCTCTAACTATTGCTATTGTTGTGGTGGTGATCAACAGCTGGCGGATAAGAAAAAAAAGAAGAAATTTGATGCTCTGCTTAAAAAAACAATGCCTGGATATAAAAATCTCTCACAGTCAGAAATTCATTTAGCTAAAAACTATTATAATAAGTTTTGGCAGTATGAGGATGATTCTCTTGTGACTAAAATGTGTCATCGAATTATCAAACAAGAGTTAGAAGAGCAAAAAAAAGGAAGGTATACACTGTTGCATGGTGAATCATGGGATTTGGCATTGTTCCAGGATGTATATACAGTGCTATGGAAAAAATTGCATAGTATGACCTTTGATAAGTACATTTTTGCACGGTTTAGAAAGCTTTCGCTTAGTGAGCAAGAGCTAAAAAATCATATGTTTTTACGCAAACAGCTTTTATCTGGAAAATATGATGGAAACTATAAGAAAGCGGGTGAGGTAGGGCTTTCTGTTAATTTTGGACTATTTTGCAACAATGCAGGAGATAATTCATTGGATTATTTTACGCGTAATTCTGTATGTTACGGTCATGAAATAAACCTGAACTATGTTTTTAAGCAGCTGAGCCTTGAAAAATATTACCAGATGTTCAAGCAGGAACTGATGGATTTGCAGTTAGAGCATCAAAAACTCACAAAGTATGGCCATATATTAATGTTTTCTTTAACACCAGCAGCTCTTAAAAAAATGGTGTTTCCTTCTTATGACTTCTTTTTAAAAGATCCTTATGCTAATGGGTATCCACACAACAAGCCGATCGATACACAAAAACTGCTTGATACGCTGAGAAAAAATCCGACAGTTGATGCAGATCTAGAACTTTACCATTTCTGCATTATTTTGAGTGATGATTACGGAGCAATTCCAGGCAACGATGTGGAAATATATGATTATAATGCTGTGGATAAAAAGCGCATGCAGGCCTTTCAGAAGAAAAAAAAGGCGCTTTTAGATAAGATAATCCTCAACATTGATTATGATATGGCAAAAGAGCCGACAAAAGCACAGAAATATATGCAAGCAATCATTGCAAAGGCGCATCTCTGGAAAAAGCATGGATGCTTAGTAGCAAACAATAATCTTTGGAATCAGTATCTAAAACAACAGGTTGGCAAACTGTTTAAGTAAATATGTTTAGTGTTAAAAATGGCTGCTCTATGAGCTCATAGAGGATAAATAGCATATAGGTGCTGACTAAAAGAGCACCAGCAAAACGACTGATAGAGCGTTTTTGGATGATGTTATAGGCAACAATAGCATAAGCGGTCAATACGAATGGAATGAGCAGCGCGAGCGGCGCAAGAGCAATAGGCTGCTCGTTAATAAGTGTAAGCAGTCCCAGCATAAGGCCGCCCTGGTCCCAAATAGAACCGAATGAGTTGCCCAGCGCGAGTGCATAGTTGCGGTTTCTCACTGCTGTTAAGCTGAGTGTCAGTTCTGGCAACGAGGTTCCCACTGCGATAAATGTAGCACCAAAATGGGTCATGGGCAATCCGAGGCCCTCAGCTAATGCAATGGCATGTACCACCGTGATACGTGCAGCAATAAGCACCAGCATGATTGAGCCGAACAGTTTAATACCGGTACCACTGAGCGTTGTTAAAAATCTTTCATGTGCGAGTGCTTTTTTTACATGGACAAGATTATCTTGATCCATGGTGTTTTGACCGCGTATCTTAAAGAAGAACAAGTTAATAGCAGCATAAGCTACAATTAATAACATACCATGCCAATGCGTCAGGCTGTTGTGGGCAAAGATAAAGAGCATCAACAGTAGGCTGCTTATTAACATATATATTGTTTTGGCATACTCAGTCTTATGGATTAAAATGGGAGCAATCAATAAGGCAGGGATGCCAAGTCCCATGGCAAGATCAAAAAAGTTTGAACCGAAGATGTCACCAACTGAAAGGCCGGGTGAACCTTGCAACGTTGCATTAAATACCACAAACAGTTCTGGAATCCCAGTTGAAATAGAGATGAAAAAGAAACCTATGAACAGGGTTGAAACGCCAGCTAAATAGGCACATTGCAATGAGTAGCGCACCACCAGTTCTCCAGCAAGCCAAAGAAGCAGGAGGCCTACACATAAAAGGATAATCTGCACAATCATCATTCTTCTTTCCTCATCTAAGTAATATTTACACAGGTTAGTAAACACTGTAGTCTGAAATAAAGAGTTTAAGTGGTATATATTGCAAAACAAAGATTAAACGTTAATCAAAGGTAATAATGTGCGTATTATGTTGGCAATATCAATGATTTTATGTAGTGCTTTTTGTGTAGCAGAGCATAGCGGTTCGGGTAATCTCGGTGAAAACTATGGCTCAATTGATAATGGAGATACCCCTCTTCACACGGCCGCATTTAATGGTCAAGATGAGCTGGTTAAAGAATTGCTTACCGCTAGAGCTGATTCACGTGCCACTAACAAAAAAATGGTAACACCATTGCATTATGCAGCTTCAAGTGGCCACCTACCTACGGTAAAAGCATTAATACCAGTTTCAAATCTTAATGCGCAGGATAATAATGGGGCGACAGCATTATTGGTGGCTTATATTTTTGGGCATAATGCGGTGACACTTGAATTGATAAATAATGATGCCAAAACTGATTTAGCCAGTTATAGTGGTATTACTCCTCAACAAATAGCTGATTTCAATGCATTACGAGAGCTAGAGTGAGACTGCCTGAAGCTGGATACTGCTATAGGGACAGAGATCATTAACGATGTGCTATAATTACTTTAAAAGCATCAAAATCAAGACTTGCGCCACCAATCAATAATCCATTGACGTGAGCAATGTTCAAAATAGCTTGAGCATTATCAGGATTCACGCTGCCGCCATAAAGCAGTTGAGTGGAACTTTTTGTTTTGGCAGCACATTGTTCATGTAACCATGCAAAGGTCTGAGCAAGCTCATCTATGGTAGGGATAATACCGGTACCAATAGCCCAGATCGGTTCGTAAGCGATAACATATGAAGAAACTTCATGGGTGCAGTTGGTAATGATCTCTAGATTTCTTAGTAACTGTTCTTTAAGTATTTCATATGTCTGTCTATTTTCATGCTGTTCTTGAGTCTCGCCAATGCAGATGATAGGGATGATGTTTTGTTTAAGTAGTTCTTTAAGTTTGTGTTCAATATCTATGTTAGTTTCATGGCAATAGAGCCTACGTTCTGAATGGCCGATAATACAATAAGTGCAGCCAGCCTCTTTTAATGATTGTGCTGATACTTGACCTGTATAAGCACCTGATGCATGACGTGACACTGTTTGAGCGCCAATATGCAGATTTGTATCTTTGAGTTGCATGGCTAGGCTATGCAATGCGGGAAATGAGGGGCAGAGCACCACAGTATCGTTTTTTGCATATTGCTGCAGACCATCATGATGTTGTTTGGCAAATGCAGTTGCTTGATCAAATGAGAACTGCATCTTCCAGTTGGCCACAAATATCCGTTTGCTCATAAGCTCCTTAGTATAATTTCCTTAGCGTATATTAATTTCGCCTTTTTTCAGATCAACGTGTATCTCTTTGGTATCCGGATGTTTGAGCAGGTATTGCGACATGGGTACCATTATATGATTGGAGATTGCTCGTTTGAGTGGTCGAGCACCAAATTCAGGTGAATAACCTAGTTCGGCAACATGTTTGAGCACACCATCCGATATATGCAGCTTAATATTGCGTTCTTCAAGCCGTTTTTCAAGCAGCTTTAGTTGCAGTTTGGCGATCTTTTGCACATCTTGCTCGATCAGCTTCTTGAAATATACAATTGCATCAATTCGATTCAAAAATTCAGGGCGGAAGGTTTGATAAAGAATCTTGTTGATCTGTTCTATCAGTTCATCGGTAATAGTATGAGCTTCTAAGATTAAGCTTGAGCCGATATTAGAGGTCATAATAATGATCGCATTTTTAAATGATACGGTTCGGCCTTGGCTATCGGTCAGGCGTCCATCATCAAGTATCTGCAGCAAAATATTAAACAGATCAGGATGTGCTTTTTCAATCTCATCAAACAGAATCACACTATAAGGATGGCGTCGCACCTGTTCGGTTAGTTGGCCACCTTCTTCATAGCCTACATACCCGGGGGGAGCGCCAATCAAACGAGCAACCGCATGTTTTTCCATATATTCGGACATATCAATGCGAATCATTCTGTTCGGATCATTAAAGAGAAATTCAGCGAGTGTGCGAGCAACTTCCGTTTTACCCACGCCGGTTGGGCCTAAGAATAAAAATGAACCAATAGGGCGATTGGGGTCAGTGAGTCCGGTACGATGCAACTGAATGGCATGAACCACCTTTTCAATCGCCTCATCTTGACCGATCACCCGTTGTTCTAATATGTTTGCCATATTAAGTAGTTTTTCGGTTTCAGATTCTTTGAGCTTTTCTGCTGGAATTTTGGTCCACCGTGCAAGCACTGTAGCAACATCATCCTCATCAACTTCCTGTTTGATCAACTTGGTTTTTAACCCCTTTATTTTTTGTTGCTCTTCTTCAAGTTGTTTTTCAAGCTGTACAATTTGACCATATTTAATTTCTGATGCTTTAGCAAAATCGCCGGTACGCTCTGCCATATGGTATTGATAGTTGGCTTTCTCAATATCCTCTTTGAGCTTATTAATCTTTTCAAGCGGCGCTTTTTCAGCTTTCCATTGATTAAGCAGATGATTATGTTCAGATTTGATTTCAGCCAGCTCCTTTTCTAGCTTACTCAGACGATCTTGCGCTTTAGAATCATCCTTCTCTTTTTGCAGTGCAACCTTTTCAATTTCCAGTTGGCGTATGTTGCGTTCAAGTTTGTCAATCAACTCAGGATGTGAATCAATAGACATCTTGACCATTGCAGCTGCTTCATCAATCAGATCGATTGCCTTATCAGGCAAAAAGCGATCGGCAATATTCTTATCTGCTAATTTGACCGCATCGACTAAGGCTTGATCCTTTATGCGAATACCATGATGCAGTTCATATCGCTCTTTCAGGCCACGTAGGATTGAGATAGCATCTTCAACCGTTGGTTCTTCCACAAGCACCTTTTGAAAACGCCGTTCAAGTGCTGGATCAGATTCGATATATTTTTTATATTCTTTGAGTGTGGTTGCGCCAATAGCATGCAGCTGGCCACGAGCAAGAGCTGGCTTTAATAGATTGGATGCATCCATACCGCCGCCAGTTGATCCTGCGCCAATAAGCATATGCAGTTCATCAATAAACAGGACAATATCATCAGGATGCTTTTCGATCTCCTTTAAAATCCCTTTAATGCGATCTTCAAATTCACCTTGATATTTGGTACCTGCAATCAAGAGCCCTAAATCAAGGACATAGATCTTTTTGCCTTTCAAGCTTTTTGGGACATCATTATCAACAATACGTTGAGCAATGCCTTCAACGATTGCTGTTTTGCCCACACCCGGTTCACCAATCAAGACGGGATTGTTTTTGGTGCGTCGTGATAAAATTTGAATCACACGCCTAATTTCATCATGACGACCGATGACGGGGTCAAGTTTACCTAAACGTGCCTGCTCGGTTAAATTTTGTGCATATTTATCAAGAATTTTATATTGGCTTTCTGCAGTTTTACTATCCACGGTGCTTCCTTGGCGTAGTTCCTTCATATAGTTGAGTATGTTGGCTTTGGTGAACTGATATTGTTTGAACAAGCTTTGTATGCTTGCAGATAACTGATCAGTTTGTGCCCACGCAAGCATGAAATGTTCTAGGCTAATAAATTGCTCACCGAGTGCATCAGCCTCTTTTTTGCACAAGCCCAAAAAGTTTTGCATGCCATAATCGATACCCACCTGCGTACCTGGTGCTGTTGGTAACTGGGCAATTTCTTGGTCAACCAGCTTCTTTAACTGATCTGCGGGTAGTTTGAGTAGTTGAAAAAATGAACGACAAAACTCATTCTCCAGTGCTGCATCAACTGTGTGTACCGGTTGTAGTGTAGGATTCTGGTGGCGTAAAGCTATCTGTGCAGCTTGATTGATTAAATCTTGACTTGCATTGGTAAAATGTTCGGTATTCATATGTATCTACCTAACTTTATCTTCACCTTGAGCCGCAGCTCTTGCATAGGATTGCCAATACATTTGCAACGCGTGCGATAACTGAAGATGCTTCCTCTGTTTGCTTTTGCTTAATCATATCGTCAACAAAAAGAAGAGAAGCCCTAACTTCTGGAGAAACTTTTTCTTTTTTTTGATAATGTTTTTGTAGGGCTTGTGCAAATGTTACAAACTCTTCTGCTGAATCATATCTATGTTCTAATATCTTTTTTTCAATCTTGTTGCTAACCGTAATTATGGAATGGACAGGAAGTGGTGCCCAGATAGTCAATCGTCTATCAATTCTTGGGTTGCAAGTAGTATTCCATTTTTGCTTTAAAGCTTTGTATGTATCTGTTGTGGAGGGGCATTGGCAAGATTCTAGCCACTGCTTTCCTTTCAAAAGAATACAACCCTTTATCTGATCATTAGTATCAGTTTCCATTATTTTTTGAGCAAGTTTGTCAGGTTGTTTGTACATTGCCTTCCAGGCTATTTTATTTTTTCTTACAAGATTATACGCTGATGAATTCAGCTCACTCTGAGAGCGTTTTGCCAATATTAAGAAAGTTGAAAGCCTTTCTTTTGTTGAATCGATAGTATAATACGGATCACCATTTATATGTTCAAAATTTCCTTTGTCGGTGCAATGGAATCCAAGTGGGCATATATCCCTACCGTTCATATGAAGAAAGGTAATGGAGATATCTTGGTTTTTGAGGTCCCAGGCATCTACCTCCCTGTGCTGTAGAAAATCAATCATTATATTATTCATCATGTCTGCAATTTCGTTATGCAGGTCATCCTTATCTTTAGATGCAAGTTGTTTAATTTTTTCAGGAAGTGTTGTTTTTAAATGGTTAGAGACATCCTCGGTTGGCGCATGAAATCCATAAAAAAAAGCTTCGTTTTCTGAAAGAGAAACCATCGATGAGCCCATGAGGGATTTCTCTCCTTTGACAGCGCATACTATCCCGGTATCAGCGTCTTGCATGGCATGTGCTTCTTGGTGACTTTCTAGTGGCATATATTCAGTTGGTGATGGGGAAAAACCACAACAGGATCGAGATGGCGTTCTTGGGACTAGTTGTGCAGCAAGTTCATATTCGGCAGACTTAACGGTTATTGCATATGCAAGTGAGATGGCCCAAAGGGCAATCATAGTTTTTTTCATAGATATTCCTCTTTAATGTTCCTCTTTTTTGAAGAAGTATAATATACGCTCTTTAAGCTTGTAAAGAAAGAGCTTTTAATAAGTCATCTCTTTTTTACGGCGAAGCTTGTGATAGCTGATGGCAAAGTGATGCGCATAGTCACGCAATGCGATTAATGTTTTGCCAACTGGTGTTTTAACATCTAACTGAATACCATTAGGGTGTGTTGGGCTATAAAGACGCTCCTCCTTTTTTGCCAAACTTACAAAAACTGTTTGTTCAAAGAGCGTATTGACTGCATTCAGTTGCCCCTTGCCACCATCAATGAGCACTAGATCAGGAAGATCAGATTGGTTGCGATAGCGACGGCTAACAATCTCATGGAGTGCTGCATAATCGTTTTGCTGACTGAGTGTGCGCACTTTAAAGCGCCGGAAATTTTTCTTATCAGGCAGGCCGTTAGAGAATCGAACGCATGAGCCAACAATATATGAGCTTTGAAAGTGTGAGATATCGAAGCAATCGATTGTAACAATGGGTTTGTCAGTTTGTAGGAACTGCTGCAGTTCGGTGGCAACTTGCACTCGTTCAGGCAAACGTTTGATATCATGCATAGCAATAAATATATCCGGCCTGAACCGTTCATGTGAGTATTTCACGTGTAAAGTATTGAATATGGTGTCAAGATTAGTAACAAAGGTATGCAGATTCCTTGCCTTTTCAAAATTAAGCTGGAGCATGCAGCGCTTGATCCGCTTATTCAAGTTTTTCAAGAACTGTTTGTGATTCTTTTTGAGGGCATTTTTAGCGAGCTCAATGCGAAATAGATACTCCTCTGTATCAAAGTTCTCTTTGCATGAACCGGCACAAAGACCAATGTGATAATCAAGACAGCCGTTTTCAATCTTTTTATTACACACTTTGAGTTTGAATGTATCGATCAAAAACTTGGCAACGGAGCGTGCTTGCTGCTTGTGTAAAAAGGGGCCAAAGTAAATGCCCTTTTGGCGTTTATTGCGCACTACCTTCAGCTCAGGTAGCTCCTGCTTGCTGAACATGAGGTAGACAAATGGTTGACCGCTTTTGAGCAGCACATTAAATCTTGGTTTATGTTCACCAATTAATTGTGCTTCCAAAAGCATGGCTTCTATCTCGGTGTTGGTTAACACATAATCCAGATCTTGCGCTTCTTCAAGTAGAGCTTGAACTTTCCAATCAGTACTCTTTTGAAAATAGGTCTTAACTCGATGTTTGAGTGATTTTGCTTTGCCAATATAGATTACTGTATTTGCTTCATCTTTAAACAGATAGACGCCCGGTAATGAGGGTAGATTGCTTGCCTTTTCCTTCATACTATAAGTCTAGCATATATCTAGTTTTTTTCAATTTGAAATAGGTGTGCTGAAGGGTGTTATAAAGAAAAGAGGCTCGGGGTTTTCCCGAGCCTCTTGATATCAAGAATAGTCGAAGCTATTTACTCTTTTGTGTAGAGCTGATATTCCACTTGAGGTTTCTTCGGTGGTCTTTTTCAGCAGGAGTTAATCCCTCTTTCTGTATTTGATTAAACTCATTCCAGCAATTGTCTTTGAGCGTATTAATTGAAATTACCGAATTTCCTTGTTTCTGAATACGCTGTGCCTGAAGAAAGTCATAGCCGCTTTTACTAGCACATAGAAGACCGGCTATTACTGTTGGGAGGAGCATAGAGGTGGCCATTATATTAAGAGGAAGTACAATAAAAGCTTTCAACGATGTTTTTGGGTTCGTGTGCAAGCGTGAAGTAACATAGTGCGCCAAACGCTGGACATGCCAGAGTACGCAAGCCCCACTTTTTAGCTGATTCAACAAGGTTTTGCTTTTTTTCTTCAGTCTTGATCGCTGAAAGATCGTTCATAACCTGTTGTGCAGTATCTTTATATTCCTGTGATGCTGATTCAGGAAATGCAGGAACACCGCTTGGTTCTGGCTGTGCCTGCCACGATGGCAAAGAGGGCAGTGATGGTATATAATCACGCCAGCCAGCCGCATTTAATGATGATATGGGCAATGCGCATGCCATTGTTAAGGTTAAAATAAGTGCTTTCTTCATAAGAAAGTCCTCCAAAATAGTAGGGTTAATAAATCTAAATTAGCTTGCATCTTCTTTCTGTAGAATGCGACTTGCTTGAAGCAAGTTATAGCCAGCTTTACCAGCAAGGATCAAGCCACCAACAAGTGTTGGTATAATGAAGCGATAGGTATTATAAGCAGCCATCAAAGCCACATTGAGACCTCTCGTGTAATCACCACCACTTGGAGCAGGTAGAGTGGCTACCGCACAGACCAAGCCAATTACTGGGCATGCTATAGCAGCTAAGCCCCATTTTTTGGCAGAATCCACATATGCTTGTGATTGTTCGGCTTTGAATTTGCTGGGCTCTCCGGCATTCAATGATGATATGGGCAATGCGCATATCATTGTTACAGTTAAAATAAGTGCTTTCTTCATATGAAAGTCCTTCAAAATAGTAGGGTTAATAAATCTAAATTAGTAGAACATTATTTAAACAATGAGATGGCCCATATGAGCTTGTTCATCAGGGCCAAAGGGGTTGCTTCTATGTGCAGCAGCTAGTGCCGCAAAAGCTTTATCATAATGTTGTTGCAACTCTTCTTTGTTTCGCTTCTCATAACGCTGTGCTTGCATCCAATCTGAAAAGGCACTTTCAGCATGGTTGGCGATCTTTACACATGTGATTAAAAAAAGAACTGAATTTATGGTAAGTGGTTTTGGAAGATAAGCTTCAACTTTTTGTTGAATGCCACCTATGTGTGGCGAGCTGTTCCATTTATATTTTGCGAGTAGCGGTTTTAAACACATGGAGGTAGCCAAGATGCCTGCTCGAGCGGCAGTGCAAAGCGTATTCTGTTTGGCCGAATCGATATGTGCTTGCCGTTTTTGCTCGCCCTTGAGTTTGCTGATGGCTTGCATAACAGGTGTTGCGAGTTCTTTATAGTTCTCACTAGATGATGTTGCTGGAATAGCAGGTACACCATTCAGTTCATCAGCTGCCCACACAAAAGACAGCGCTTGCAAGCGTTCATGCCAGCCAGCATGCAAAGATAATGCAGGCAATCCACATAATATTGATAACGTTAATAACAATGCTTTCTTCACAAGAAAGACCTCCAAAGTTTAGTAAAATAGCATGTTGCCATTAACGTTTATTCTATAGTTTTTTAATAAAACATCAAGAGCCCCTAATTTCTTTTTTTATTTCAAACTGATAATAGCGGTTCGGTTGTTAAGTATTCATGAGCATATAAAAAAGCTCGAACGAAAGTCCGAGCTTTTTTTGTTAAGTGCGAAAGTTTGCTAAGTGGGCCCTTTCTTCACGCCACAGAAGACTTTGTAATTAAGTCTTTATTACGTTCTGTGAGTTCACAAAGGTGCCTTTTCTCCGCTTCATTTTTTTCTATATTCGTCAATGCATGGTGTTGCTTGCAAAGCTCCTCCTGCAAGGCTGGCAGGGCGTTCTGATCATAAAATAGTGAGTGAGGAATACCACAAATAGTCATGCCCAAGCTTCCTAGAAATAGGGGGCTTAGAATTTCGGTAATTCTGATTGGCTTCAAGAGTTCCACAAATTGTTCAGGGCTGTATTTATGAACATTCTTAAATAAACTGAGCAAGTATTTGTATCGAGGGTAACCATCAAAACGTGTTCCACAAAAGTATATGCCAGCTAAGGTTGTAGCAGAACACAGAGCAAAAAACACGGTGGATTTGACATTTAAGCGATGCAATTTTTCCGCCTCTATGTTATTTAAGATTCCGGAAAACACAGAAACTTGGGTGCGATATTCCTCGCTAGCGGCTTCGGGGAAGTTAGGAATAGCCTTCCACCAATCGCTCCAATCTGCATGTACTAATGTCATAGGTAATGTGCATATTATCGAAAGGGTTAATAGCGCTTTCTTCATATAAAAGACCTCCAAAAGAGTTATAAGATACTAATATTACTATTGTTTAGAATAGAATATACTTTTTTGATAAAACCTCAAGGGGCCTTCTTTTTCAATGTAAAACTCAAATAGAAAAAAATAATGGTCATGGGTGTGCGTATAATAAAAAAGCTCGGATTCGAGTCCGAGCTTTCATCAAGATTATTGAATCTTTTGTTTATCTATACACATAAACTTGGTGGTTATTGAAAGCTGCCATTTGAGTGGCGAGGGCCAGTCGTTCCTGGGCTTCACGTGTTTTTTGCATCTCATTGCCTTTTAGCTGCTCAAGCCAATCAGGTTCATTTTTGATAATCTGCACACAATGGTTAAGATCCTCTAAATAGCTTTTTATGGTTTCGATATAATCTTCTGCCATGGTAACCAGTTCGGCATCGTTCGTTGCAGTTATAGCTTCTTTGAGCCATTTAGTTGCTTGTTTGAGGCTTGTGTGGAATCTTACAAAATCACCATGTGCAGCAACACGAGGATAGGTAAACTCAATATATTCATTGTCTATATTTTTAAGAAGATTGTTTTGTGCATCAAGCAGCTCATTCAACAGATCATTATCTGCCACTTCAACTAGTTTATTACGTGCAGCGGTGAATTTGCCTTCCGGTTGGTAAGCATACATGAGCAGTGCTGCTAGTGTTCCTGCGGCTCCTGCGGCAACAATCACCATACCATTAATCACATTTCTGCTTGTGGAACACCTTCCAAAACCAGTAAAATCAAGATGCAACCAGTTTGTTACCGGAACTCGTAAAGTGCCAATAATGCTTACTGGGATTTGAGTGACTTCAAAGAAGTTCAATAATGATGCGATACTATATTGTGTTGCCATAGCGGTACCAATGCCGGCACCAGCGGTGAGCAATGCTGTTTTGCCACTTGTCTTTGGTGTGTGAAACACAAAATCTGTCGGTTGGGCAGCTTGCATATACAATGGTATCAAGCAGGCAAGCAGTATTCTTTTGTACATATACATTCCTTGTAATATAAGTGTGAATCAATTTTACGTATATTACTATTAATAGGGGTTGTTTGCAAGAATTTGAGTGATCCTTCGATACGATTTTTCTATGAAAAATCACTTACAGCCTACGCATAAAGCTTCGGCGCACAGGCAGGACGAGCGGAGTTTATCCTGAGCTTGTTGAGGGGGCGTACAGGCAGGACGAGCGGGAAAAGGGGGCTTAATAAAGATGATGGAGATTGTCGATATACCAATAAACGGTTATTCTTAAATCAAAAAAACACTCATATAGCGCTGGTCACTAAACCTTACACTTTAAGCTGTGACAACTTGATGATGCACGCGCCAACTTACTCCTGTCGTTGTAGTCTAGAAGTCGTTTAACATCTTTGTGTAAAACTTAAAGGGCAGTGCTATACCTCCGCTCGTCCTGCCTGTCCGCTATAGCCTTGGCGACGGCTGGGAGTGTCCGACGGAGTCGGATGTATCGAAGGATTAGACAGTTTACATTAAAAAGTTTTTCTATCGAGGTGAGAAATGAGCCAACAAGCATCATTTATGTAGTTTTGTTAACCGCCGACAACAGATATTGTGTTCCAGGGTCCTGTTTCAATGTACGCGTTAATTCTGGACTTTCAAAATCAACCGCGTAAATTCCATACTTACGATGGTAAGTTCCCCAGCTATAATTATCCATAAGTGCCCAGTTGATATAGCCGCGCACATCGTAACCGTCCTCTATTGCCTTTGATAAAGCAAAAAGATAACGCTCAAAAAAGAGCTTGCGATGATCCATATTTGATGTTGATGCGCCGTTTTCTGTCACATAGATGGGGATGTTAAGTGGCTTTGCTATATTTTCTGATAAGCTCTTAATGGCGCGATAGAGCCCTTCACCATAGAGCACGTTTCTTCCGTTATCCAGCTTTATCTCTTCTGGTTTGGCGCCCATAGCGAAATTATGAATATAGGTATGGGTATAGTAGTTTAGGCCGATGAAGTCCAGTGAATGGGGGGCAGCCTTATTTTCACGCTTTATATATGCTTTGGTGGGAATCCATACTTCAAATTTACCGGTGCGGAAGAACTCATAGATACATTTGTCGGCCAACGTATATGCCATATGAGCAGCTAAGATATCAAGTGGATTATATGGTTGTAGAGGATCAACTTGCATAATATTTTTGAGGAAACCAATCTTGGCATCATTGCCGCCAGGCATTGATTTGAATGCTTGATAGATCTGCACGTGCGACTCAAGCACATTATAAAGTACCTCTACTGCTTGTTGCATATTCTTTTTGAAGGGAGGCATCATGCCCTTGAGCCACCCCTTATATGCAACACCACTAGGTGCATTAAAGGTAAACCAAAGATGCACATAGGGGTGTAGATGTTCAAACAACTTTTGGCAATAGCGCACGAAGTAGGTAATATTTTCTTCTCTTTCAAAGCCACCTTTATTATAGAACCAGATCGGTTCAGTATAATGATAAAGGGTTACCACCGGTTTGATGCCATGCTCTAGGCAGGTCTTACAGACATCCACATAATGATCTAACGCTTCTTGATTAAAGATCCCCTCTTGCGGCTCAATCTTTTCCCAAGCGCATGAAAAACGAAAGGTATCAAGGCCAGCTTCTTTTAGAAGCCTGATATCATCTTTATAGGTATGCCAGTGATCACAGGCAATATCTGCAGGAATGTGATCGGGATTAATTTGTTTGAGCTGTTCATCACAGTAGCTCCAGTTATTCTCGCAATTACCTTCAACCTGATATGAGGCAGTTGCTGCTCCCCATGAGAAACCTTTAGGAAACGAGGTGTGAGTTGTATCAATCTGGTCCCATGGCCAGATCTGTTGATTAACATCAAAATCAGATGTTGCTTGTGAAAACAGCGGTTGTAATAATAAAGAGAAAAAAAGAAGTTTAAGCATGAAAGGCCCCATTTAAAGGTGGTTTAGCTACCACTTGTTACTGTGGTTAAGTATAGAGAAAGCTGTAAGAAAGTCAAAAGGCGACACTGGTAAATTCTATTTGTTTATGTTTCTTCGGATTTGCCTTCTACCTCTTGCATTAGAAGTAAAATAGGGTAATCTTATGAGTGCGATTTTATTGGCTTTAGGGACAAAAAAATTATTGGTTTTTACTTACTATCAAGAGGAGTATTTTAAGATGAAGAACATTCGTTTGATGTTTAATTTGGCTTTATTATGTAGTGTTGGTTTACAAGCTCAATCAGGTATTAACTATAACCAGTTAAAATACTGGTATATGTGTTCTCAAGGGATTGACCAGGAAAGTTTAATGGGCACTCAAAATCAAGAAGCACAGCAAGAGCTGCTTGCAAAGGATTCACAAGGCCCTGATTTTACATTGCCAACATTCTCTCCTGAACAAAAAGTTTTGCAAATTCATGATATTTTAAGCACATTGCCAGTTGATCATTTCACTGCATCAGGGCAGACCAAAGAGCAAACAGATGCGTTACTTACTTTAATGCGTGATTTGGAAGTGCATTGTGGTGAAGGTCAGCGTCCAGATATTAACATAGCGTCGCTTGTTGATCGAACGAGATCTGCATCAGGTGCAACTGTATTGCGCAAGATGCTTTCAAGCCCTATTGCTTTTGCTGATAAAAATGAATTTGCTCATCGTCAAACATTGATCAAGCAGCTTGTAGCTGATTCAGCATTATTTGATACGGTAGACAGCTTATGTGCGTCTTGGGCAGATAATGAAGATCGGATGCTTTCTAATTGGAGCAAGCTAGATGAAGTTGGTAGCGATATGCTTAAGCAATGCTATTTTAACCAGTCAATCCTTAAAAAATTTAATGATAGTCCCTCTGCAATGGAGTTATTAACACGATCTGGTAATTTTGGGACAGGTTGGGTAATGGCTGGCGACATGGTTATTATGTGGCTTTATTTTGCTTTTCTTAAAAAGGTGACTAGCCAAGGACAAATGCCTTATACTCAAGCGTTAAAGGAAACCTTGTATAGTGCTGGTAATTTAGCAAAAAATATTAATCCATTCACTTATTAACTCAAGTTGTGACCTATTGACTTAAATTTGCCCCCATGCTACCTAATTTGAAAAAACTACCACAAATTAGGAGAAAAGCATGGAGACAGAAATAATCATACTATTTTGCGTGATTGA
>SDBV01003977.1_pt1 | contig 21410 bp, 18 predicted proteins | sample 2277081 | NCBI WGS metagenome assembly SDBV01 (sample SAMN10402039, study PRJNA504765) | marine sediment metagenome | isolation source: marine sediment core GS10_PC15, 223 cmbsf | place: Arctic Ocean: Southern Knipovich Ridge | collected 2010 | reverse complement strand
TTTACTGTTTCGATACGCTAGTTTAAAGCTATGCACTTTATGTGCAAGACTTTAGTTGCTACACACATTTAAGAAAATAATATATGATATTTTGATGGATATACGAATATGTTCACATACAAAGACATGTATAATGGTTCATATTGTCTGGATTACAAAGTACAGGTATGAAATATTACGAGGAGATATAAAGAAGAGGTGTCATGAATTGATAATCCAAATATGTAATACATTAGATATAAGAATATTGGATGGAGTAGTAAGTACGAATCATATACATATGCATATAGAATATCCACCTAGATTATCAATAAGTGATATAGTAAAAAGATTAAAAGGAAGGACATCCAGGAAATTGCAAATGGAATATCCAAAATTGAAAGAAAGATATTGGGGGAAACATTTGTGGGCAATTGGTTATGGTGCCTTTAGTACCGGAAATGTAACAAAAGAAATAATAGCCGAATATATAAAAAATCATGGTAAAAAACAGAATACTGGAAATATAAACTTTAAATTGGAATGAGGACTTTAAGTCCTATCCCAACCTATGCACTTTCAGTGCATAGTGGTTGAGTTCCCGGAGCTCCTGAAATAATTAAAAGAATGTACAAAGCTTCAATTTTAACAGGAGTAGGCCCCATGGCTTCTGTTGCAGGTATTATTGCGGAATTTGCGGCTATATCTGCCATAAATAAAGGATCAAAAAATGTAATTATAGAAAACGGCGGCGATATTTTTATTAATTTTGATAAGGAAATAATTAAAGGCCTCTATGCAGGATCCAATAAAATAGCGGAAAGGCTTGCCTTTAGAATTACTCAGGATTTTATGCCTGCAGCAGTATGCTCTTCATCCTCCAAAATGGGACATTCTATAAGTTTTGGAGCATGCGACCTTGCAACAGTTCTATCCGGAGATGCAGCTTTAGCAGACGCGGCAGCAACAATGGCCTGCAACATGGTAAAAACCGAGGATGATATCAAGGATACCCTTGATCGGGTTATTGAAATTGATGGTATAATTGGTATATTAATAGTTAAAAATGACAGAGTAGGAATGGCAGGTAATCTGCCGGAACTTATCCGCAATAATGATAAAAATTCAATACAAAAAATAACGAAGCATGATAGTATAAAAATCCGATAAATCTAAAATATTTCTACTTTTCTTAATCTTTTTTTAAAATATTCTTGAATAATTATAATGTTGTTATATAATTAAATATAGGTCTTGTAGAAAATTATAGGAGGTTAATATGAAAAGAAGATATATAATTATTGCGGTTTTACTCTGTCTTGTTATATTTTCCGGATATTCACAGGCTAAGATATTTCTTGTGAACATGTATGACGACTGGGTAGATGTCCGGCTTGGAGAAGATTATAATTATGTTTTTTTAATGGAAGGATTGGGGCCGTATGATGCAACATATATGCTTGAAACCTGGGATTACGGAGTGTATACATTATGGTTTAAGCTTGAATATGAACGTGAATGGACATACTGGTGGGATGATCGCACAGAAAGAGCAATAGACTGTTATGTAGATCCCGGTTATTCTTACTGTATATTTATAGATCCAGATGGTTACCCGGAATTTTTTACTTTAACAGAAGATTACGGACGCGGTGCTAATGTCTCCTTTATAAACGGTACTACGGAGACACTTTCAGCAATGGAAATAGGTGAATGGTGGGGAGACGCAGTAGCTTACAGTGACCAGCTTAATTATTACACCGTAACCAATTTTGTTTCTATACAGGAAGGCTGGTATAGTTTATACTGGCAGTACCCATATCAGAAAAGAAGTGATGAATATTTCTTTTATCCTGATTCAAGTGGAAGAGGAGATGAAATTTTCTACTTTGGAAGAGGTGATTACGCTGTTTTTGTTGCATATGAAGAATATGGTGAGCCATATGCAAATCTTTTCTATATTACACCATAAAATTAATCACATAGATAATTCAGGGCTGTCCAGCACCAAATCGAAATAAAAAGGATATTTCGATTTGGTGCTGGACAGCCCTGTTTTTTAGCCATTCTGACGGCAAATACATTTTCTGTGTAATCTTTAATTATCAATTAAAAAAATATATTTTACTTCTAAAAGCTAAATTGTTATATTCAATTATATTAGATTTTAGTATTTCTGAATATGGATTATTATAAACTATTTTATTATATTACATTTAAAGATTTTAAATAAATAGACACAGATTAACAGGATATACAGAGATTTTTTGTAGTTTAAGAATTATTATTTAATCCATGTTAATCCTGTAAATCCGTGTCAAAATTAAAATTAATAATTTGATATAGAGGATTAAATGTGCATGAATATTCAATTTCATTAGAAATTTCCAAAATAGCAGAAAAACAGGCGGATGATAAAAATATTTCTGAAATATTTTTAAGCATAGGTACATTATCAGGTATTTTTGATGAATCTCTGAAATTTTATTTAGAGCAGATATTTAAGAAAAAATACCAATCTCCTGTTTTGATTACAACAGAACAGATTGGTGCTGAGTTTAACTGTGAGTACGGAAAAAGCAATAATACAGATAATATGCTTAAACCCTGCCCTTTTTGCAATAATTATACAAGAACAATAGTAAAAGGAAACGAGTGTATTATAAAAAGTATTACTTTAGAATAATGTAATTGAATAATATATGAGAATAATTTTAAGGGAATAATATGAATAAAATTGATGTAAATGTAAACGCGCAGTTGGAAAATAATAAAACTGCTGCAAAAAACAGGGAGTTTTTTAAAAAAAATAATTTGTTTGTTTTAAATATCATAAGCTCTCCGGGTTCAGGTAAAACTTCTATTCTTGAACTTATGGCAGAAAAACTTAAAGATAAGTTATGCGTAATAACAGGAGATATTCAGACAACAATAGATGCGGACAGAATTACTAAAGCAGGCTCACAGGCGATTCAGATTGAGACAGGAGGTTCATGCCACCTGACAGCTTTTATGATAGAAAAACATCTATCTGCACTGAAACTTTCAGATTGCAGATTTCTTGTAATTGAAAATATCGGCAACTTAGTCTGCCCCGCAACCTACGATCTCGGAGAGAATATTAAAGTCGCTGTTGTAAGCACAACAGAGGGAGATGAGAAACCTATAAAGTACCCTTCCCTCTTTACCAGGGCTCATGCTGTAATTATCAATAAAATAGATCTGCTGCCATATGTAAATTTTAATATTGAACGTATAGAAAGAGATTGTTACAAGCTGAACAACTCTGCTAAAGTTTTTAAATTATCATGCAAAACAAAACAGGGATTTGCAGAATGGCTTTTATATCTTGAATCTCTTTTAACTTAAATTTTATAATATCAGGAAAATTATTTTGGAACTTTTATATTCAATTATTTCTATAAAAGGCACTGTGCAGGGAGTTGGATTCCGACCTTTTGTTTATAGAACTGCTCATAAATTTAATATCAAAGGTTCTGTTTTAAATAATTCTTCCGGTGTGAAAATCACAGCATACGGCAGTAAAGCGGAACTTGAGCTATTCATAAAAACTTTAAAGAATTCACCGCCGCCGCTTTCTTCAATCAGACACTTTACTGTTGAATACATAGATCTTGATTTCATACCAGGTGATTTTAAAATTATTAACAGTTCGGAAGGTGAAGAAAATGAAATTGATATAACTCCTGATACATCAATATGCGATAACTGTCTTAAAGAATTAAACAATAAAAATAACAGAAGATACGGCCACCCCTTTATAAACTGCACAGACTGCGGCCCGCGCTATACAATAATTACTCAACTGCCCTACGACAGGCCGAGCACAACTATGCTGGAATTTGAAATGTGCTCCGAATGCGCAAAAGAATATAATGACCCATTTGACAGAAGGTTTCATGCACAGCCCATATGCTGTCCTGAGTGCGGGCCTGTCATGAAACTATTGGATAATAAAGGTGTTGAAATTTCCTGTAAGGATCCTGTAAAGGAGAGCAGCCGTTTGCTTGAAAACAGAAAGATATTAGCAGTTAAAGGCCTTGGAGGTTTTCATCTTGCCTGCAGAGCAGATTTAGAAGAGACTATTTCAAAATTACGAAAGAGAAAAAACAGAGAGGAAAAACCTTTTGCTTTAATGGTCAGGGATATTGAAACTGCGAATAAAATAGCTCTGATTTCAGAAACAGAACTAAAAATACTAAACAGCATAGAAAAACCGATTTTGCTTTTAAAAAAATTAAAAGATTCCGAAAACCTAATATCAGAAAAGGCTGCTCCAAAAGTAACAACATTTGGAATAATGCTTCCCTACACTCCCTTACATTATTTACTGTTTAAATACGGTAGTTTTGATGCACTTATAATGACAAGCGCAAACAGAACAGACAATCCTATGGAATTTAAAAATGAAGACGCGTTAAATAAGCTTTCCAACATTGCGGACTACTTTCTTACTAATAACAGGGAAATATTTTCCCGCAACGATGACTCCATTATACGAGTTATAAATAACAGACCATTTTTTTTAAGGCGTGCCCGTGGTTTTGTACCTGAGCCAATACCGGTACCTGATAAATATTCTGTAGACGGTATTATTGCGTGCGGAGGCATATTAAAAAATACTATTACAGCAGGCAGAAAAAATATGTGCTATGTATCACAGTATATAGGCACCATGGATAATATAGAAACACTTGGCAGTATGGAGCAAATTCTTGATAATTTAACAAAGCTGTTAAATATTAAGCCAAAAGTCTATGCGGTAGATAAACATCCGGATAATGCCGGAGCTTTCCATGCAAAAAATAAAAGGCTCCCAATACAATATGTACAGCACCATCATGCTCATGCTGTTTCCTGTATGGCTGAAAACGGGTTATCAGAAAAAACTGTTTGCATTACTTACGACGGCACTGGTTATGGAGATGACGGTAAAATATGGGGCGGTGAAATTCTAATTACAGATTACCACGGCTTTATGAGATTTGCACAGCTTTCTTATGTCCCCATGCCGGGAGGAGATCTATCTGTTAAATTTCCATGGAGAATGGCTATGGGCACTCTTAATAAAGTATATAAAGTAAAAGAACTTTTTCCGGATGTACCTGATTATGACAAAGATGCTGTTATTGAAATATTAAACGCGGAAATCTCATGCCCATTAACTTCCAGTATGGGACGGCTCTTTGACTCTTTATCAGCAATACTCGGAATCTGTTTAGTAAGAAACTATGAAGGCCAGCCTGCTATAGAATTGGAAGCAATAGCAGATAAAAATGAATACAGCGAATATGAATTTAATTATTCTTCGGGGTATCCGATTTTGATTAACGGCCCGGATATTTTATGCAAAGCGATTGATGATTTAAAAGCAGGAATACCGGTTCCAAAAATCTCCGCAAAATTTCACAATACAATTGCCAGGCTCACATCTGTTATCGCAGAGGAGGCAGTAAATCAAACAAACAGCAGAAATGTCTGTCTTACAGGCGGCTGTTTTCAGAATGCATTATTGCTGGAACGGACAATTATGTATCTGGAAGAGAAAGGTCTTAATCCTGTTACACATAAACTTGTTTCTCCGAATGATGAGGGTATTTCTTACGGCCAGGCGGTAATTGCAGGAGCAATTTACTACAAAAAAAATAAATTTGCCTAAAATCATATACTTATATATATTTACATTATATATAAACCAAAGAGGGATATTTTATGTGTCTGGCAATACCTGCGAAAGTAACAAAAATAAACGGTAATGAAGCGACTGTTGATATAATGGGCAATCAGACAAAAGCAAATATTTCAGTTTTAGAAAATATTAAAATTGGCGATTATATTCTTGTCCATGCAGGATTCGGTATTCAAAAATATGATGAGAAAACAGCAGAAGAGAATTTAGTGCTGATTAGAGAGCTTATTGATATAACATACAAAGAATCAGAAGATAACAATAATCTATGAATTTAAAATCTTTCAGCAATCCCGAAAAATCAAAAGAACTAATTAATGCAATCCACAAAATCTCTAAAGATATGAATGAAATTTTTATAATGGAGGTTTGCGGTACTCATACTATGGAAATAGGGAAACTTGGACTGCGAAAACTACTGCCGCAAAATATTAACCTTATTTCCGGGCCGGGCTGTCCTGTTTGTGTTACTCCAGCCTCATATATAGATGCTTTATATGAACTCGCTTTAGATTCGGGACTGCAACGAAAAGTGCACATTGCAGCTTTCGGAGATATGCTTAATGTACCGGGAAATAAATATTCACTTGCGCAGGCAAAAGCCTCCGGTGCCAGGGTTGATGTTGTTGTTTCCCCTGTACAGTCTATAGATTTAGCTATTGCAGAACCGGAGAATGATATTGTTTTTACAGCTGTTGGTTTTGAAACTACTGTACCTGCAACAGCTTTTACAGTTAAAAAAGCCTATGAACTTGGAATTAAAAACCTATTTTTCTTATCCGCGCACAGAATTGTACCTCCGGTTTTAGAGGCTTTAATTAAGGACACAGAGATTAAATTATCCGGATTTCTTCTGCCGGGGCACGTAAGTTCAATAATAGGAGAAAATGCTTACAATATACTCCATGAATATTCCATACCTGGTGTAATTGCAGGATTTGAACCTCTGGATATATTAAGCAGTATATTGAGTTTACTTGATATTATTAAAAATAAAAGAGAAAACAAATTTATAAATATGTATACCCGTGTTGTGAGTAAAGATGGTAATTTATCCGCTAAAGCGCTGATAGATGAAGTTTATGAACCTGTTGATTCATTATTACGGGGAATTGGAATTATTCCTAAAAGCGGTTTAAAATTAAAAGACAAATACAAAGCTCTTGATGCAGCTATTAAGTTTTCACTGAATATAGAAAAGGATGAAATGCCTACAGGATGTGCATGCGGTAATGTACTAAAGGGAATAATAAAACCGGATGAATGTAAATTGTTCGGTAAAACCTGTACACCACAGCATCCCGTCGGCCCCTGTATGGTTTCTACAGAGGGCTCATGCGCGGCATATTATAAATACGGTTAAGGAAAATATGAAAATTAAACTTTCACATGGAAACGGAAACGGACAGAATGAATTGTTAAATAAGGTTATTTTTCCATGTTTACTTCCGGATAATACAGGGCCTTTTGAAGATGCTGCAGTTCTAACAGGAATAAAAGGCAGACTGGCATTTACTACAGATTCTTTTGTTGTAAATCCATTATTCTTTCCTGGTGGAGATATTGGCAAGCTTGCTGCCTGCGGGACGATAAACGATCTTTCTATGATGGGAGCAAAACCAGTTGCATTATCTGTTTCTCTAATTATAGAAGAGGGCCTGGAAGTAAAAACCTTAGAGAAAATACTTATATCTTTAAAAGAAACATGCAGCAGCGCCGGTGTAAAGATTGAATGCGGAGATACAAAAGTAGTAGACTGCGGCAAAGCCGACAGGCTGTTTATAACTACTTCCGGGATAGGCAGCATCCCTGATAACATTTCCCTTTCTTCTGCAAATGCTAAAGCGGGAGATTCAGTTATAGTAAGCGGGCCAATTGGATTACATGGTATTGCTATTATGGCAGAAAGAAAATCTCTTAATTTCGTGTCCAGAGCAGAATCAGACTGCGCGGCATTAAACGGATTAACAGAAAGACTTTTATCTGCTGTTCCGGAAACCAAAGCCCTGCGTGACTGCACAAGGGGCGGAACCGCTGCTGTTCTAAATGAAATTGCAGTATCATCCGGAGTTTCTATAACATTAAAGCAGGGCAAAATCCCTATTCCGGAAGTAGTTGAAGGCGCATGTTCCTTTTTAGGATTGGATCCTCTGCATATACCATGCGAAGGCCGCTTTGTTGCAATTGTTCCGGATAATAAAGCGCAAATTGCATTAAAAGCCATTCAAAGCCATGAATTGGGACAGGGCGCGGAAATTATTGGAAAAGTGAATTCTAAGAGTAGGTTTCCTGTAACAATCGAGACTATATTAGGCGGAACAAGAATGATCGATCTGCCGTCTGGAGAACTGCTGCCGCGAATATGCTAGCGCCAGTGTTAAAATGATAAAAAAAATATTAGTTATCTGTATTTTTATACTTTTTCTTTTTTTATTTTTATATTCCGGATATTACAGCTTAAAATACACATATATTTTTTTAGAGTCAAAAAACTGGCCTTCTGCAAAAGGCAGCATCTTGAATGTACAGGTGAATAAATCTACAGATCAATTCGCTCAAATTGACCTTTATTTTCCCGCGATTGAATATGACTATACAGTTAATAATATTATTTTTTATTCGGATAATATTTATTCCAGCAACTACAAAGCAGGATTTGCAGCTAAAAAGCAGGCCCTGTTATTTTTAAGTTATTATCAAACAGGTAATAAGATAGAAGTGTATTATAATCCATTAAACCATGATGAGTCGCATTTAAAAAGCCGGTTTAATCTTTTCAACATCTTCATTTTATTGTTTAGTATTTTCTGGATAGTTATTCTTTTTTTAATTTATTGTACAGGAATTTCAATTGAAATTCCTATGAAATAGTGGAGCACAGGAAGTGCGACTTCATTAATACAAATAATAGTACATGGATGTACTATTTTATAAGTTTTTTTTCTTTAAAAAATGTAATAAATGTTTATAATTATTATAAATGAATATTAATGTTTTTAATTCTTTAGATGTAATTCTTATTTGCGGCCTGCCGGGGGCGGGAAAATCTCATTTTTCTAAAACATATTTAAGTAAAAACGACAGAAAACACATTAACAGAAAGGAAATCCGTCAGTTCATCTATGAAATGACAACATTTGGTGATAAATGGTATGAGAGTTACTATAATGTGAAAAATGAAAATATCATTAAGCATGTAGAAAAGAAATTATACGAACATCTTTTATCACAAAATTATAAGGTTCTTGTTGATAATACGAGCATGAATAAGTTCTCCAGAAAAAAGTATGTGGATATAGCCAGGCATTTAAACAAAACTATAGGCGCTATTTTTCTTAATACTTCTTTAGAGAAATGTATTTTACGAAATCAGGAATTGGAAGACTGCATTCCCGGTACTGTGGTTACTAATTTATATGCATCGAGAGAAATGCCGGAAAATGATGAAGGTTTTAAAGAAATCTTAATCCTCGACAATTATTAGATTTTTTTGTTATAAAGCCGTAGCACCTCGATGCCCGGCACCAAATCTATATATTTGCTGCCGGGCATCCTCACAAACATAAAAATACCTCGCAGCTCTGCTGCGGTGTTTCTTTATAAATTTCCTTTAATAATAAAAATAATAAAAACAGAAATAATCATAATTAAAAGGACACCTAACAGGAGATAAAGGGATGATGAATCTTTTTTATCAATCCTTTTCTTTGTGCGTTTTACAGGAGTTTCTGTTTTCTTAAGATTATCCATTTTGGGTGAAAGATAACCACACGAAGGGCATCCGCGCCTAAATATCTCCGGCCTGCCTGCCATCTTGCATACAGGGCATTTTACACCAGAAAACATCCTTCCGCAGAAAGAGCATACTTCTGCATTAAAAGGAACATCATTACCGCAGTTTTCACACACAAATCTAGTTTTCAATATAAACCCTGCCTTTTATTATGATCAATTTACTAAAGAAAAAGGTTTTACAGCTGATTCTTTGTTTAAAGTAATTTTATACTTAAAAAAGCCTTTCTTTGGAATACATAATTTTCCTGTTTCCAATAAAATATTTATGCCTTCTTCGATATCTTCCATACACCAGCCGTTTAAAAATCCGTAACCTTTATAATAATTAAGCTTTCCTTTTACTGTTTCATAAGACTTTTGTCCCGATAAAATCTGAACAGCCAGTTTTAAACTGAAACGCCTCTTATTTTTCCCGATAAAATTGATTATTTTTTGTTCTCCTTCCAATGCAGTAACTGCACTTTTATTACACAGATCACAGCCCGTGCACCTGTTCTCTAATTTATAGTTCATCAAAGAAAGAAGAAACTCTCTTCTGCATATTTTATCATTCTTTAAATATTCCAGCAGCAGGTTAAATCTTTCTGATTGTTTTTTATCATAAATCTTTTTTATAAAATTAAAATCTTCAACAGTATATAGAAGTATTGCTTTGCTCTGCAATCTATCTCTTCCTGCTCTTCCGGATTCCTGTAAATAAGCCTCTACGGAATACGGCACTTCCGCGTGAATCACTGTCCGTACATTCTGCTTATCGATCCCCAGCCCGAAAGCTGATGTTGCCGTTAGTATGCCGTCATTTGTATTCATAAACCATTCTTCAACATTTCTTCTTTCTTCCTTAGTTAATCCTGCATGATAGAAAAAAACATTTTCTTTTTTTAATCTCCGCCTTATTAAGTGAGCATAATATTCTGACCTTTTTCTGCTCCTTGTATAAATAATAAAAGGGCCTTTATGAGAATTAATAATATTTATAACAGCCCTTGATTTTGATAATACAGGAATAACACTATAACTTATATTAGGCCTGTCCGGATTCTCTATAAGCAATGAAACAGGTATATCATCAAAAATCCTTTCTTTAATTTTTTTTATAACAGAGTCGGAAGCAGTTGCTGTAAAAGCAGTAATTACATCAATATTCATCTTTTTAATGAATTTACCGATTTTGAGATACGAAGGCCGGAAGGTTTCCCCCCATTCAACCACACAATGAGCCTCATCAATTACAAAATGGCCTATGTTCAAGTTTAATTTAAGGAACTCATCATGCAGTGTATGAAGTGACTCCGGAGTAGTAAAAACAATTCTTATTTTTTTATCTTTTATATTTCTAAATATCTTCCATTTATTTTCTTCACCTCCGCTTATTGATGCAGAAGGAATACCCATATCTTTTAATCTACGCATCTGATCTTTCATTAAAGCGAGCAGCGGAACTATTACAACAGTAACAGCCCTTAAGAATAATGCAGGAAGATGGAAGCATAAGGATTTCCCGCTTCCTGTAGGCAGAACAACAATCTGGTTATTTTTATCAAGAACATTCGCAATAACATATCTCTGTACCGGATAAATGTAAGATATAGAAAATTTTTCTTTTGCAGTTTCTAAAATAAGGTCTTTCATTACAAAAGATCATTCTACATACTGAATTCTGTAAAAATAATCATCTAAAATCTCAGTTAATTCAGGTGAAAAATTAAAAGCATAATGAACTTTTTGAATCCCATTCTCCGTTTTATCAACTTTAATAATTTTCCCGCTTATTATAAACCTGTATAAATGGAAATACAATTTACAGGAAAGATTCATGTTCTCGGCAATTTTTAATTCTCTCTCATTTACAGAAAAAATCAGCTTATCTACAGATAAAGATAATAATTGCCCTGCACACTTGTTATTATTGCAGATTACCTCAAAATAATTGTTGTAACGGAGGTTCTTCGCGGTTTCTACTGTTATACCAATATCTTTTTTCTCATATTTTACAAGGCATTCCTTTAGAGCATTATGTCCAAATATATAATTTCCTAGTATTTCTATTAACTGTGAATTAAATTTAATGAATGAAATATTAATCATACAGATATTCTTTTTACCTTTTACAGCGCCAATCTGGTCTACCTTAGACGGTATCTCCATATTAAAAGAGCTTGTATTAAGTGATTTCTGAAAAACAAGGCATAGAGAGCAATTTGTATCTTTATACTGCTGAAAGAATTGGGTTTCCTCATGACTTAAAATTAATAGAAGAACAGCATTTTTCATAGAAATTTGATAAGGAGAGCAGATAAGCATAAAATCACTTATTTTAAGTATAGTCTGGTTGGGAATTAAACCTACATTTTTTATTGTATAAGGACTAAACCGTATATTTTTATCTGACAGCTTATCAAAGTAATTCTGTATCCTCGTATTTTTAGCACACACCTATCTTTTTTTCCTTATAATATTTCACTCAATAAATATAATATATGTAACATTGCAAATTGTCCATTACAAATTAAAATTCCTAATAAATTTTTCCCGGCTTATTATTCAATTTTTTTTCTTAAATACCAGTATATTCTGATGTATAAAGGAAGGAATGTATTCATATAGATATCCATAAATATGAAGGGACTTGCTCACATCATACCATACAATGTTTGCTTTCATTGTCAATCCCAGTCCTTTTAATACTTCTGCTATATCAGCTGTAAGAAAATGATATTCACCGTTATTATACATGTCTCCTATAAAAACTGCTAAATATTTGCTTTTTTTTAATAAATATAATAATTTTTTAAATATTGTATTCATCTCATCCAGCCATTCCTGTTTCGTAGAATATAATTTCTTGTTAAATGGTGATAATTTTGACTGCCTGTTTTCCTTTGCTTTTTCGCCTACTTTTATAAATTTACCATTACTTTTCTTTACTTTATCCATATTCCAGTATGGTATGTCAGTTAGAATAAAATCTGCTTTATAATCCCTGTTTCGCAATTGGTCAAGAACCATATTGCTGTTTCCCAGCAGCATCTCCTGTTCCTTAATATTCTCTTTTCCGCACACTTCTTCATAAATATCAATCCACTCTTGATTTATTTCTATGCCAAGCGCATTTCTATTACATAAAGATGCACCTATTAATGTACCCCCTACTCCCGCAAAAGGATCCAGCACATGCTCCCCTTTTTTTGTAAACACCTTTATCAGGTCTGAGCAGAGGTCGGGAGGTTTTTGAGCACCATGTTTTGACCTTAATTTATGCTGAAAATTTAATGGATAAGGTTTATTTACTACACTTTTACTCCAGTATACCCATTCTTTTCCGGTAAGCTCATTAAGCCTGTTTTTTTTTGAATAAAATCCTCTACTCACGCCATTTTCATCAAATAATTCAATTTTGTCGTTATTAGTCTTCAATTAACTTTCCTCAAATACTCTACAGTAGTATAGATATTCAATTATCATTCTTTTTTTAGACTTTCCAGCTCCATTTCCAAAAACCGGATAATCCTTTTGAAATATTTCGAGCTTTCCTTTTGCTTCAAGAATTTGCTTTATGTTCTCTTCCGGTATAATCCCTTCTGAATTATAACTAACGAATATATGTTCTACCCGGGCTTTTTCTATCAGATTAGAAAAAGCAGATACACATTCGCTTTTTCTTGAGTAGCTGCTTTTAAGGTGATCCCGCTCAAATTTTTTCGTTTTGCCTTTTAATTCCGGTTTATTCCATTTTACAATGTTCTCAAGTACATGATAACAGTCTATATACTGCCTATGGTTATATGGCGGATCTAAGTACAGCACATCAGCTTTTAGAGTATCAATAATCTGATTTAAGTCTTTATTGTATACTTTATTATTTTTGTTTTTTTTGAAATTGATATTGGGAAGCAGTAATCTCATTTTCTTATAAACATTTGAGTCCACTTTGTGTGAACCATTAGCATCATATGCTTTTCTGCCAATATGTTTTAAAAATGCATCATACTGGCCTACTGTATTTGCAGCTTTATCTGCCGCATAAACGAGGCTTGTTAATAGTATTTTTTTTTCAGCAGCATTAATTAAAGAATCTGAGTAAATCTTTTCTATTTTACCCCGTACAGCATCTATAAATCCTGCATTCTCACAAGTAAAATATGTTCCTCCGTAATTTTTAAAGCAGTACTGTTCTTTTATTTTTTCCAGGTTTAGCAAATCTATATTCTTTATAACCTTTTTTAGATCTGTATTATTCTCTGTAGATTCTAAGAACGCACTGCATATAACATAATTTGAATAGAGCAGATCATTCGCAATTACAGAATCTGCAATATTATTAAAATGATTTGCCACAACTCCTGTTCCTGCAAATCCGTCTATGAATGTATTAATCTTATTAACCCGGCTTAATATCACTTCCTCTATAAAGGATATAAGCCTTTTTTTTGAACCTATATATTTTCTATTATAAATCTCGATTTTTTCTATTGTTTTATCTATAGTTTTATCTATAGTTTTATTAATCGTCTTTTCCATAATTTAAATTGATTTTAGAGGAATTGAACTATCGGTTCAACAGGTAAAGAAGATTTATTTTTAGTAATCCGGGAAATTGCTTATCATGAACTGTTTTACGTAACTACATCTTAAGAGTTTAAAAATTTGACACGGATTGACAGGATTTTAAGGGATTAACAGGATTAAAAATTTTGTAACAATCCTGATATCCCTAAAATCCTGTAAATCCATGTCAAAATATTAGTTTTTATACAACCGCATCACAAAATACTTTATGCCATTCTCTATTGACCTTAAGTATTTTACTATTTAATCTGTATATAATCTATGTCGGAATTCAGACTTTATACAAGCAATAAACTTGAGAATCTAATCAATAAATTAATAAAAACTCTGTCCATTCCTCTATCAACTCCGTTTAAACAGGAAACAATCATTATTCAGAGTAAAGGAATGGAAAGATGGATAAGTATGCAGCTAGCTTCTTATTTTGGAATTCAGGCAAATACACAGTTTCCTTTTCCAAACAGCGTTATAAATAATATTTTTAAACTGCTTTTAGGTTACTCTTCCAATAATTCATTATTCCGGCCGGAGGTTCTTGCATGGCGCATTATGAGTATTCTTCCCGGGTTACTGAGACTTAATGAGTTTCTAAGTATAAAGAATTATCTTTTAAGTAATACGGAAGAAAATTCCATTTCGGATTTTTACTCAAATATCAACAGTAAAAAAGACGAACTTTATGATTATAAGAATCTAAAGCTTTATCAGCTTTCAAGCCTTATCGCGGATACTTTTGACCAGTACCTATTCTACAGACCAGGACTAATCTTTTCATGGGAAAGAAACGATTTAAGCCTGATACCGGAAAACAATGCCTGGCAGGCAATACTCTGGCAGAAAGTTATTAAAGAATCAGCTGCAGAATCAAATACGCACAGAGCGGAACTTCGTAGAATGCTTTTAGAAAAACTTAATACTAAATCCCCGGATCTTTCCATGCTCCCGGAAAGGATTTCCCTGTTCGGAATATCCGTACTTCCACCATATCATCTTGAAATATTCTCTGCTTTATCAAAGCACATAGATATTAATTTCTTTCTTTTGAATCCCTGCAGAGAATTATGGTCTTATATCAGTTCAGAAAGTGAAATAGCTTCAAAGACATTTATGAAGGGAAAATCATTTGATCCTCTTCATCTGGAAAGGGGCAATAAACTGCTTTCATCTTTAGGCCGGATGGGCAGAGAGTTTTTCTCCATTATTCATGAGCTTGGATTTGATAATGAACCAGGATATTTTAAAATAGACGATTTTACAGAAATAAAAACTGATACAATATTATCTGTTCTGCAGTCTGATATTTTAAATCTTATTGATAGAAAACATGAGGATAAATATAAATTAAAAGAAATTGACAATTCAATTCAAATACATAACTGTCATGGACCATTAAGAGAAGTTGAAGTACTTTATGATCAGATTTTAAATATGTTCGAATCGGATAAGGACTTAAAGCAGGAAGACATCCTGGTAATGATTCCGGATATCGATTCTTATGTACCTTATATTCAAAGTGTTTTTTCTAATTCAGATAATAATATTTCTTACAACATATCAGACAGAAAACTGTTTTTAGAAAGTAATATAATAAATACTTTTTTTTATATTCTTAATTTGAATGATTCACGTTTTTCTGTTCAATCAATCTTAAAATTATTTGAAATTGATTCAATTATAAGTAAGTCCGGATTTAATCAGGATGATATAGCTCTAATTAAAGATTGGATAATTAAAACAAATATTAAATGGGGCTATGATAAAGAGACAAAAAAAGAACTTTCCCTTCCCGCATATAAAGAAAATACATGGAAGGAAGGAATCAGCAGATTATTACTGGGCTATTCTATGACAGGTGAGAGTCTTTTTAATGAAATTATGCCTTACCAGGAAATAGAAATATCAAAATCCGAAGTTTTAAATAATTTTATAAAATTTATTAATTTATTAGCTGATATTGTTAATAGATTAAAGAATCCTGACACACTTACTAACTGGTCTATAAAGCTGCGCGATATAATCTCTGAGATATTTTCCACTGACAATAATACGGAAAAAGAAATTCAGCTTTTAACGAATTCGATTTTATCATTAAAGGAACTTGAGGATTCATCCGGTTTTAATAAAGAACTGGGAATAAAAACAGTTTCATATTTTTTAAAATCTAAATTAAACAGCAAGTCTTTAAGCTTTAGTTTCCTTTCCGGAGGTATTACATTCTGTGCGATGCTTCCGATGCGGAGTATTCCGTTTGATGTAATTTGTCTTCTCGGCATGAATAATAATTCCTTTCCCGGCAAAAACAGCAAACTTGATTTTGACCTTATTTCAAAATCGCCCAGAGCCGGTGACCGCTCAAGAAAAAAGGATGACAGATACCTCTTTTTAGAAACAATTCTTTCCGCAAGAAAAATCCTTTATATTAGCTATACAGGCCAGAGTATAAATGATAACACAGAATTACAGCCTTCCATTTTGATAAATGAATTATTAGATACAATAAATGAGAGCTTTGAGTCTAATTTTGATCTTACATCAAACATAATAACAAAACATAAATTGCAGGCATTTAATAAAATATACTTTTCTGAACATGGTAAATATTTCAGTTATTCTAAAGAAAATTATGATGCATGTTTACATTCTATAAATAAGAAGCAGCAAAACAATAATTTTCTTAAATTAAGCCTGCCTGAACCGGAAATAAAACTCATAGATATTAATTCATTATGCTATTTCTTCAAAAATCCGTGTAAATATCTTTTAAACAAAAGATTTAATATATATCTGAACATTCCACAAAACGATTTTTCAGATACAGAATGTTTCACTCTTAATAATCTGGAAAAATATTACCTGGCTAACGATCTGCTTGAGTTGACTTTTAATAATATAGATCCAATACAATACTATAGTATAGTAAAAGCAAAGGGGATACTGCCTCACGGTAATATCGGTAAAATAATATATTTTGATATTTTAAATGAAGTATTATATTTCCGGAGACAGCTTGAAGATTATATTGATGAACAGTCTTTTATTTCGATCAGCTTACAGTTAAACAATTTAATTATAAATGGTAATATCAGTTTCATTAAAGATAAAAACATTCATGCTCAGTATAGATACGCAAAGCTAAAGCCGTTTGATATGATAAAACTCTGGATATATCATTTAATACTCTGCAGTTATTTTAATAGCATGGATTATCCCGATAAAAATAACTTTAAAAGCATATTTCTTTCCAAAGATAAAAACTTCGAGTTTAATTATATTAACAATAGTAACGAATTATTGGTAATTCTTTTAGATAAATTTGTTTTCGGGAATTCCAATACGCTTCTGTTCTTTCCGGAAACCTCTATGAAACTTGCAGAAACACTTTTTAAAATAAATTCCAACCAGCATGATATCATTTCACAGAAAACGGATTTGGACCTTGCTTTAAAAAGCGCAAAGAAAATATGGAATGGAAATGAATTTATCAAAAATGGTGAGAAAAATGATCTTTATTATGAATACTGTTTCAAGGAAAACGAACCTTTAAACACTCAGTTTATTAAAACTTCTGTAGATATTTTTTATCCGTTATTAAAAGCAGAAAACAGTTTAAAGATTTAATAGTTAATTTTCTTGACGTATAAAGTAAAAGAAGTTAATTTCAAAAGTAAATCAATTTAAGAGGAGATAGATATGGGGAAAAAAGCAATTGAGTGGTTAAATAATGCTATATTTTATCAGATATATCCTTCGAGTTTTTATGATTCCAACTCCGATGGCATCGGAGATATTCCGGGCATAATTAAAAAACTTGATTATATAAAAAAACTGGGCTGCAATGCATTATGGATAACTACCTGTTTCGAATCCCCGTTCCAGGATGGAGGATATGATATTTCTGATTATTATAAAATCGCGCCGCGTTACGGAACGAATGAAGATATAAAGAGATTATTTAAAGAAGCAGCTAAACTTGATATTCGCGTATGCCTTGATTTTGTTCCAGCGCATACATCAATAGAGCACAAATGGTTTAAGGAATCATGCAAAGCTGAACAAAACAAATACAGCAACTGGTACGTCTGGACAGATTCTGTACGAGAAAGAAATCTTCCTGACTTGAATACTGTTAATGGTTATGCGGAGAGGGACGGTAATTATGTAACAAATTATTACTATTGCCAGCCTGCTTTAAACTTTGGTTTTGCAAATCCGGATCCTAATATGCCATGGCAGCTTCCTCACAATCATCCTGATATAATAGCATTAAAACAAGAAATTACAGACATTATGCGGTACTGGCTCGATATGGGAGCAGATGGTTTTCGTGTGGATATGCCTTTTTCACTTGTTAAAAATGATAATAAATGGTCATACACCAGCGATTTCTGGAGAGATATTAGAAAAATGATGAATACAGAATATCCGGATGCTGTTTTAATATCAGAATGGGGCTCACCCCTGCACGCTATTAGAGCTGGATTTCATGCGGACTTTATGCTTCAGTTTAATGGTGAAGGATATACAAGCCTCTTTCGAAATGAAGATTATATGTATAATGAAACACAGGGTAATAGTTTTTTTAATAAAGAGGGGCGAGGCAATATTATTGATTTTCTTATTGAGTATATAGAGCATTACAATAAGATTAAAAAAAACGGTTATATAGCATTGCCAACTGGAAATCATGATATTACAAGAATCAGCCTGGACAGGACAGAGGAAGAAATAAAGCTTGCTTTTGTATTTTTATTAACAATGCCTGTAATTCCGTTTATTTATTATGGAGATGAAATTGGTATGAAATATCAGGCTGATCTTGTATCTAAAGAAGGCGGATATAAAAGAACAGGCTCAAGAACCCCGCTCCAGTGGTCGTCTGAAAAAAATGCGGGTTTTTCCGATGCACCGGAAGAACAACTCTACCTGCCTTTAGATTATGATGAAAATGCACCTAATATTGCAGATCAACTGGAACATGAGAACTCAATTCTAAATACTGTTAAAAAACTTATACGTATTAGAAAAGAAAATCCTGCTCTTCAGGCAGACGGTAATTTTACTCCGCTTTATGCGGAAGAAAAGAAATATCCATTTGTATTTCTAAGATCTTTGGGTAAAAAGAAGGTCCTTATTGCAATCAACCCTTCTCATAAGAATTCTACTGCTAATTTCAGACTGCCAAAAGCAGATGCTTTAATGGAGCTAAAAATGGTTAGCGGTATCCGGTATAAAGAAAATAAAGGCATATTTACAATTCAAATGAAAGGCCTTTCATACGGTATTTTTTATTGTTAACTAAAACAGTTAACTAAAACAGTTAATTAAAACTGTTAGCTAAAATTTAATGCTTAAAATATCTGCATTTTAAATAATAGTTCTAATTTCCTTTTAACACAAGAATGGTCTGATCATCGTGCTGCCTGGCTCCCTCTATAAACTCAGCAAAGTCTTTCCTGATTAGAATTTAATAATTTCCGCCAGGTTTTTAAGATGAATGTAAAAAACATGCAGTATGATGAGAATCGGTGTATTCTTTTAATTCCGGTTCTTTTTCCTTACATTTAGACATAACATGGGGACACCTCGTATGAAACCTGCACCCCGGAGGCGGATTAATCGGGCTTGGTATATCCCCCATAAGAATATTATTGTTCTTTTTTACCTCCGGATCCGGAACAGGTATGGCCCTTAATAATGCTTCTGTGTACGGATGCCCTGGATTGCTAAATAATTCTTTTTTTGGTGCTATTTCTATAATTTTACCCAGATACATTACTATAACCCTGTCACTTATATGTTTAATTACACTTAAGTCATGGGCAATAAATAAAAGTGTTAATCCGAATTCTCCCTGTAAATCCTTAAGCAAATTGATTATTTGTGCCTGTATTGATACATCCAGGGCAGATACGGATTCATCTGCAATAATAAATTCCGGATTCGTGGCAAGTGCCCTGGCAATACCAATTCTCTGCCTCTGACCGCCGCTGAATTCATGGGGATACCTGCCTACATGATCTTTACTAAGCCCGACCTTTTCCATTAATTCAATTACACGCTCCATTCTTTCTTTTTTAGGAAGTGTTTTATGAATATCCATGGGTTCTGCAATAGTGGAGCCAATCCTCATTCTGGGATCCAGAGAACAGTAAGGGTCCTGGTATATAACCATCATTTTTTCTTTTAGCTTTTTCATTTCCCTTGTTTTTAGATGAGTAATATCCGTATTTTTAAATATTATATTGCCGCTCGTAGGTTCTATAATCCTTAAAATCAGCTTTCCGCAGGTTGTTTTTCCACAGCCGGACTCCCCGACCATGCCCAGTATTTCATTTTTATTTATATGAAAGCTTATATCATCTACTGCTCTTACAAATTCTTTTTTATTAAAAATCGATTTTCCTGTATTAAACCATTTTTTTAAGTTCTTAACCTCGACAAGTTTTTCCATTCTCTATTTTTCTCCGTATAAATGACATTTTACAAGATGGCCTTTTTTTACAGGAATTAGTTCCGGCATTTCTTTAAAACAAACATCCATGCAGAAATCACAACGTGAATTAAACGGACATCCCGGCGGCAGATCCAGCAGATTAGGTACAACTCCTTTTATGGTTTCCAGTCTTTCTACATCCAGATCCATCCTTGGTATGGATTTACTTAAACCCTTTGTATACGGATGCATGGGATTACTAAAAATCGTATTAATATCCGAATGTTCCACAATATGCCCGCCATACATAATTGCCACGTGGTCACACATTTCCGCTACAACACCCATGTCATGAGTGATAAGCAAAACAGAAGTATTTAATTTTTCTTTTAATTCATTTATTAATTTAAGAATTTGCGCCTGGATTGTAACATCAAGGGCTGTTGTTGGTTCATCAGCTATAAGTAATTGAGGATTACACGATAAGGCCATGGCTATCATCGCACGCTGTCTCATACCACCGGATAACTCATGAGGATAACAATCCACACGCTTTTCCGCGTCTGGTATTCCAACAAACTTTAATGCTTCTATTGCATGCGTTTTTGCTTCCTTCTTATCCATACTCTGATGTATACAAAGTGTTTCTATTATTTCATCACCGATTGTAAATACAGGGTCTAAGGAAGTCATTGGTTCCTGAAATATCATTGATACTTGTTTTCCCCTGACTTTTCTCATTTCTTTTTCTGTTAATAATAATAGATTATTATTATTAAGAATTATTTTTCCTCCAATAATATCACCCGGAGGACTGGCAATAAGCCGCATTATAGAAAGGGCTGTAACACTTTTACCGCAGCCGGACTCACCAACAAGGCCAAGTGTTTCTCCACGGTTTATTGTAAAGCAAACATTGTCTAC
>SDBV01003976.1_pt1 | contig 21420 bp, 14 predicted proteins | sample 2277081 | NCBI WGS metagenome assembly SDBV01 (sample SAMN10402039, study PRJNA504765) | marine sediment metagenome | isolation source: marine sediment core GS10_PC15, 223 cmbsf | place: Arctic Ocean: Southern Knipovich Ridge | collected 2010 | reverse complement strand
TAGGGGAATAGGCGTATCCGCTAGCAGTCCGACGCTAGCAGGTCCCTAATTCGTCACGGCACATCCAGATTGAGGAATCTTATGATTCGGTCACTTGTTCCAAGAGATGTGGGCAAACCTAAGCTTCAAGAAGCGGTGCCACCCGCGGATCACCTGCCCCAAGCGCAGTTTCGCCTCGTCATGGGGAAGCTCCCTGATCTGTGGCACCAATGCGCGCAGGTCGTCTTCAATGCTGGTTCGTCTTTGGCTGGTTGGGGGAATAATGCGGGCGGAGGCGATTGTGCCGCCGGCTTCGGTGTGATACTGGCGCCGGCAGAGGCCGCGAGGAGCTTCGGTGCCGTGCCCGCCTACACCCGCTCGGGGGGTGACGGGGACGCGGTAGGGCAACCGGAGATCTGGGCGAGAAAGGGTCTTCGGCCCACAGCCTGGAACTCCCCAGGATGGGTCAATAGAAATTAGTATTGTGTTCCCGGAATTCCCCGGAATTCGGAATTCCAGGGGAGGTGGCTGCGGCGATGGCGCTGCCCCGAAAACAAACTGGCGGGCGACTACCTGGGGCCACCTGCCCAATTGAACCCCCACGACTTGTGTGCTAGAATCACCACCATCAGGCGGAACGTTATTGGGCAGTAACGCACCGCATTCGCGTTCTGGGGTTGCTCAATAAACACTAGTTAGGTGGTCTCCGCGACACGAATGGAGATAGCTATGTACCTCAGTCCTTTGCTAGCCGCGACGTTCTCGATCACCCAGGTCGTCCTTGGCGCTGCAGTGACATTCTTGGTGTCCGGTGTCGGGGGGATATTCCTGCAACGGTTTCTCGCGAGGGCCAAGCCACAGCTACTGACACTATCCTTAGCGTTTGAAGGATCCGAATCACTGATCGAGATAGCCGACCGGCTAGTCAATGCGTCATCGAAAGATGCCTGGGGGCCGAATCTTGCCAAATACGAGACATATGATGCACTCAAACAACGCGAGGAGCGGGCCGCTACCGTTGCAGCTCACCTTGATGTCGCCATCAAACTGGTTGAAGACTGGTTGGCCAAACAGAGTATTGTCGACCGCGCGTCCAGTCCACTAACTGAGGCCGACATCAAAGCCGTTCCGTACGCTCTCAACGGCACCGTTGGTGGCACTCTTGACGGCATGATTGCTCGTAGTGAATTGACGCCCGCGCCAATCTCAAAGAGCAATGTTTGCACTCATGCTCGCACGCCGGTTTGCCCATTGGTCAAGAAGGATGACGTTTGGCACCTTTACCTCGGTGACAAGGCGGTCATGTTTCCCACAGGAAAACTGTTGACCGATAACTTGGTCGAGCAAATGGAATTGATGGCCGAGTCATTTTCTCGTGGTATTCGCGAGAACATAATCCATTACATGAAGGAGTTTCATTCGCATGCGAAGCAAGATCGCGTGCAACAGCATGAATTGCTTGAAGAAATAAGGAAGGTCCTCTTAGCACATGCGCGAGTCTCTGCACGGATCGCATTCGTCAACACTGGTAAGTCCGTCGGCGTCATCAAACCCTTCTTAAGGCTGACGTTTTCGCACAAACACTTGAGCCGTTCCATTTTCATTTTGGCTCCGATGCCAATACCCGCAGGTGACAAAGACAAGGAAGGAGATTCGCTAGTTGCCGGGCTGATGCGAAAGAAGCAGTCTGAAGCCCCAACCGGGAGCGACGTAAGTATCGAACAATTCCTGCCGTCGGCAGGTGAAGCGTCGTACATCGCTATCAGACCTGACAGTACGGTTGACCTATCTTTTGTCGCAACGGAGCCGCTCGGAAAAGACGGAAAACAAGTTTACGAGATCTACAAGGCGGGTGTTCTTGAGTGCTATCTGACGGCGCTCACACTTTCGAACAGAACTGTCGTTTCGTCGCCTACAGTGTTCGGGGCGCGCGTAAGCGACGCACTCGCTTCGCAGCTGAGAAAGCAATGACTTTCAAACCACCTAGCAGGGCGTTGGACACCGACGTGACTCGTTTTTGCTCGCTTGGAGCGTCGTTCGCCTCGTTCCCGTTTTTCGATTGTTCAATGCCTTTTGCCGTCGGTCCGCCACGCGGGTCAACTTGATCGTTATGCCCCAAAAGAAATCCCATGACCGGCATTGAAATCGCCACAACAGTCTTAGCGGCGGTCGGTGGTTCTGGCGTGCTCGTTGCTGCTTTAGGTGCATGGCTTGGCAACGTGTGGGCAACTCGCATCTCCGAAACGGAAAAGGCTCGACACACGCGCGAGATGGAGACGCTGAAAAGCGAACTGGAAGTTGCTCGTTCGCAAAAGATGCGATTGTCGAACGCTCAGTTTGAACTCTATTCTGACGTTTGGAGTCGCCTACAAGATCTTAAAACCATAGGGGACCGGCTCTGGGAACGAGCATCGCAGGAGACGCTGGAACATTTCGTAGTCGTGCTAAAGAACGCAGAAATCGCGATCAATAGGGGCCGGCTCATTCTGCCGGAAGAGCAGTACCAAGAACTACTTCGCGTTTTTGCCAGTTTCAATGAGTACCGCGTTGGGAAGCTTCGTTTGATCGAGATCCGGTCAGATGAAGAGCTGCAAGAACATTTTCGTAACGACAACGAGGACAACATCCGTAATCAGGTCAGAAACAATCGGGAGTATAAGGAGCGTTACGAACAATTACTCGACAGCATCGTTGACGGATTCCGAGCCCGATTGGGGGCATAACAAATCGCTCAACCGGAGCGGCGGTCGGGTGCGGGATCTGAGATCACGAGTCGCTGACCGCAGCCCGGTTAGCTCAGACGTTAGGTGCCAGAGCGAAAGTGCCTGAGAAGCCAAAGACAATTGAAGCTTACAAGACGTGGATGTCGGCGAACACAGGCATCGATATCGACTTACGCACCGAGACGCACTACGAAAGTGTTGTCAACAAGTGCCACGTCGATATTTGCAGTTCCGAGTTCTGGAAGAACTTCTCAGACAGCTTTGCCGAATACAATCAGCAGTACACGGTCGATACTGCATACCCGCTTCTATTGACACCCAATGCACCGGAAGTGGTAAAGAAGCCATACTCCTCTTTTGTCGATAAGACGTTTCGAAAGAACGTCGTGAACAATCGCAGATGGCCGGAACCACCAAAGGGGGGTTGGATTGGCCCGCCCGATTGGTTTTCACGCGTTGGTGACCTAATTCGCACCACCATCGTGGTGAAATACCTTGATGGTGTTGAGTTCCTCGTTAGCGCATTGGAGAAGTGCGCAAAAGAGCATGAACTTGCGACAAAGACGTACTTTGAATCGCGCGACGAAGGTTATTATGCCGCCCATTGCTACGTGTATTACGAGATTGCGGTCCCAACCATCGACTGGCGTTCTGAAGAAATCAGCATCGGATTCGAGATTCAAGTAACCACACAACTGCAAGAGGTCATCCGACGACTGCTGCACTCGTACTATAAAGAACGCCGGACAACGAATCGAGACGACGACCGGAGTTGGCAATGGCGATATCGTGAGGAAGAGTTCTCAGCAAATTACCTCGGACACATCCTACATTATCTCGAAGGCCAAATCGTAGAGATAAGGGAGAAGAGAAATCGTGATTGATCTGGAAGCAGTATTAGCCGACGCGGGCGCAACGGCACCGATCAAGGAACGCGTCGAATTGTTGCTAGGCTTCTTCCGCAATGTCACCGGGCAAGAAGCGGAAGAACTAATCATTTCTGAATACATCGCCAAGAGCGGAGAAGAAGAGGAACGCGTCTTCGAAGGTCTCTTCTACTTTTTAGGCGATGCGTTATTCGAGTCGAAGAAGTTTCTACATTCGGTGACGCTTGACCGCTTGCCACTTTCCGTATTCAACTACTGGGAGATTGACGCACAACACTTCGACGCCTTTGCTGACGCTAAGGACACTTCCCAACTCACGTTGAGGCTTTCAAGCGCGCTGCAGTCCGCGACGTTTCGCGCAAGCGGAGTGAATTGCAATAGGCTCAAGCGGTTTTTCGTGGAACGTGTACGCGACCACATTGGCACCTAACAATTGCGTGAACCGGTGCTACCCGTGTCACTCCGACCGCAAAAGCTGCGGATGGGGCTTCTGGACCCAGCCGGCCGGGCGCTGTTTCTGCCCGGGCCGACCTACGTCTCCGAGGTCGTGGCGGGCCTTTTCGGCCAGAGCGAGCAGACGCTTGACGAGCTGCGGGTGCCGGTCCTTCAAGTCCTGGTCTTCGTGGACGTCGGTGGAGAGGTCGAACAGCTTCAGGGGCGTCTTGCCCTCGGGCTTACCCCAGTTGCGTTTCTTCGACTCCATCTCGACGAACAGTTTCCACTTGCCCGATCTGACGGCCTGCAACTGGTCCATCTGGTAATAGTAAAATGCCTCGTGCGGCGATTTGGCCCCCGGCCGGCCGGCCAGCAGGGGCCAGATGTCTCGCCCGTCGATGATCCGCCCCGCCGGCAGCTCGGCGCCGGCCAGCTTGGCGAAGGTCGGCAGCAGATCGATGGTGGAGGTAACCTCCGCACAGCTCGCTGCCGCGGGGATCTTGCCCGGCCAGCGGACCACGCACGGCTCCCGCATGCCTCCCTCGTCGGTCCGGCCCTTGCCGCCGCGCAAGGGGCCGTTGCTCCCCCGCCGGGTCGCGCCGTTGTCGGAGGTAAACAGCACCAGCGTCTTTTCGTCGATGCCGAGTCGCTCGAGCGTATCGAGAATCTCGCCGGTCGACCAGTCGATCTCCTCGACGGCGTCGCCGTAGAGCTTGTTGGCAGACTTGCCCCGAAAGGCCTCGCCCGGGTGCAGCGGCACGTGTACCATCGTGTGCGGCAGGTAGACGAAGAAGGGCTTCTGCCGGTTGGCCTGGATGAACTTGATCGTTTCCTCGGTGTAGCGCCGGGTGATGGTGTCCTGGTCCACCGGCGCCTCGATCACGGTCTGGTTGCGCATCAGCGGCAAGGGGATCGGCTTGCGGTGCATGTCGTTGCTGTAGGGGATGCCGAAGTAGTAGTCGAACCCCTGGCTGGTGGGCAGAAAATCGGGATGGTCGCCCAGGTGCCACTTGCCGATGCAGGCCGTGGCGTATCCCCGGCTTTTGAGCACCTCCGCGATCGTGACCTCCTGGGGATTGAGCCCCTTGCGGGCACCGGGGAACAACACGCAGAGGTTCCGCTCGTCCTGGTGCATGTTCACCCGCCGCGGGTAGCAGCCGGTCATCAGGCTGGCGCGCGAGGGGGTGCAGACCGAACAGGTGACGTAGAAATCGGTCAGCCGCATACCCTCGGCGGCCATCCGGTCCAGTCGCGGCGTGCGGTTTACCTGGGAGCCGAAGCAGCCGATGTCGCCGTAGCCCATGTCGTCGACGAAGATCACGATGAAATTGGGCCCCGCGGGCGTTTCCGCCCCGTGCAAGATTGCCGAAGGCAGCAACAGTGCCACGGCCACCAGCGCCAATCCTCCGGCAAGAATCATTCGTTTCATCTGACGCTCCTTGTGGGCGTTACTGCCGTTTCGACGCGGCCTTCTTGGTCTAACGCTTCTGACTGCCGGCCGGTTTGCGGGTCTTCAGCCGCGCCGTGGCCTGCTGGGTGATCGCAAGCTGTCGATCCAGCGCCGCTTTGAGCTCCGAGTGGACGGACCGTTGTCGCTGGGACAGCGAACCCGGGTCAAGGGGCCTCTGCTGCTGGAAATCCTCCACCACATTGAAGAATCGGCCGGCGGCGTAGAGCTTGAAGTGGCGGTTGCGGGTGTGCTGGCTTTCTTTGCCCCGCTTGCCGTTTCGCTCGTACCAGCAGTAGATCCAGTTCCGGCCGGTGAACGGCTGGCCGCGCAGCAGCGGGGCGAAACTAATGCCGCTCAGCCCCAGTTTTCCGGGCACCTCGGCGCGGGCGAACTGGGCCAGTGTGGGCAGGAAGTCGCTGAAATCGACCAGGGCGTCGGAGACCTTGCCCGCCGGCACCACCCCCGGCCAGCTTGCCACCAGCGGCACGTGGGTGCCGTTGTCTCGGGTGCTCCCCTTGCCGCCGGGATAGGCGGCGCCGTCGAGTATCGAGGTGATGCCGGTGTAGGTGCCGTTGTCGCCGGTGAACAGCAGCAGCGTGTTCTGGCGGATGCCCAGCGAGTCGAGCTTGTCGGCGATCTTGCCCACGATCTTGTCGGTGTAGGAGACCATGTCGGCGAAGTACTTGGGCCGGCCGGCGCCCTTCATGCCTTTTGCGGTCTTGTCGTAGTCGGGGCCGTCGGGAGTGGGCTCGAACGGCCAATGGGGCAGGATCATCGGGTAGTAGGCCAGGAACGGTCCGTCTTTGTGACGTTCGATGAAATCGCACAGATAGTCGCTGACGATATCGGGGCCGTACTCGCCTTTCTTATAGTCCGCCAGCTTGCCGTTGACCTCCAGCCCGGGGTTCACGTAGCGGCTCGGCCGCCGAGTGAGTTGCCAGAGGCAGTACTCGTCGAAGCCGAAGTGGCCGGGCCCCTCGAAGCCGCCTTTCAACTGCCATTTGCCCACCACGCAGGTGGCGTAGCCCGCCCGCCGCAGCACGTGGGCAAAGGTGGTCGCCCGCGGGTCGAGCAGCCCGAAACGGATGTAGTTGCGGTTGTTGTAGATGCCCGTCATGATCTGTACCCGCGACGGCGTGCAGATGGGCTGCGAGTGGCAGTGTGTGAATCGCATGCCGCCGGTGGCCAGTTGGTCGAGTCGTGGCGTGTGATAGGTACCGCTGCCGTTGCAGGAAAGACACTCGTAGCCCAGGTCATCGGCCATGATCAGCACGATGTTGGGCTTCCGCTGGATCCCCGCCGCTTCGAGCGTTGCCGGAACCGCCAACAGAAAGGCGGCCGCCAGGACGGTGCCTCCCAGAAAACCGCGCCGTTTCATTTCTTCTACCTTTCTGTGCAGTTTAGCCGTCGACGACACGTCGGCGAGAACCGTCGCCCGTTGCCGCGCCGGCTGAATCCAGGTGCAGGGAAACACCGGGCTGTAACGCCAGCCTCCCCAAAATACTCGATTGACGTCGAAATATCCAATGTTGCCTTCTCACGTGCGACCTGTCCCCCTTTTCGGCTTGGTGAAATAGTCGCCCCGGATGTCGCCGATTGGTATATTGAACCGAGATCTTGCCCCCAGCTTTCCGGGGGGCCGTCTTCATCTACCGGGGAGTCTCCCTGTGGAACAGCGATCGCGCACGCAGCCGGACGGTACGGCGGAGCCGCTGCTGCGGGCGGAGGCATTGGAATCGGGGTAGCAGCCCCCAGGCCGACGCCGCCTCCGCCCGGGCAAGACACCATGGACAGGCCGGCCGCTTACACCTGCCAGGGCTTTACGGGGTTTTGAATTACGAGACGGCAATATCGGACACCCCGGACAGAAGTTACGTGCGAGAAAGGGGTTGCGGCGTCTGCGTCGGGAAACGAACGTTTTCTGAGACGATCATCTCCTGCCGTTTCGGCTATTCGAGCTGCGTCCCCTTTTGATCGCCCCTTTATTTCTACAATCTTAGAAATCATGGGTTGACCCGGGCTTTGCCGCCACTTATAATTCTACAGATGTAGAAAACGAACATTTATTTTATGCGGGTGATTCATGGCTGCGGAGAATCCGACGGAGTTGGAGCTGCTGATCTTGAAGGTGCTGTGGGAACAGTCGCCTTTGACGGCGCGGCAGATCCGCGAGGTGTTGGCTGGGCGTGGGCGGGAACTGGCGCATACGTCGGTGATCACGATGTTGCAGCGAATGGTGGACAAGGGACAGCTCGACCAGCTTGATCCGGAAGTCGGAAAGGCGTTTCGCTTTGTGCCATTTCTCAGCGAAGCGGATGTCTCGGGGCGGATGCTCGGCGATTTGATCGATCGGGTTTTCGATGGGTCCGCCGAAGCGGTGATGCTGAGTCTGTTTGACGTGTCCGATTTGGACAACGATTCGCTGAAGCGTTTGCGACGCGCGTTCAACCAAAAAATGCGGGAGAAGAACAATGGCTGATCGATTCGAGAGTCTCATGTCGCTATTGGGAGATGACGTCAGTATTCGCTGGCTCATCACGCTACTGCATTTCCTCTGGCAAGGTGCCGTTGTGGGTGGCGTCGCCGCAATCGCTGGAAGACTTCTGCGGGGCGCGTCCGCTCGGCCCAGATACGCGTTGTATTCGGCAGCGCTACTCAGTTTGCCAGTTTGTGTGGCGGTCACATTCTGCGTTGTTGACGTGCCGGCGAGTTTGCAATCGAGTTCCCAACTGGAAAGTCCTGCCGACGTCCCAGCTAAGTCGTCTGCCTTGCCATCGCAAGCTACGGCGATAACCGCAGCAGTTCAAATGGAAACCGCGGAGGCAACTGACGTACCTGTGCCCAGTCAGCGCGTTGTGAGAAACGCGGCGACGATGAAAGCCGTTGCCGATGACAATTCGCAGTCGCTGTCGCATTCTTCACTGGCAATGCTTTCACGTGCCGCTCCGTGGATCACGGTGGCATACGTCGTCGGTGTTGTTTGCTTTCTGTTGCGATTGTTAACCGCTCTTTGGGGCGGCCATCGTTTGCGAGCCCGAACGGCGCACGTGACGGATGCGAAGCTGCTGGAGCTGATTGCCGATCAGGCGGATCGCGTGAGGCTGAAGTGCGTGCCAGTGGTGGCCTATTGCGAGCGAGTCGCAGTGCCAACGGTGTTGGGCGTGCTGCGTCCGATGGTCTTACTGCCCGTGCCAGTTATGACCGGGCTGACTCCCGATGACTTTGCGGCGATCATCCGGCATGAATTGGCTCATATTCGTCGCTACGATTCATGGATGAACCTGCTGCAACGAGTCATCGAGTCGCTATTGTTTTTCCATCCGGTCGTGTGGTTCATCAGTCGCCAGTTGAACGCCGAGCGTGAAGTCTGTTGCGATGACCTGGTCGTGTCGTCTGGCTACGAGCCGACGCACTATGCCGGTGCATTGCTGCGGATGGCGGAATTGTGTGCAATCTCGCGGCAGCCCGGTGCGCTGGCACTGGCGGCCACCGGTGATAAGACGCCGCTGTTGGAAAGACGTATCGAGCGATTGATGAACTGGGGTAACACGCCACGGTTGCAATTGACTCGCGCCGGCATGGCTGGCTTACTGATGACCTTAGTTTCGCTGATCGTCGTGCCCGGCATCGCTCACACTTGGGCACAAGCTCAGGCGCCGGAGGTCGTGCAACTGGATGATCCGCCGCCCGCGGCGCTCGACGCGCCGGGCGCGCCGAAGCAAACGCCTGAGCCGCCTGCAACGAAAAAGGAAGGCGCGAAGCTCCAGCCGGGCACGGAGGAGAAACTAAAATGGGGCGAACCGGTGAACGGTCTGCGGGCGGCACTTAGCAGGCTGCCTTCCCTTGGCGAGCCGAAGGCCGGCGAAGTTATGGATTTCGATCTGGTGGTGCAGAATGTGTCGAATGCCCCGATCCGTCTCAGCGCCACGTCCGCAGCGCCGAATCCGCGTAGGTTGAAGGTCAGAGACAACGGTGAGCTCGTGGCGGCCTTCACGGACAAGCAGCCGACAATGGCCGACTTCATGCTCCAGCCCCGCGAGGTCGCGGTCCTGCGCATGTTTACGTACAGCGCCGGCAAGGGGTCATCCATTGCAGAGGACCCCGACCTGACGTTTTCCGCAGAGATGAAGATCGAGCATGCGCCGGAAGGAGCATGGACCGGCAGGCTCGTCACCGCCGAGACGAGCGGAGCCGTGGCGGCGGGCAAGCCACGGCCGAAGGACGAATCTGCGCAGTCGCTTTTCAAGAAATGGCAGGACAGCTCCCGCATCAATGGGAACATTCCCGGCGGGGCACTCGGGTCGCTTGCCGCTGCGGCGTCGAGGTTCGTCAAGCATAATCCGACGGACGAGCGAGCGCCGAAACTCGCGGAACTGCTCAAGCGGATTGACACGTCGCGCGACTGGACGCCGGCGGATGCAGTCGCGCTTCTCGACGATGTGACTGCCATTTACGCCAAGCTGCCAAAGTGGGCGGAGGACGAGAGGTGGTTTTCCACGGCGGAGCGCATTCGGACCGGCCAGCCGTTGCCCGCGGAGTTGGAAAACGCGCCGTGGGGCGAGACACAGCCGAATGGCCTGCGCGCGGCGTGGCTGCTGGAGCCGCGTGCGGAGCAACACCGGCTCGGCACGCCACTGAAGTCGCGCATCCTTTTCCACAACGCAGGCAACAGCGCGGTGGTGTTCCGCGCGCTGACGTGGAATCAGTCCAGCAGCCACAAGGCGCGTAATGCGAAGGGTGCGACAATCAGGATCTTCGCGACAGAGTGGTTAACACGCCCGCTGGTGGTCGCGTGCCGTCTCGCGCCGGGCGAATTCACCGAGGTAACCGGCGCTGGCATCGGCGTCGGCGCAAACAAGGACCATGAGGATTGGCGTGGGACACGCGTCGGCGCGTGGATCGAGGCGCAGCAAGGCGACGAAGTGACGTTCACCCCCGCGCCGCTGTCGGTGAGCGGGAGGGACAACGATGTGCGGTTGCGTGGTGAGTCGCGCTGGTGGCTGGAGTTCATCACGGATCGACTGAGTCGTGACATGCCGCTGCCCGACGACGCCGGCGAGCGCAAGCGGCTCCTGGACCGCGCGATGCGCGATCTATTCGGCACGGCACCGAAGCCGGAGGAAACCGCAACCTTCGTCGCCGACCGCACTCCCGGAGCGTTCGATGCTCTGGCCAGTCGCCTCGCTGGGCGCGCAGGCATCTCGCCGTTCACCGGCTCGCTCCAATCCGGCCCGACGAAATTCCGCGTCCTCGCCGTCGACCCGGACGCCGCGAAAAAGCCACGCGTCGCGACCGGCCCCGGCCGCTACACCCTCGGCGACCACGTACGGCTCGTCATCACGCGGAGGCCCGACGGCGACCGCCGCGTGAACGAAGCGGACATTATGTTCTTCTCGCGCGACCCGAAAGTCGAGCCGCCGGGCAAGCCCCATGAAATCAAGCTGCCCGACGGCTATCACACCTGGGCCATCGCGTGGGAGCGCCGTTCGACCGTGTTGTGGGTCGCGGAGAAGGGTATCTTGCGCAGCTACGATTTCGCAACTCCCGCGCTGGTGAAGGAAACGCGAATCGAGCCCGCCAGCCTCACCAACGTGCCCGAGCCAGTCCGCGAGGGGCTGCGCCCGGCGTTCGAAGGCGGCAGCAATGCCAGCGCGCAGCCCGCCGCGACGCCCGCACGATAGACCGCGAAGCTACCGGGCGACGCCATCTGGAATACCCGAGTGGTTTCGTGCGCCCCGCGTTTTGGCCAAGAGTGTTCCGAAAACCCGTGGCGCGTGAGACTCGTCAGAAAACCACCGATTCTTGACACGCAAGTGCGGCAGCCTCCGGCTCCACTGCCTGTAACCCTCGGCGCCTCCCAACCGGCAACGGAGCACGAAGGATCGCCCCGACCGAACGTATCCTTCCCAGCCGTGCGAATGTGGATTCTGAAGGTTTGCCATGGACTGCCTTGTGCCGGTGGGGCGGTTGTTGGGCCGGCAGGCTGGTCCGATGGTCCCGGCTCCGCGTGGCTGAGGCCCAGCGGGGTGGGCCCCAGGCGAAGGACGAGTTTTAAGGAGGCTTCGCCTCAGACCGACGAGTCAGGCTGCAAGAGAAACATCTAGCAGCCGGGACTCAACGAGTCGCGGGGATGCTCGGGAAGACGCGTCCGAAATGGATTCCGTCGCTCCACTTCACCCGCGGGGCGTTGCCCCCGGCTGTTGTGAGACCCATTTGAAGAACTACCGGTTCTGGGTGCGTCTGATTGTAGGAGGCGACTCCAGTCGCCGAGCCGGGTAAACCTCGGCCTGCCCACTGGCCAAACCGCACTGCGGCAAGTATCATGCCGGAATGACCGGTTCTGAGACGCAAGACTCCTTCGACGTGGCCTGGTGCAGGGGGCAGTTTCCTGCCCTGGAACGACGCGTGGACGACCATCCGGCCGTCTTTTTTGACGGGCCGGCCGGGAGCCAGGTGCCGTGGCGGGTGGTCGACGCGATGGGAGATTACCTGCTGCGGACGAATGCCAACCACGGCGGGCTGTTCCTCACCAGCCGGGAAAGCGACCGGATCCTGCACGCCGCCCATCAGGCCCTGGCCGATTTCGTGGGCAGCGACGATCCGGATACGATCGCCTTCGGACCTAACATGACCAGCCTCACCTTCGCGCTTTCGCGTACACTGGCCCAGACGTGGCAGCCGGGCGACCAGATCCTGCTCACCCGGCAGGACCACGACGCCAACGTCAGCCCCTGGGTGCTGGCCGCACGCGACGCCGGGGCAACCGTACGTCACGTGGGGATCCGCACAGATGACTGCACGCTGAACATGGACGAGCTGGCCGAGGCGCTGTCGCCGCAAACGCGGCTGGTGGCCGTCAGTTGTGCGTCGAACGCCGCGGGAACGATCAACCCGGTGGCGGAGATCACGCGGCTGGCGCATCAGGTCGGCGCGCTGGTTTTTCTGGACGCGGTCCATCTGGCGCCGCACCGACTGCTGGACGTGCGCGGCTGGGGCTGCGATTTCCTGGCCTGCTCGGCCTACAAGTTCTTCGGTCCGCACGTGGGCGTGTTGTGGGGGCGGCGCGAGTTGCTCAGCGAGCTGCCCGCCTACAAGCTCCGGCCCGCCCCGGATGACCTCCCCGGCCGATGGATGACCGGCACGCAGAACCACGAAGGCATCGCCGGCACCCTGGCCGCCGTGGACTACCTGGCCGACCTGGGACGAAACCTGGTTGCGCGTTCCGCGCCGCGCCGCGCGGCGCTGGAGGCGGCCTTGGCTGCAATCGCCGCGTACGAGCGGGAATTGGTGGGAGGTCTGCTGGCCGGGCTGGCGGGATTGCCGGGGGTGAAGGTCTGGGGCATCACCGATCGTAACCGGCTCGATCAGCGCGTGCCTACCGTGGCCATCACGCACCAGCGGCTGCGGCCGGATGAGTTGGCCACTTACCTGGCCGAACGCGGAATCTTCGTCTGGCACGGCAACTTCTACGCGCTGCCGCTGACCGAAGCCTTGGGGCTGGAGCCCGAGGGACTTCTCCGCATCGGGCTGCTGCATTACAACACGGCCGAAGAAGTGCAGCGGCTGCTGGAAGCACTAGCGGAATTGTAGGAGGCCAATGGAGTTGGCGGCGCGACCCAAGAATGACCAGTAGGCGGGACGCAACGCGTCGCGGGAAACTTTCACAGTAGTCCATACCGCGACGCGTTGCGCTGCCGGCTATCGCCGTTAACTCGTCAGATTAGATACGACAAACCACCGACCACCGTCGCCCCATGAACGGCAAGCAACGAATCCGAGCGGCCATGCGTCACCAGCCGGTGGACCGCGTGCCCGTGATGTGCCAACTGGCCGTGGGCCACTATCTGCTGAACACCGACGTGGAGCCGGCGGAGCTTTGGTTTACCAGCGAAGGGTTCGCCCGGGCGTTGATCACGCTGGCCCGGAGATACCGCTTCGACGGGATCCTGATTAACCTGCCGGGCCGCGATCCGGACTGGACGCGGCACGTGGAGCGGATCGAGACGGCGGACGACGGCAGCCAGACCGTCTTCTTCAGAGGGGGCGATAAGGCCCGATGCCCCGCCGACGATAACGTACAGCACGTCCGCGCCGGTGCCCCGCCACGACCCACGATCGATCAGGTCGATCCCGGGCGGGTGTATTACGACGATCCGCACTGTCTTGGCGGGCTGAAGCACCCGTTCCATTTCGGGCTCGATCCCCCAAGTGTGCCCACGGCAGACTGTGTGCCCACGGCAGACTGTGTGCCCACGGCAGACTGGCCCGACTACTTCTTTCGCACTATCGACCTGGTGATCGCCGAGGTGGGCCGGGAACTTTCCGTACACGGCGAGATCTTTTCGCCCTGGACGCAACTGATGGAGCTGTTCGGCTACGAACGGGCCCTGATGTACCTGATCGACGAGCCGCACAAATGCCGGGCGATCCTGGCGGCATATACCGAGGGGACGGCGGAGCTGGGCACCGAGCAGGCAGGGCGCGGCGTGGACGCGGTGTTGATCTCCTCGGCCTTTGCGGGCGGCGGGTTTATCTCGCCGCGCCAATACGAGCAGTTCGTTCTCCCCTACGAAGCGGAAGTCGTCCGCCGTATCCAACACAAGGGAGTGCCCGTCTACACGCACACCTGCGGCGACATCGGCGACCGGCTGGAACTGATGCTCCGGACCGGCACCGACGGGATCGACACCCTCGACCCGCCGCCGCTGGGAAGCATCGACCTGGAAGACGCCAAACGGCGCGTGGGAGATCGCATCTTTTTCAAGGGCAACATCGATCCGGTCAACACGCTGTTGACGAAGTCTCGCCGGGAAGTCCGACAGGACGCGCTGCGGCGATTGAAGCTCGGCAGTCCCGGCGGCGGATACATCCTCAGCAGCGCCTGCAGCGTATCGCCTCGTGTGCCGCCAGAGAACCTGACCGTGCTGGTCGAGGCCAGCGAGGAGTTCGGCACGCCGCATGACCGGTGAGCGTCGAGATTGGCCGGTGCCAGCCTCTCTCTTCACGACCGAATCATCACCAGCATCATTTTCATCCGTCGGGCGGCACGCAGGGCGTGCGGCTTCCCGGCCGGCATGATCACCATCTGGCCCGCGGTCAATTCCAGCGGACTGCCGGAGATGGTGATCTCCAGGTCGCCGTCGAGCACTTGGACCAGCGCGTCGAAGGGGCTGGTGTGTTCGGTCAGCTCCTGACCTTCGTCGAAGGCGAACAGCGTGACCGTGCCGGTGGCTCTCTTGACCAGTGTGCGGCTGACCACGGCCCCCTGTTGATAATCGACCAGATCAGCCAGGTCGAGCACGCGCCCCGGCAATCCGTCGTCGGGCAAGTTGTCGTCCTTTCCCATGTGTCCGATTCCTCCTCTGATTCTTGAAGCGGTGTGGTGATTTGGAGATCAGCACAATCCACACACGGGACCGCACCGGATCAATTCTAACCCCGGCGGAGGATGCCCAAAAGGGGACCGGTCCAATTTGTGCGAAGCACGCCGCGGGCCGTTCCCGTAGATTAGACCTGTCACCTTTTTTGGCGTTCTGGCGTCAGTGCACCTGGTTGCCGGCCACTTCAGCCAGCCGGTCTCGAAGGTCGTTGCCGACGGCCGTCAGTTCCTCGGTCTCGGTCGGCTGGGAGTTCTGGGGTTGCTCTGCTCGATCCGGGGACGACGAGGTACGGGCCGAAGACGGGCGCGAGGGATCGATCAGCTCGCACGTCAGGCCATTGTGGAAGTAGCCACAGTTGCGGCCGGCGCGCTTGGCAGCGTAGAGGGCCTCGTCGGCGCGCTTGAAGAGCGAGATCGAGTCGTCCTCGGAATCGACTCCGGCCAGCCCCAGGCTGACGGTCACTCGTAGATCCGTCTGCTCGAATTGGAACCAGTGGGAATCGACGGCCGAACGGATCCGTTCGCTGGCGCGGCACCCGTCGGGCAGGTTGGTGCTGGGCAGAACAGCGGCGAATTCTTCGCCCCCGACGCGTGCCACCATATCCATTTCGCGAAGGGTGTTTTCCAGCACTTCGGCCACGCTGCGCAGGACCTGGTCGCCCGCCGGATGCCCATGCTCGTCGTTGAGCGCCTTGAAGTGATCGATGTCGATCATCACCAGGCAAAACGTGTGTTTCTTGCGTTTCCACTCGGCCAGCCGGCGATGCAATTCGTCGTCGAAGGCCCGGCGGTTGGACAGCCCGGTGAGGGGATCGGTACGTGCTTCGGCAAGCTGTGCCTCGATCTTTCTGGCCTGCTCGGTGAGCTTTTCCTCGGCGGTGACGAGTCGGGCCTGCAGCCGCTCATTGATCTGCATGATACGGGCGACCAACTTCAGTACGAACTCGGTCAATTGATCGCGTTGGGCGGGCTGGACGGAGGCCAATTCCTGGTTGATCTGCTGGATCTCGCTCTGACATTGGTCGACGTCTTTAGCCACGCTGGTGACCAACTCGAAGAGCCGCCCGGCAAAACGCCGCAGACGCTTGGCGCTGCGCCGTTGGGGGCGGCTGGATTTCGACCGGTCCAGCAGCAGCGACCGTCCGAATACGACGCCCACGGCCAACTGAATAATGCCGAGCACCAGCACAAAGAGAAAGGTCGGCCAGGAGAACTTCATCATCAATTCCCTTGTTGAAGCCGTTGAGCCGCTACCATCCGCGCAAAGCGTCCGCCCAAGACCGGAGCCACCGTTCAGTCAAGCCTAGGTCAGAGAAGCGGTCGTAGCGGTCGGATGAAGACCGCCATGGGCGGTCCGCAGAGTGGGCGTTTTCCACCAGAAGTTTGTATACGTTGGCGCCGGTGGGAGCAAACAGGCTATCGGATATACCCGCTCAAGAAGGGTCGCCCGGCGGCCACATCGGGCTAATAATGATTTATTACAGGCGGAGTTGACATTATCATCCCTGCGTGGGAGAAAGACATTTCTGATGCGCAACGCTAATCACGGGGGGGCAGGGCCGGTTCGGCTGCGACAATACGCCCTGGGCCTAGTGGGACTCTGGACCGCCGCGGTGGGTGCCACGGCGATCTGGGAGCTGATCGACGAACGCAACCACGTGCGCGAAATTGCCCTCAGCAAAGCCCGGGGCGCCTTTGATAAAGATTCTTTTTTCCGTAGATGGGGTGCGGTCCACGGTGGTGTCTATGTCCCGGTGACCGAGCAGACGCAACCGAATCCTTACCTGGACCAGGTGTCTGAGCGGGATATTGTGACGCCTGAGGGCCGGCGGTTGACGCTTATCAATCCGGCCTACATGATGCGCCAGGTGAATGAACTGAGTGCGAAGCAGCGGAAGGAGACGCAGGGTCACTTGACGAGCCTGAACCCCATCCGTCCGGAGAATGCACCCGACGCGTGGGAAAGGGAAGCCCTAAAGGCTTTCGCGGAGGGCCAAGAGGAGGTCAGCTCGATCGAGATGATCGACGGGCAGTTTCACATGAGGCTGATGCGGCCGCTTTTCACCGAACAGGCCTGCCTGAAATGCCACGCCGAACAGGGGTACAAGGTGGGCGACGTGCGGGGTGGAATGAGCGTCTCGGTTCCCATGGCAACGCTGGCCGCGCTTCATCGGGCGGAGGTGGTTCGCCGGAGCCTGGGCTATGGCATGGTGTGGCTGTTGGGTATTGGCGGGATCGTGATCGCCTCGCGCCACTTGCGGAGTCAGGTCGAACACCGCCAGCAGGTAGAGCAGGCCCTCGAGGAAAGCGAGGCCCGGATCAAGGAGACTTCCTCGCAGATCCCGGGAGTGGTCTACCAGTTCGTGCTGCACCCGGACGGCAGCCACTCGTTTCCTTACGTCAGCGAGGGTCTGACGCAAATCCTGGGCCTCATGCCCGAAGACGTCCGCAGGGACGCCACGGCGCTTTTTCCCGGCCCGTTATTCGAGCAGGATCTGGAGCCGATCTGGCAATCGATCAACGAGTCGGCCGAGAAGATGACCACCTGGCAGCGAGAGCTGCGGTGCAAGACCGCCGGAGGCGAAGTCAAGTGGATTCGGGCGACCGCCAGCCCCCATCCGCTGCCCGACGGGAGCGTGCTCTGGAACGGCGTCTTTCTGGACATCACCGAGCACCGGGAGGCCGACAGGAAGCTGCAAGAGGCCCACGACTCGCTGGAGCAGCGAGTGGCCGAGCGAACGGCCGAGTTGGAGGAGGCCAATCGCGAATTGCACAAGGAGATTGCCGACCGCAAGCAGGCCGAGAAGTGGCTGCTGGAAAGCGAGGAGCGGTTCCGCAGCTTCTTCGAGCTGGGCGTGGTCGGCATGGCGATCGTCTCGCCCCAGAAGGATTGGGAAGAAGCCAACGATCGGCTCTGTGAAATACTCGGCTATTCTCAGCAGGAGTTGATCGGAAAAACCTGGAGCGAATTGATACATCCGGAAGATTGCGAGGTCGACCAGGAACACTTCAACCGGACTCTGTCGGGTGCCGTCGGCGGATACTCCACTCGGAGGCGTTTCGTCCGGAAGGACGGCCAACTCGTCTACGCCAACCTTTCGGTCAAGTGCCTTCGGCGGCCCGACGGAACCGTCGATAGCCTGGTGGTGCTGGTAGAAGACCTCAGCGCGCAGAAACGTGCGGAGGATGAGTCCGGAGCCATACGGGAAAGACTGCGGGAGTGGCAGGAGCAGGAAAGCGTCTAAAGCAGGCTGGGGCGTTAGTATGGCTTAGAACTGGACTTTTGCAAAACGCAGATTCAATCTCCCCCCTCTCTCTCTCTGGGAGAGGGGCAGGGGGTGAGGGCATAGGAAAGACGTTTCTCGGTGAATCACCCTAACCCTCTCCCAGAGGGCGAGGGGACCAATCTGCAAAAGTCCAGTTAGAACCTGATCGGCAGGAAGCTCTTAAAGCGGTCCAGCAGGCTGGTTTTCGGAGGCGGCCGCCTGGGGGGTTTGGCGATTTGGATCGACTCGGATTCCGGCCGAAGCGGAACGCCACCCGGCGGGAGTTTCACGTGCTCTTCCAGGAACTGGGGCCAGTAGCCGTCCAGTCGACGCAGGCAGTCGCCAATCATATCCTCGTGCAGCGTGGCTTTGATCAGCGTGATCCGCTTGATGAGTTCTTTTCGCTCATTTTCGCTGAAGGCCAGATCGAATAGCTTCACCTCGTCGACCCACACCTCGCCCGCTCCGCTGAGATCGAACCGCACGTGAAGGTCGGAGAGACCGTTGGGGGGCAGGTTGTCGACCTGAAAAACGTACTCCTTCCACTTGGTTCCGATGGGCACAGCGTTCCCCGCTGCCGGCGGCACCGCACCCTGCACGCCCGCGGGAACCAACCCCACGGGGGCGTGACGGTAATATCGCTGACCGTGGAGCTTGCCTTCCAAAGCCAGTTGCATCGCAGGCTGAGCCGCAACGTCGGCCACGCGAAGCCAGACCGATATCGACAATCGACCGGTCGGCGGCGGCTCAAATGGGCGGCTGACCAGGCAGGCCCACGGGCCGTCGGTAACCATCCTTACCGACTGCTCCCCGCGGAACTTCTGCGTCTTGTCAATTTGGATGGTGACTCCGCGCTGTTGGGTAGTGGCCCAGCCGGCGAGCTCATTCCCGCCGGCCGGCGGCTGTTCGAATCCGGGGTTCTCGAGAACCTTCAGTGGCGGCGGATTGTGCAACTGGGTGGCGCGGGCGACCAATTCGCCGATCCGTTTGGCCAAGGCGGTTTTGACCGCCGGCGGCAAGGAAACCCGCGGACGGTAGAGTTTTACGTTTGGATCCGAGAGCCTTACGGCCACCAGATCGTACGGTCTGAGGTCAACCTTCCAATAGGTTCCTTCCGCGTCTCGTTTCAACTCGTCCACTTTCCGCCGCCCGCCCATTCGGTGGGGCATGTTCCATGTCCCTCCGATGGGAAGGCCCTCGATGCGGCAACCGGCCGGCGCACCGAGCCGAACCCACGCGGTCGCAGGAAACGGGGCGTCGTTGACCACATAGGCGTAGGTGTGGCCCGCGCTGGTACCGTAACGAAAGGTCACGGGCCCAGTCTGCCGTGGGCGCACTGGGGCGTCGGCCCAGTCTGCCGTGGGCACACTGGCACCGTCGGCCCGCTGAAAACGTACGGCCGGCAAGGCGCGATAGGCGGCTACCAACTCCCGGATGGAATCCTCCTGGCCCAGCGGCAGCATCCACCCGCCGTCGAACATCACCTGGGAGTCGAGCGTGGCCAGGCTGTGAACAAACCGCCGCCGATTCTGGCCTCCCGAGGGAACGGGCTGGGAAACCAGCCAGGTGTAGGCGGGCTTGAAAGGAGACTGGCGGTCGAACGATTCGATGCGGACTTGCCGCGGGCGGTGGAAGAACAGGCTGCCGGGCGTTGAAAGGCCGCGGAAGTAGTCATCCACGTCCCGCATCTGGCTCACCTCCAGGGCAACTGCCCGGTCGCTCAGCCGTTCGCCGGGGGTGATCCATTCAGGGCGCAGCAACACCAGTCCGGGATGGTCCTGATAATGCCGGGCGTCGATCCCCACTTGCAGCAACGCGCCGGCGACGGTCATTGTCCGCGTCAGCACCGGCCGCAGATCATCCTCCAATCCTGCGCCCGAGAGCGCGCCTGCACCGGATAGGTACAGACGGCTGCCCGGGCGGATCTTGGTGAGCTCGGCATGTGCAGTACGGTAGAAGCGGCTCAACTCGCCGGCCCGCCACGCCAGCCACAACCGGCGGTGGTCTTGGCTTTGCAGGAAGCGCGCGCGCTGGGCAAATCGCGCCGGCCCAATCTGCCGTGGGCACACTAGGCCGGGTACCTGCAACCTCGCGTACTGCTGGAAACGTGCGATCGTGGCGTCGTCCATTCCCCAGTTCGGGCCGGGTAGCTGGGCATAGCCGTGCGCAGAGAGCTGAATTGCCAGGCCACCAAACGACTCGTGGTGGGCATACCTCTTGACCAGTTCCCGCATTACCTTGAGCATCGCACTCTGAACTCGCGGGTGAAGCACGTTATAGTAGGGGCATAATCCTCGGCGCGCCTGATGTGTTTCCCACCAACTGGCCCCTTCCGGCCCGATCCACTCGATGGCCCTGCTGTCCGGACCGCCCGCGCGACGGATCGCCTCCAACTCCGGCAGCGGCGCGGCAAACTCGATCGCCGGTATGAGTTGCAGACCTTCCCGATCGAACATCCTAAACAACATCTCCAGCACGTCCTTGCGAACCGGATCCTGGGCACTGGCAAAGAAGACGCCGGTATCGTATCGGGGCGTGGGCTGGACCAACTGGCTGGGATAAATCGTGCTGCCGTCGGCCAGCACGGAGATCATCAAGCCGCCGAAACCGACGTGATGGAGATACTCCACCAGGCGGGTTCCGCCCTCATAGAAGGTTCCCCAATCGTCCAGGCTGCGTCCGCTCCATCCATCCAACGATTCGGCGCCCGAGAAATTCTCCGGAAACAGCGGCCGGTCGAGATAGGCCGCCAGCAGACGCCCGCCAGGCCGCAACTGAACCGGCGGCCTGTGTGCCCACGGCAGACTGGGCTGGGCGGGGAATGCCCGGGGTAAGTGCTCCCAGCCGGCAAACACCCGTATCTTCCCATACATCGCCGGGGAATTGTCGCGGCGGTTGGTGACCAACATCAACGGCGTGGTGGTCCGGGGCCAGAAGATCAGTCGATGCCGGAGCCAATGCGGTGCAACGCCGGTGGCTGTCTCCTTAGCCAAGTCGAGACCGGAATCGATCCCGATGGGCATCAACGCCCCGGCGGCATTCGGCTCCAGGATGCTGATGCCCATGGTCTGCGGCACGTCGCTGGGATACTGGACCTCCAGCACGTGCGGTCGGCCGGGCTGGCTGATCGGCAAGGTATATGCCTCCCAGCTTACGTCGGGGGATTCGCGGCTGGGGTTCAGGCGCACCAGGTCGCCCAAGCCGGAGTGGCGCCAGATCTGCATGTTGCCGTTGCCCAACGGCCCCTTCAGCAGATAGGGAAGGTTCAGCGACCGAGGTATCTTGGCCAGTTGCTGCTGCC
>SDBV01003975.1_pt1 | contig 21429 bp, 18 predicted proteins | sample 2277081 | NCBI WGS metagenome assembly SDBV01 (sample SAMN10402039, study PRJNA504765) | marine sediment metagenome | isolation source: marine sediment core GS10_PC15, 223 cmbsf | place: Arctic Ocean: Southern Knipovich Ridge | collected 2010 | reverse complement strand
TTCCCCGGAAGCGGACTGAAGAGCCGTTAAAAACTCGGTGCCTTTATGGGGGCGCCTTTTCTTGGTTCCGTTCTTTTTGGCGTAAAAAAGAATGAACCGGGGTTTGGGGCAGAGCCCCATTTTCCAATAAATAATTATTTATACATAATAAAATCGTTAATACAACATAAAAAACTTTGTAGTTTTATCTAGTATTCCTGTATATTATTTTAAATAATATACAGGAATACAAATGAATACAGCTCTCAAAAATCTCCCTGAACAAAAACAGCAGGAACTGGAAAACATTGTGCACATTATCAAAAAAGGTGTTGATGTGGAAATGATCATCCTGTTCGGCAGTTATGCCCGCGGGGACTGGGTTGAAGAGCTTGATGAAAAAGGCGTTTACTACCGCTACCAGAGTGATTTTGATATTCTGGTAATTGTTGATGACAGGAAACTTGCGAAAAAGTGGCGGGTCTGGGACCAGATAGAAGATGATGTCCGGAGAAGCGGATTTATCAAAACTCCGGCAAGTATCATTTCTGAAAACCTCCATGGGATTAATCATAAACTGAAAAGTGGGCATTACTTTTATTCGGATATAAAGAAAGAAGGGATTCTGTTATATGACTCCGGGCGGCATGAATTGGCTGAAGAGCGAAAGATGAGTTCGGAAGAGCGTCAGGAAAAAGCTGGAAAGGATTTTGAGTATTGGTTTGAAAGTGCAAAGAGTTTCTTTAAAGGTTACAATTTTTATTTTAAGGACAGTGATTACAAAATAGCAGATTTCCAGTTGCATCAAGCAGCTGAACGTTTTTATTCAGCAATCTTAATGGTATTTACTGGGTACAAACCCAAAACTCATGACCTGGAAGATCTTAGCAAACAGGTTGCGTCTCAAGACCCATCTTTCCTGACTGTTTTCCCTAAGGGTACGCAAGAAGAAAAGGATCGATTTGAATTATTGCGAAAGGCATATGTTGATGCACGGTATGATGAAAACTATACGATTTCAGATGAAGAACTGAAATGGCTGGGTGAACGGGTGGGTGTGTTGCAAAAGATGACTGAAGATATTTGTAAGGGGAAAATAGACAGCTTTAATAGGTGATCCTTATGTGTGGGGTCAAACCTACAATTTACATTTTACAAATATCACTAAATGTATAATGTAGGTTTGACCCCACACATAGGTTTGACCCCACACATTAATTACTGATAACTGAAGATATCAGTAGATTTGTGTCAGCCACATTCTGAGGATAATCCTCAATTATCAATGAGATTGAAGCATGCTGAATTTTATTCATAAGTTGAAGTTATCAATAGAGTTGAGTTAGTCAGGAAACGGATAAGGGGTCAGCCCCGGACATGGGACACTTTTAAATAAATTCTTAGTGTGTGTGGCCAGATCTTTCATCGTGACAATTTTCTCATAAATAAAGATCTGATACTACAGATTGATATTTGGCAGGACTAGAATTATTGCTTTTCTGATTTAATTACCTTCAATGAATCCTTTAGCACAAGCAGCGCGAGTTTATCTTTAGTACGGCCAGTTGCCTCTTTGCTTTTAATAATCAACTCAAGTGGCAGTACCGATACTTTAAAATCATCTAAAGGTATTTTTATTACCTTTTTTTTGACCTCGGCATATTCGCCTAATCCATGTACATGAGTTACAATGTCAAAAATCTCAGCGTCGTCTCCAGCGAACATAGGAGGGTTGTCTCCCATAGGAGGGATATAAATGGATTTTACTTTTTTTAATGCTTTAGTTAAGCGAGGATCGGCCAAATCTGCAAACCAAAGATCGATATCTACAGTAGTAACCGGCGCAGATTGTAAAGCAGCCGCTGCTTGGCCGATAATCATGAAGTCAACCTTATTGCGAACTAATTCGCGTAGAAAGCGAATTTCCCTTTCAGTGAATATGCTGTTTTCGGCCACGGGTTAAGGCCCTCCTTAAACTTTCAATTGGCGGTTCGCGCATTAATAATAACGTGTGTCTGATATTGTCCCGATCAATATTTTTGTATTTCCTGGCTATATCATCCACTTTATTTAGTAAAAGTTTCATCTTTTCCATCTCTCGATTATCTTCGGTAAGAAATTCTGAAGGAGATATATTCAGGCTCTTCGCAATAGCTCTAATAGATTTAGGCAAGACAAATTCCTCACGCGCTAATGTATAAAACGCATTGCGGCTTACCCCTGCTTGCTTAAGTAGTTCAGAGAGCGTAATCTTCTGCTGACGACACTTATCTTTAATTACTTCGAGTGATATTCTCATGCTAAATATAGTGTACCATAATATGGTACACATGGCAATGCTGAATGCTCGGAACAACAAGAGGTCCGTGGGGTCAGAGATATAACTGAATACTGCTTACAATGGCATTAACTGACAGCTGGATCTGCGGCCCGGGCTAAAGCTTTAAAATGTAACATCCGAGAATGTAAGGCAAACAGATATTTCGTCCCTTAATTATTATATAGACGATGGCAGAACCAGAAAATACATATAGACAGTCCGAGCCCGGGCCACTAATGTATGTGTGTGCACTCATCCTCGGAGCGGGAGGCGCGTTTGTGACCGCTACCCTCTGGTTAGATTTAACGCCGGTCTGGGTGGCACTGGCAGTTGGCGCCACCTTTGCTCTCCTGGGGGCCGTCCTGACCGAAACCATCGTTGATGCCATTATATTTACGCTTTTTCTCAGTTTAGTTGTGTTTGCCTTCATTAAGCTGGTACCTGGACTAATGGTAATCAAGGCGGGTGTCGTGCCAGGGGCGTCGGGGTTGTCCATCGGAAAGTTGGCAGGTAGCGTTTGGAAAGCAATAGCAGCCTGACAACAGAATTAAATCGAATAACTGAAATGGGTGACACCACCCCTTTTCTTGAAGATACCGGAAAGAATCTTCTTGTAAGTGAAGAAGTCAAAAAGGCATTTTTAGGTGTATAAATGAGGAGGGTCAAATCTTTTATCGGGGCCAGATCTTTCATATTGCAAGGCATGATAAAAGGAGTATCCAGGCCGCTGTTGAAAAATCCTCAGAAGATACCCGGTAGACGGCTTTATCGGCACGTGTTAGTCCCCCCTCTCCTCTCCCTTTTCAGTACAAATTGTAAATGCTATTGACATATTGTACGGCATGATTTAGGAGAAGTTCGAGTTTTCCCTCATCAACTTTTCTCTTTACATTTCCCCATCATTCTGAGTAAAATTACTCAAGCCATTGAGCAAAACGTATGTTTAATAGATACGCATATAAGAAAATTGTTGATCGCCTCAAAGAGCCAAGACGATTCATTCAGGCACTCTCTGGCCCAAGACAGGTAGGAAAGACTACGCTGATACAGCAGGTAATGGACAACATCCGTATCCCCGGCCATTACGTCTCTGCGGATGCGGTCTCAGCGACCTCTTCCGTCTGGCTCCAGCAGCAATGGGAAACAGCAAGAATCAAACACAAATCCGGCCCTCACAAAAAAGGCTTTATCTTCGTAATAGATGAAATACAGAAAATCCCCGCTTGGAGTGATACCGTAAAACTCCTTTGGGACCAGGACACCGCAAACCGTCTCAATATCAAGGTCGTACTTCTTGGTTCAGCTCCCCTATTGGTGCAAAAAGGGCTGACCGAGTCTCTTGCCGGTAGATTCGAACTGTTTAGAATACCTCACTGGTCGTATTCTGAAATAAAGGAGGCCTTCGGCTTTTCTCTCGAGCAGTTTATCTATTTCGGGGGCTATCCCGGAGCTGCCGGACTTATTAAGAATGAAAACAGGTGGAGACACTATATCAGTGACTCATTAATAGAAACCACCATTTCAAAAGACATTTTTATGATGACCAGGGTAGACAAACCAGCGCTCCTGAGAAACCTCTTTGAACTGGGATGTTCATATTCAGGACAGATCGTCTCCCTGAATAAGATGCTCGGGCAGTTGCATGATGCGGGGAATGTAACGACTCTCTCGCATTACCTCAACCTGCTTTCAGGTGCAGGAATGATCACCGGGCTGCAGAAGTACTCGCCGAAGAAGATAGCGGAGAAGGCATCGAGCCCGAAACTGCAGGTCCTGAATACCGCCCTGATAACGGCACAGATTGATACGGTTTTTAAAAAGGCAAGACTCGACGGTGAGCTGTGGGGTCGGCTGGTGGAGTCTGCAATCGGGGCGCATCTTATTAATATTACACAGGGAACGAATATTGCCGTCCTGTACTGGAGAGACAGAAACCGGGAAGTGGATTTTGTCCTCAAAAAGGGGAAAGAGTTGATTGCACTGGAAGTAAAGAGCGGAAGGGCAATAATGTCTTTGCCGGGAATGGAGGCGTTTTCAAAAAAGTTTCGCTCAAAGAAACTCCTGCTAGTTGGCGGAGGCGGCATTGAAATCGATGAGTTTCTGAGTATGGATTTTGAACAGATAGAGGAATTATTTTATTAAATGTTTAGCCAACTCCTGATAAATTCAATAATCGCGGGCTAGAGCATAAATCCGTATAAAAGACTCTCAATCTCAGAATATTTTTTCGATACTATCCCTGTTTCCTTCAAACCGATTTGTGCTGCTGTATCCCTGAGTTTGCGGAGATCAGACAGCGAAGGGCTGAACTTGACTTCAAGGGCCTTTTCTGTTTTACATATAGCTCAACTTTATGTCAAATAAACATTGCAAATAGTAGAGTCACGATGAGCCGTGCCCCTATGGTGAATGATCCGGAAAACCGGTTAAAAGATTTAAGCCGGTTGAATTACTACCTCTTCCACTCCCCGCTTTTCCCGCCCCGTTTCTCCATCAGCATAATATCAGAGATAACCATGGCCTTGTCCACGGCTTTGCACATATCGTAAACAGTGAGTGCTGCAACGGATACTGCGGTCAATGCCTCCATCTCCACCCCGGTCTGTCCTGAACATTTAGCTTTTGCTTCTATATTGACCATATTTTTCCTCTTGTCGATTGTGAAATCTACAGTTACTGAAGAAAGGTTAAGCTGATGACATAAAGGGATAAGATCGCACGTTCTCTTTGCAGCAATAATACCGGCAAGTCTGGCTGTTTCAAAGACATTGCCCTTTGTTATTTTATTGTCGGTAATCAGGCTGAGGGTCTCTTTCTCCATATGAACAGCCCCTCTCGCAATCGCTTCTCTCTCTGTTGTTTTTTTCCTGCTTACATCAACCATGGTGGCTTTGCCGTCTTTATTAATGTGGGAGAGTTTTTTCATGCTATTAAGAATATCATATTTGAAGATTTTGAGGATATTTTTCTTCCTTGATTGTGCCCAGTTAAAAACAACTTATGCTAATATAAACACCTATGAGAAGAGTAGTTATTACAGGCATTGGCGCTGTTTCGCCCCTTGGGAATGATATAGAGTCTACGTGGGACAAGTTAACAGAAAAGAGATCAGGCATAGACCGGATAACGAGATTCGATTCAGCAGGCCTGCCAAGCAGAATTGCCGGTGAACTGAAAGGATTCGTTCCCGAAGATTATCTTTCTCCAAAAGAGATCATGAGACTTGATCCATTTGTCCACTATGCTGTTGCGGCTGCATTGATGGCCTGTGAGGATGCGGAACTTATAGAAGAAAAGTTAGAAGTGGGAAGTGAGAAGTTAGAAGGAAGGATAGAGGCATCTGCAGGGGTCGTTATAGGTTCGAGCAGGGGCGGTATTACCAGCATGGAAAGGGCCCTGGAAAAACATCTCCTGCATGGGAAGCCGTTCTCGGCATATCTGATGTCATCCAGTACAATTAATATGGCAGCTTCTTATATATCCATGAAGTTGGGGATAAAGGGCCCGGCTATCGGGATATCAACTGCCTGTGCTTCAGGGACTAATGCTATCGGGGAAGCTTTTCGGATTATACAGAGCGGTGAAATTGATCTTGCCCTGGCAGGGGGCGCTGATGCACCTTTGTGCAGGCTTGCTGTCGGCGGATACGGGGCCTCAGGTTCCCTTTCAAAGAGAAACGAAGACCCTGGAATGGCGAGCAGGCCCTTTGACAGGGACAGGGACGGGTTTATTATATCTGAAGGGGCTGGTGTAGTCGTACTTGAAGAGCTTGAACATGCATTAAAGAGAAATGCAGATATATATGCAGAACTTTCGGGCTGCGGAATATCATCCGATGCATTTCACCAGACAAAGCCTGACAGTGACGGTGAAGCCGCAGCTATAAATAAGGCGTTGAATTATGCAAATATTGAAATTGATGAAGTTGACTATATTAATGCACATGCTACTTCAACTCTTCTTGGCGATAAGGCAGAGGCAAAGGCCATTGAAAAAGTATTTGGTAAACATGCAAAAGATATCCATGTGAGTGCATGCAAGTCAGCCCTGGGCCATATGCTCGGTGCTGCGGGGGCTCTGGAGACGGCAATTACCGCACTTTCAATAAAGAGAGGGATTATTACGCCGACAATTAATCTCGAAAACACTGATCCTGAATGTCTTCTTAATTGTGTAACGTCCATGTTGGAGAAGGATATAAATATAGCCTTATCAAATTCATTTGGCTTTGGCGGAGTTAATGCGGTACTGGTGCTCAGGAAGTTTAAGGAGTAAACCAAATTCTACGCTATCTGCCATAAATACGTGATAACACCCGTAAGTACAAAACTGCTGTCTATTACAGCCTCAAAAAACTTGCCTGTCTGAATTCTCTGTTTCCTGAAAATATAGAGACATATGATCATAAAAGAAGGCGATAAAATTAAATAATACGATAGAGACGGTAAAAGTTCGAAGGCTGCGGAAGATAATATGTAAGTACAAATGATCGCAGAAAGGACCAGTAACATTTTTTGAGTCATTTCCTGTCCGATGAGTATTGGAATAGTTTCTCTGCCCACAATTCTGTCGCCTTCAATGCTTACAATATCAAATATGACGGACCTTATAAAAACCGTTAAGAGTACAAATGCCAGGATAGCAACAGATTTATGGGAAAGAAATATTCCCTCACTCAGAATGGGGATAAGTACTATGACCCATGCCCATGCCAGTGCCAGGAAGATATCTTTTGAACCGGGGAAGTCCTTCAGCCTTTTATACTTAATGAAAGGATAATATTTTTCAGGGACGATCCTTATTGTATATAAAATGCCCATCAGAAAAGAAAAGAGGAGAAATAAAAACGGGATGATTCCGAGTAAGTATGATAAATATAAAGAAGCAAATGATGCCGCAGTTGCTGCAATGATCAGGGCTTTTCCATAATCCATGAAAAACCTTGTCCGTGCCGGGTCAGAGAACTCGTCTTTTAATCTTTCATTATATCTGTTGAAAACATGAGTGGCAAAGACATAAAGAAAGACAATTGATAAAATCGTAAAAGAAGGTTTAATGTCCTGGAAGACCAGACTTGTATAACACATGCTTACAGCGCCTATGCTCAGGTAAAGAGCGCTTTCCATAACAAAATCACCGATATTTTTAAGAAATCTGTATAATTTGCCCTGTCTCTTTTTCAGGAGGTATCGTATCCTGTCGATTACTTTATTAATGACCCAGTGTGGAGTAGAAGCGCCGGCCATTACACCGACATTTTCATACTGTTCAAGGCCGAGGTGGTCAAGCTCATCTTCTTCTTCGATATGAAAAGATGGTATATCAGTGGAAGAGGATATTTCATATAACCTTTTGGTATTTGCACTGTTCTTTCCGCCGACAATAACCATTGCATCGACTTCTTTTGCAAGTTCCAGGACCTCTTTCTGCCTCATATTGGTTGAATCGCAGATGGTGTCAAAAACCCTTGTGTCCGGTATTTTCTTCTCTATTCTCTCCACCAGCTGCTGAAAAATCCTTCTGTCCTGGGTCGTCTGGGCAACTATACATGCCCTGTTCATGTCCGGCAGGTTTTCAACATCATCAACGTTTTCGACGACAAAGCCTTTTTTATCGGCATGCCCGATCAGACCGTTTACTTCAGCATGTCCCTTGTCACCGATAATAATTGCGTTATATCCTTCCCTGATTTCTTTTTTTATTATGGAATGTGCACGGGCAACGTGGGGGCATGTTGCATCACATAGCAGGTTGCCTGATTCCTTTATTTTCTTTCTCTCATCCGGGGCCACGCCGTGGGCCCTCAAGATCACTGTTGCATTGGAGACCGGATCGCTGCCGAGAATCTCTACTCCTTTTTGTTTAAGCATTTCTATTGCCTGAGGGTTATGAACGAGAGGGCCGTATGTGTATAACCTCCCTTTCTTCTTGTTTGCCGCATCAAGAACAATGTTCATTGCCCGCCGGACCCCCATACAGAAACCGGCAGTCTTGGCAAGTTTGACCTTCAATTAATATTCTCCTTATAAAGAAATGTTCCAACCGCTTGAGCCGTTTCAACCGTTCAAGCGGCTCAAGCGGTTCAAGCGGCTGGAACCATAATCAGTTGTGCAGCTTTATATATTCAGCAACTTTCTTTTTATAAGCCTTGCTGATCATTTTAGTGATCTTCCCGGGTGATTCAGTGATTTTTATATCATCTACTTCTGCAACCGGCATAGCTTCCATGGTGGTGTTGGAAATAAAGACCTCGTCCGCCTTGTATATATCTCCGGGCCTGAACTTTCCTTCGATTACTTTTATTCTTAATTCTTTTGCAATATTGAGAATTATCTTCCTTGTTATTCCGTCCAGAATTCCTGTTCCGACATCGGGGGTGTAAAGCGCCCCGTCTTTTACAAAAAAGACATTTGTTATGGTCCCTTCAGCAATATACCCCCTGTAGTTCAGCATCAGGGCTTCGTAGGCGCTCTTTTCGATTGCCTCTCTTTTTGCCAGAATGTTATTTAAAAAATTAAGTGACTTTATTTTGGGATCAACAGCCTTGTAGTAGTTTCTCCTGGTTTTAACGATTGCAACCTTTACCCCTTTTTTATAGTACCGCTGCGGGTAATCTCTAAATGGGCTGGACATGATTACTAATGTCGGCTTAGAACAGAGCGCAGGGTCCAGGCCGGTCGGGCCTTCACCTCTTGAAACGCTGATTCGTATAACGGCATCTTTTTGCCTGTTTGCCGCCACTGTTTCATAGACAGCTTTTTTTAAAACAGGGGGCTTTTTGGGAATTGAAAGGCCTATCATTGACGCAGAGCGAAAAAGCCTGTCCAGGTGCTCATCAAGCTTAAAAACAACACCTTTATATACCATTAAAGTTTCATAAATTCCGTCACCATAGAGAAATCCATGATCAAAAACAGAGATAAGGGCTTTATTCTTCCGGACGATTTTGTTGTTCAGGTAAATCATGAAACCAGTTTATCACGGCAACGATGTATTTTCCAGCTATGTTTCTATAACGTGTTCCCCGGTAAAAGGGCGCTACACACGTCACGGCAATAGCGATATCTAACAGGATAATTATTCGGTGTTGCTTTCAGTATTGACCAATGGGTATCCAATCACTAAAATATGCTATTGTTTGGAAGAAATGTATCTATAATTTATTGATTTGAATATGATTAATATAAGCAGAAAAAAAATTGGAACGATTTTACTCTTCCTTATAGATGTAATAACAATCTTTACAATTATTCAGACAGCGATATTCTTGAGGAAAAGTGTCCTGCCTTTTTTTATTCAGTTCCCTGAGTTCCCATCTTTAAACGTCGGTTTTTTCTGGTGGGTTTTGCCTGTCTGGATCTTTTTTATTTTCTATGAGGGATTGTATACAAAAAGATTTTCTTTCTGGGATGAGGTGCAGGTACTCTGGAAAGTTGCCTTTTTTTCTTCTTTTGCCGTATTTACAATCCTTTACCTTGGAAAGTTCGGCGAGCAGGTATCAAGAACAGTATTAGTCGCAATGAGTATCATTTCTTTTCCTGTCCTGCCGATTGTCAGGATCAATGCTAAAAGGTTATTGATGTTCATGGGGCTTCTTCACAGTAAAGTCCTTATACTCGGAGCCGGTAAAACCGGAGAACTTATCTTTAATGCATTGAAGAGGGACAGCAATCTCGGTATGAACGTTGTCGGTTTCCTTGATGATGATCCGGGAAAAATTGGGAAAAATATTAAAGGAATTAAGATACATCCCGGCATAGATAAAGCACAAAAATATATTGGCAGATGCGGAATCGAGGATATAATAATAGCTATGCCGGGCTGTGAAAAGAATAAGTTGATTTCTCTAATAAATAAACTTCAGCACAAGACGCAGAATATACTGTTAATTCCTGATCTTTTTGGAATAACCGTCCTGGGAACAAACCTGCAGCATTTCTTCCAGGAACAGGCAATAGGTCTCCAGGTCAAAAACAATCTTGCACAACCAGTAAATATATTAATGAAAAAAATGTTTGACCTTATTGTCTCGTGCATTTTACTTGTTGTCCTCTCGATTCCAATGATCATAATTGCGCTATTTATAAAGATAAATTCAAAAGGGCCTGTTTTCTATTCGCAGGAGAGGAGAGGGAAAAACGATAAACCTTTTAAATGTTATAAATTCAGGACCATGTATGATGACGCTGAAATAAGGCTTAATGACCTTTTAAAAAACAACGTGGAAACAAGAAATGAGTGGAACCATAGCTGGAAGCTTAAGAAAGATCCCAGGATTACAAGAGTCGGTAGATTTTTGCGTGAGACATCACTTGATGAACTGCCCCAAATATTTAACGTGTTTAAATGTGAAATGAGTCTTGTCGGGCCGAGACCCGTTACAAAGAGAGAGATAGATGATTATTATAAGGAGCAGGCCAAACTCTGTTTCGGTGTTACTCCAGGGGTTACGGGATTGTGGCAGGTCAGCGGTAGGAGCAATACAAGTTATGATTACAGGATAGCTCTTGATTCATGGTATGTAAGGAACTGGAACCTGTGGCTGGATATAGTGATTTTATTTAAGACTGTCAGGGTCGTTTTGAAAAAGGAGGGAGCAGTTTAATTAATAATTACCAATTACTAATTACTAATTACTAATTTATTTAATAAGGAGGACTATAATGGAGAAATGGACATGTGTTCCCTGTGGTTATGTTTATGATCCCGAAGTGGGGGACCCCGAAAATGATGTTCCGCCGAATACACCTTTTGAGGATATCCCTGATGACTGGGTCTGTCCTGTCTGCGGGGCTGAAAAAGACCAGTTTGAGAAGGAAGGATAAAAAGAACGTTCAAACGTTCTTATTGAATTCTTCTTCCGCTTCTTCCACCAGTTTTTCGGGTTTATCCATATATCTTGGGGAGAAGTGGATGGCTTCTATTCTTTTTACATTTGCTTCTCTTGCTATGCGGCCTGCCTCTTTGGCTGTAAGATGATGACGGTTTTTTGCCCTGTCTCTGTCTTCGTCCAGAAAGAAAGTTTCTATATAAAGGATATCCGAGCTTTTTACGAGTTCGATAATTTTCTTTTTGTTTCCACTACTTCCAAGGACATCAACTACATAAGATATTTTTTGTCCTTCAGTTATCCCGGCTATCCCTCTAAGCTCTGAATAAGTAAAAGTTTTTCCTTCAATTATAAAAGCATCTTCTGTTCTTTCTTCCCTGATAGCGCTTTTCAGTTCCCCCAGCCACGGGTCTACCTGGAGATTCAGCCGGCTGAGTTTTACTTTGTCAATGTTTATGTGATAGTTCTCTTCAATACTGAATGCAAGGCATGGGATTTGGTGGTCAAGGATCTCTGCCGAGACCTTAAAAGAAGAATCTTCAAGCAAAATGCCGTTAAACGGCTCTGTCCCCGAATCTTCGGGTCTGAAGCGGTTTTTTGCCTTAAATGCAGCTTTTTTTATTGATGTTTCAGTTACTTCTGAAACATCTATTCTCAGCGGATAATCGCTGATAAGATTCCATGTATAGCTTTCAAGTTTACCCCTTACGCAGTCTATAAAGCCTTTGGGGCCGTATATTTTTAAAGGGGATTCTCTCTTGAGGCTGACTCTTAAAACATTATCAAAACCAATAAAATGGTCAATATGAGAGTGTGTCACAAAAATATCAGTAGTTTTAAGTATTTCTCTTGATGAAAGGTTTAGAGTTGACCCGAGATCAAACATTAATGCCCGCCTTTCTCTTGGAAGTCTTATGTAAAGGCCGGGGTCCTCAAACGGGCCGTTAAGAAGCTTTGCATGGAAAGACGGTTTCATGGCAAATTATAGTCTAATTAATGATATAATATTGATTAAAATTTAACATTAGGTAAGGGGCAGAAATAACTGGGTGTTTTTTGCGCTCAGAGTTATTTCTAACCCTTACCTGAAGTTATCAGTTGACAGATAAACCGTTAATGAAGTTATAGTACACCATCACGAATAACAATTCTTTCTGGAGGTTTAAATGCCTGAGCTTAGAAAAGACCCTATTTCCGGTAGATGGGTTATTATCTCGATTGAAAGAGGAAAGCGCCCTTCTGATTTTGGCATGAGAGTTTCAGCTAAAAAAGGAGGCTTCTGCGCTTTCTGTGAAGGGAACGAACATACTACCCCGCCTGAAATATTAGCCCTTAGACCTGGTAAAAACGGACCGAACACTTCCGGCTGGACTCTGAGAGTTGTATCAAATAAATTCCCGGCCCTCAACATTGAAGGAGAACTGAACAGGGAGGGGGACGGTATCTTTGATAAAATGAACGGTGTCGGTGCTCACGAAGTAGTAGTTGAACACCCGGACCATAACCTTACCCTTTCAACCGTGCCTTTGAAATCAGTTGAAAATGTTCTGAAGGCATTTCATGCCCGTATAGAAGACCTTAAAAAAGACAAACGACTGAAATATGTTCTTGTTTTCAAGAATGAGGGGGATGATGCCGGTGCTTCTCTTGAACATACTCACTCACAGCTTATAGCCCTTCCTATTGTTCCCGACCTGGTTCGTGAAGAGATCGATCAGGCCAAACAGTATTATAACTATAAAGAAAGGTGTATTTTTTGCGATATAATCAGACAGGAGAGCGCAAACAAGGCAAGGGTAATTTCTGAAAATGAAGATTTTATATCCCTTGCCCCATTTGCACCGCGGGCGCCGTTTGAAACCCATATACTTCCCAAAAGACATGAATCCAGTTATATGCCCAATGGTAATTTTAATTTCCTGGCCCAAATTCTCCAGAGGACGTTAAAGCAGATTGACAAGGTTCTTAATCTCCCGCCATATAACATGATGATCCACACATCGCCTTTTAAAAATGAAGAAAACGATTATTATCACTGGCATATTGAAATACTGCCAAAACTGACGAAGATTGCCGGTTTTGAGTGGGGTTCCGGTTTTTACATTAATCCGACCCCCCCTGAAGAGGCCGCAAAATTTATGAGAGAAGCAGAGATTTAAATTTTCTATGGCAGAGGCAACAGAAAATAAACAAAACAAAGAGAAGTCCCTTGAATCTGAAATCCTGATAAAGGTCTCTCAGATTGCAAATTCAACTCTTGAACTGAAAGACATTCTCGATACAATTACTCACACTGTTGCGAATGCCTTTAATAAGGACCGCTGTTCCGTCTGCTTTCTTAAGCCGGAAGGAAAAATAATCTGTATTGAATCTCCCAAGGGTGCCGGCAGTGAATCTGTTAATGTGTTCTGTCTTAAGGATGAAGACGAATCTGTCAATAACATATTCAAGGACCTCCTGCCGGTAGCAGTTGAAGATATCAGGAAGGAGCCCCGCCTCAAGGCAATTGTTAACCCGGAATCAACAGACCTGCTCTCACTCCTTGCAGCCCCTATTATAAGAGACAATTCAGTTATAGGTATTTTAATGGTCCAGACAATAGAACCATATACTTATACCCAGGAAGAAATTAATCTCCTTACTATAATCTCTCACAATATATGCTCTGCAATACAGAACGCAGAATTATACAAGAGTGTTAAAACCCAGCTTGATGAACTTAAGGTCATGCATGAAATCGGTAAGGCCATAACGTCCATTCTTGATATCGATGAACTCCTTCCGTATATATGCAGGGAAGTATCGAAGGTTTTTAATGTGAGGGGTTGTATTCTAAGGCTTCTTGAAGGGGAAAATCTTCAGATTAAAGCTTCTTACGGATTACCCGAACAGCTGAAACAGGAAATGGACCTCTGCCTGGGTGAAGGCATATCGGGCAATGTTGCGATGACCGGTAAGCCATTGCTGGTGGATGATACAAAGAAAATGCCGGAAAATATGCGTGTTCCGGGAGTTGATGCGACATCGGCAATTTGTGTTCCTCTGACAATCGGAGAACAGGTGATAGGTACATTAGCTCTTTACGATAAAAAGGATGAATGGGGCGTCACATACTTTACACCGGATGACCTTAATTCTTTAATGACCTTTGCATCTGTTTCATCCATCGCTATTGAAAACGCAAGGCTCTACAGGGCTGAATTAGACAGAGAGAAAGAGGTTACACAGACAAAGGATTATCTTAAAAGTCTCATAGACGACTCGGCTGATGCCATTATCACATCGAATACTGACGGCATAATAGCTTCATGGAACAAAGGGGCCGAGAATATTTATAGTTTCTCGGAAGATGATGTCATAGGCAGGTTTCTCCCGATGGTCCCGCAGTTTCTTATTGAAGAAGAGAAGAATTTTATTGAGAGAATAAGGAACAGGGAAACCTTAAGAAACCTGGAAACAATAAGACAGACAAAAAACGGAAGGCTGATAGAAGTAAGCCTGACGCTTTCACCCGTATTGGACTCATCAGGAAATGTTACAGGCATAAGCGGGATATCCAGAGATATATCGGAAAAGAAACTGGTTGAAAAGGAATTAATAAGGAAGAACCAGGAACTGTCAAGGCTGTTCTTCATAAACTCTGTTGTAAGGAGCACTCTGGAACTGGACAAGCTGCTGAAAATGATCCTTACGGTGGTTACTATGGGTGACGGGCTCGGGTTTAACAGGGCAATACTTTTTCTTAATGATGAATCCCAGAATATTCTTGAGGGAACAATGGGTGTCGGCCCTGCGAGCCCTGAAGAGGCAAAGAACATATGGCTTGCCATGGAAGGTAAAAGCCTCGGGGCGATCATAGAAGAAATAGAGAGCAGCCCGTTCCATCTCGATTCCCATCTTGATAAACTTAGCCAGTGTTTAAGTATAAACCTTGGAGGAGATTGTATACTTTGCCGGTGTATAAAGGAGAAAAGACCGTTCAATATTCAAAATGCCAAAAACGAACCATCAGTGACCCCCTATCTTATCCAGATGCTGGGTGCCGATGCATTCGGTATTGTCCCTCTTATGTCAAGAGACAAAGTAATCGGTTTGATCTGGGTCGACAATCTTTTTACGGGCAGACCGATCAAGGATGAAGACCTGCAGTTTCTCATGGGATTTTCGAGCCATATTGCATCAGCGATAGAGAACGCCAGGCTCTTTGAGAATGTTACTCTTGCACAGGCCGAACTTAAAAATATATTTGAATCCATATCGGACATGGTCTATTATACGGACGATAACTGCATCATAAGACGTATTAACCAGGCGGTAGTCAAAAAAATAGGGAAGCAGGAAAAAGAAATTATCGGGAAAAAATGCCATGAAGTATTTCACGGGAAAAAAGAACCCTGGGACAAATGCCCTCACTCAAGGTTGTTAAATACAAAAAAACCTTTTGTCGGAGAACTTGAAGACCCGCACCTTGGCGGTACATTCGTTGTATCAAATTCACCGATATTTGATTCGGCCGGAAATTTTGTCGGGACTGTCCATATTTCAAGAGACATAACCGAACTCCGTACACTTAGAGAGAGAGTCATCCACTCCGAAAGAATGGCGGCCCTGGGTGAACTTGCCGCAAGAGTTGCTCATGAGATAAGAAACCCTCTTATCTCCATTGGCGGCTTTGCGCGAAGACTTGAAAAAAAGCTGATGGATGATACAAAGGAATATGCAAAAATTATTGTTAATGAAGTAAGCAGGCTTGAAAATATTCTTAAGGAAATACTGGGCTTTGTGAAAAGTTCAAGGATAGTGAAAAGCAGTGTGGACATAAATGAAATGATAAGCGGTATAGTTGATTTTATTGCACCGGAAATAAACCAGAAGCAGAACAGAATAATAATGGAAGTGTCGGACCAGCCGATAATGACGCTCATAGACGCCGACAAAATTAATGAAGCTGTATTTAATATAATCTCAAACGCCAATCAGGCCACAGACCAGGGTTCCATAACTGTCAGGACCAGACGGGAAGAGAATGAGGCGGTTATTGAAATTCTGGACATTGGCTGCGGTATTAAAGAAGATGACCTTAAGAATATTTTCAACCCTTTCTTTACGACAAAGAATGATGGAACGGGTCTTGGCCTTGCTGTGACTCACAAGATTGTTCAGGAACATAGCGGAAAGATTAAGGTTGAAAGTGCATGGGGAGGCGGCACAGCTTTCAGGATCTATCTGCCGCTGGATTAGTTGTAATTACAGAATGCCCATAAGTTATAATGTTTATTTAATAGCAAATTCAAGAAAGGAGGAGGCAATATGAAGCTCCTTATAGTAGATGACGATCTTAATATACAGCGACTTTACAAAGAAGAACTGGAGGAGGAAGGATATGATGTCGTTATAGCCAGCAGCGGAAAAGATGCGCTGGAGATGTTTGATAAGGAAAACCCCGATATTGTTACGCTTGATATTTTGATGCCTGATATTGATGGGATAAGTCTTCTAAGAAAGATGAAAGAGCAGCGCCCGAATATCCCGATCATAATGTCAACGGCATATGATTACAGGGATGATTTTGCGGTCTGGGCATCCGAAGCATATATTGTGAAATCTTCGGACCTCACTGAATTAAAGAAAACCATTGAGAAGCTTATTAGTGAGAAAAAGTAATTATATCTGAATTAGCATATTTATAGTGATTTTAGATGGTGACAAGATCCAATTAATTATGAAGTTAATTTACATTATGAAATAAAACAATATGTGTATGAATTGTTCCATAAGTAAATAGTTTGTCCTGCCAATTAGTGTCTGTATATAACCTGCTGTTTTTAAGAAGAAATAAACTTGAATACCCCGTTCAAGTCTCCCCCTTTGGAAAAGGGGGATTAAGGGGGATTTTACGAAAATAATATTAGTCCTTTTAAGGATCTGCCTGCCTGCCGGAATGACAGACAGAGAAGACGAATTTATACACAGACTCCAATTAAAGGAAACGTCAATGAATTCCGATACTAAGAGGTACTATGGAAACAGGGGAATTACGCTTGAATGAGTCTCTTGAGAAGGAAATTGAGGCTGCAAAGGATGTTGTTGAAGGCATACTGAAATCAAAGAAGATGATGAGGATGTATCCTGCTAACAATCCCATGCATATTAACGCTTCAAAGGGAATATTTGAAAAATTCAACAACTTCTTTGAGCTGCAAAGCTGTATTACATTGACTGTAACAATGAACAGTCTCATGTATAAAAATGAACAGGTTTACCACAAACAGGAAAAAGATGATAACCTGGCATTTTTCTTTTTTAAGGACGGGTTAAGAGAAATATCATTTTTGAAAGATTTAGAGCAGCAGGAGCTTGAGGAATTTATAAACATACTGAATATTGATTTTGAGTTAGATGCCCCTGATGACGATATAGTTACATTATTATGGGATGGAGATTTTAAAAAAATAAAATACTTTGTCGACCAGGATTTTCTGGGCAACTGGGAAGTTACTAATGACAGTACAATATCGAATGAAAAAGTAACATCAGCATATAAGGACGCCTTTGAGAAGGAGACGGAAAAAAAGGTAATTCAGGTCGAGCTGAATGAAAGCGACTTCCGGTATCTGGCTGATGAAATGCAGAAGCAGGACCAGCCGAAGCTGCAGAAAATGATAACTATTATGTTTGAGGCACTGTATCAGACAGAAGAGATCGGCTACGTAAAGGAGATCATAAGTATTATCTCAGACATTATGGACTACTGCGTTCAGGAATCAGATTTCAAAAATGCCGCTCATGTAATGAATACAATAAAAGGCATTATTGAGGATGGAACACCTGGAGATGAAGGGGGCAAGAGTTTTCAGCTTGTCTTTAATAAAATCAACAGCAAAAGCTTTATTGAGAAGATGGGCGTCCCTGTTGAGGAATCTTCCGGGGTAGACGGAGAGCTCTTCCTGTCACTCATCAGGCATATGGACGAACGTTCCATTCCCCATTTTATATATATTTTAGGGCAGATGGAGTCAATAAAGGGCAGGCATCTCGTGATAGATGCGCTTGTAATACTGGGACAGCATAACGTGAAAAAGCTTGCAAAAGGGCTGAGTGACAGCCAGTGGCATGTAGTGAGAAATGTGGCCCTTGTTCTGGGCAAAATTGCTGACCCCGACTCTGTTGGATACCTGGTGGAAATCCTTTCTCATGCTGACCATAGAGTTAGGAAAGAAGGGGTCATTGCTATAGGAAATATTAAGACTTCCAGGATGACCCAGTATCTGAAGAATACAATTAATGACGATGATAAATCAGTGCGGATAACTACTGCAAGGACTCTCGCGAACGTAAAAACAGGAGATGCAAAAAAATTGCTGCTTGCCGAATTGTCGGGAAAGAATTTTTCTGTGAAAGATCTTAACGAAAAAAAGGAGTTTTACAGGATAATTGCAAACTGGCAGGACCGGGAAGTCAAAGATTTTCTTATTAAGACACTCAATAAAAAGAAGTTTTTTGGGAAAACCAAAAACGATGAGAACAGGGCATGTGCTGCTTATGCGCTCGGTATTATTAAAGATACTGATGCAATTAAGCCGCTTGAAAGCGCAAGCAGGTCCAGGAACAGGGTTTTAAGAGAACTGTCTACGGCCGCTCTGGTGAGGTTGAATAAATAGAATGCTTACTTCAGATGTTAAAGAAAAAGATATAGAAGTAAGGGCCAAAGATGTTGTGAACAATCTGGCCATCGTAATCAAAACATCCCAGCTGCACAATGTCAATAATGTAGCTGTAGTTACAGCGGTCCATAAATTCCTTGAAATTCTTAATCCATTAATCTCCTCGGAAGAGATTATACTGCAGCTTATCGAAGAGTTTTTCCATTTAAACGGAGGCAGGGTCAGGTACACTATGGAGTACAGTTCAAATTTTGATTTTATAATAGAGGAATTCAAGAAAATAGGACTCGGCACAATTATCTTTGAAAAAACCATGACCGAAGATAATATTAAGGCGCTTCTCTCTGCAATTCAGACGTCGGGACAGTCCGATATTCCTTTTCAAACTCTTTGCGATGGACTTGCCTCAGTGCCGCATATACAAATAAAAGAACTGCAAAAAATCAGAGAGGACACTGAATACCATAATAAAAAGAAGCAGATAAAAAAGACATATTCCAGTGCTGTATCGATAACTAAAGGAGTTTTAAGTAAAGCAGAGTCAGGGGAGGCGATAAATCTCAAAAAGTCAAAAAGGGTTATTGCATCAATAACGGACCAGATCCTTGAAGACGAATCAAGGTCAATTCTTCTCGGCATGACCACCTTAAAGGATTATGATGACTATACTTACCACCACTCAGTTAACGTGAGCATACTTGCAATAGCGTTCGGGCATAAACTGGGCCTTCCAAAAATGAAACTTGCAGAACTCGGGCTTGCAGCCCTGTTCCATGATTTGGGAAAGATAAAGATACCTCTGGAGATCCTGAATAAACCTTCCGCACTTTCTGACATTGACTGGCAGACCCTGAGACAGCATCCGGTATGGGGGACGGTAACAATTTTAAAGATAAAGGGCATTAACGAGTCTTCTATGAACCTTGCGATACCGGCATTCGAACATCATTTAAATTATGACCTTTCCGGATACCCTGAATTAAAAAACAAAATCCCGCTTGATCTGTATTCTAAAATAATAACTATCGCTGACAAGTATGATGCCATGACATCATCAAGGGTCTATTCAAGAACAGCCATCCCGCCTGACAAAGTGCTTGGTTTATTGATTGAGCAGAGCGGCAAAAAAATAGATCCGTACCTTCTGAAGGCATTTGTCCGGATGATTGGTGTTTATCCGATCGGCTGTCTCGTAATGCTGAATACAGATGAACTGGGGCTTGTCTTTGAGAACAGTTCAGATCCGAAGTGTGTTGACAGGCCCAGAGTCCTGATCATTGCCGATAGTTCGGGTGCCAAAACCGAAAACGCGGTAGTGGACCTTACGGAAATGGATGATAATGAAAAATATAAAAGAAGTATTAAAAATACGCTGGATCCCAATAAGTATGGGATAAACCTCGCTGAATATTTAATCTGAACCTTAACCCCTCTTTTGGGGAGCAAACCCTTACTTTACAAATCAAACCCTGTTTGGGTAATATTCATAGTTGACTGAAAGATAAGGATATCTATAATAAGCTGTTTGATCTGGTATGCTTTTCTATCAATGTTATCTTATTGCTGGAGAGGTGGCCGAGCGGTTGAAGGCAGCCGCCTGCTAAGCGGTTGTGGGGGTCAAACCTCACCCAGGGTTCGAATCCCTGCCTCTCCGCCATAAAAACATGTTATCAGAAAGCTGAAAATCTATATTGAAGTATCAATAGAATGATACAGGGAGGTTTAAGTCATGAAAAAAGCACTATTATTAATCTTGGCGGTAACAGTTGTCTTTGTGTTCTCGGGCTGTCAGAAAAAGGAAGAACAGCCGGCGTCAACACAAGGCTCCGGTCCGGTCGGGCCTATCGTTGATACCCAGGGGGTTGGAGGGCATGCCAAAACAGGCCCGCAGATGACGTACCAGGTAGTTGTACCGCCTGAAGTAAAAGAGCAGTGGGTTTCGGTAAAGTTCAGTGTTGAAGATAAAAAAGAGAACAATAAAAAGTCATATACAGTAAATATCGATGATGAATTTAAGATCTCTGATTCTGATCTGACTGTCAAAGTAGGCCCGTTTCTCCCTGATTTCAAGATGAGCGGACAGATCATAACATCGGCTTCAAGCAATCCTGGTAATCCGGCTGTTGGAGTCGCCATCTATGAGGGCGGCAAAAAACTGTTTCCGCCGTCAGGGGAATGGGGATGGCTCTATATAAATTTTCCGACAGTTCACTCATTCCAGCATGAGCGTTATGTATTGGTGCTTGAAGAAGGAATAAAAAAATAAAGGCAGAGCGCCCATAGCTCAATTGGATAGAGTGTCTGACTACGGATCAGAAGGTTGGGGGTTCGACTCCTCCTGGGCGCGCCATAATTTTCTGATCCCCGCTCGCCCATGCCTGCAGGACAGTCAAATCCCTTTACTAATTCTGTTTGTGATAGAATTGTAAGAGGATGGCAATAAATAACAAAAAGAAATTATTTAATTTTGTTACAAGGGACCTATGGGAAGTTGATATTGACTCCCTCAACAGGTTTAAATCATTTGTCGTCAAAGCCCTGAGGCTGTGCAACGTAGCTTTGCGGGAATTCACGGAAGGCGACCTTACTCTCAGGGCAATGAGTCTTGTTTATACAACCCTTCTTTCAATTGTTCC
>SDBV01003974.1_pt1 | contig 21431 bp, 20 predicted proteins | sample 2277081 | NCBI WGS metagenome assembly SDBV01 (sample SAMN10402039, study PRJNA504765) | marine sediment metagenome | isolation source: marine sediment core GS10_PC15, 223 cmbsf | place: Arctic Ocean: Southern Knipovich Ridge | collected 2010 | reverse complement strand
ATTGTCGGTTTACTAATACAGTGGCCAACCATCGTCTCCGTGTTAATGGCGCCGATCCTCTTTTGGAGCTATATCCGTCTGGCCCGGCGTGAAGAGCACGAGATGGAAGCGCAGTTCGAAGAGGCCTATCGAGCCTACAGAGAGCAGGTACCGGCTTTTATCCCGCGGTGGCGCCACCTGCTGAAAACATGGGCGAACAAAAGCGGCCATGATACAGACGACGTTTGAAAAGGGGAGACATCATGAAAAACAAGATTTTACCCAGAGATCCTGTTTGCGGAAGACGGATGAACCGTAATAAAGCGTATGTGGTGAGGATATATAAAGGCCTGGAGTTTTTTCTCTGTTGCCCGAAGTGCCAGGCGGAGTTTGAAAAAGATACAGAAAAATATCTAAGATCTTTTGAAAGAAAACACAGGTTATAAGGTGAGCTTTAGATGATAAAAATTCGGCGAGCCAATATGGAAACGACCTAATCTGAACTTGATTTTTCGGATCAGATGTATTATAATATACCCCAGGGGGGTGGGGTAATTATTTGGCGATATGTAGTCCCCGATCGCTAACTGAAAAGGAGAGTATCGAAATGAAAGGTTTAACTCTTAAAATAGATGGTATGACGTGCGAACACTGCGTCGATCACATACACCAGGCCCTCCTCGGTGTAGAGGGAGTATCCGAGGCCAGAGTGAGTTTGGAGGAAGGATCTGCCCAGGTCACTTATGATGACACCACACCAGATGTAGATGCCATGAGGAGAGCCGTAGAAGAGGCGGGTTATGAGGTCAAGGGCAACGGCTCAGAGGCCGTTGAAGTGCAGCAGGAAAAAACAGTATTGCTTTCCGGCCCTGATCAAAAGGCAAAATCGAAGGCAAAGATGTCGCTCGAACTAGTTGGTATGACTTGCGCCTCCTGCGCGCAAACCATAGAGAAGTCTCTCGGAAATACAGCCGGGGTAATCAAGGCAACGGTGAACTTTGCTGCGGAAAAGGCCTACGTTGAGTACGATCCGAAAATCGCCGATCATTCAGCTCTCGTTAAAGCAGTGGAAAACGCCGGTTATAATGTTAAGAGCAAGGAACAGACTGTCACCCTGAAGCTTGGAGGTATGACCTGTGCCTCCTGTGCAAAGACAATCGAGGGAGCGCTGAAAAAGGTGCCTGGAGTCAGCTACGCCAGTGTGAACATCGCCACCGAAAAAGGCACAATCACCTTTGATTCTGCCCTTGCGAGTTTGGATCGGTTGTCCAAAGCTGTGGAAGGGGTTGGATATAAGGTTCTGGGAGATGAGATGAAGCTGGGTGACGAATCCGATGACGACGATCAGAGGATGTCAAAGGCCAGATGGAGCATGTTTGTCGCCTGGGGATTCACCATACCCATTATTCTCTGGATGCTGGTAGAAATGGTGGGAGGCATCGCTTGGCCGAGCCGAGCGGTTTTTGATCTGGGCATGATCGTCCTGGCTATTCCGGTTTTGTTTTGGAAAGGCTGGCCAACTTTACGCTCCGCCTTCAAAGCGGTGAGTCACGGCAACGCTAATATGGACGTTCTGATCGCCATGGGGACGACCATCTCGTTTCTCACAGGTCCGGCAGCCTTTTTTATGCCGGTGGCCAACTATGCGGGCGTGGCAGCAATGATCATGTCCTTTCACCTGACGGGGCGCTACATCGAGGCGACGGCCAAGGGCAGAGCTTCACAGGCGATCAAACGACTGCTGGAGCTTGGAGCGAAGACTGCACACGTTCTCGTTAACGGAATAGAGAAGGAAATTCCGGTAGAGGATGTTCACGTTAATGATATCATGGTGGTCAGGCCGGGCGAGAAGATCCCTACCGACGGGGAAATTATCGAAGGGGAGAGTTATTTGGACGAGTCTATGGCCACCGGGGAGTCTATGCCCGTGAGCAAGGGCCCCGGGGACGAGGTCATCGGCGCAACGTTGAACCAGGAGGGGCTGTTAAAGGTGAAGGCCACCAAGGTGGGAAAGGACACGTTCCTCTCTCAGGTGATAAAGATGGTGGAAGAATGTCAGGGCTCAAAGGTACCGATTCAAGAGTTTGCCGACAGGATCACCTCCTATTTTGTGCCGGCGGTTCTGGCGATAGCGGTGATTACCTTCTTCGTATGGCTCTTACTGCCCGGAGTCCTGCAGCCGGTCGTGGTCTGGGCTTCGGCATTCATTCCTTGGGTCAATCCCTCTCTGGGTACGTTGACTTTGGCAATCTTCGCCGCTGTGGCGGTGCTGGTCATCGCCTGCCCTTGTGCCCTCGGGCTGGCTACGCCAACTGCGTTGATGGTAGGAAGCGGGATCGGAGCGGAAAACGGGATCTTGATTCGGAAGGGGGAAGCCATCCAGACCCTGAAGGATGTCCATACCGTAGTGTTCGACAAAACAGGCACGATAACAAAAGGGAAACCGGCAGTGACGGATCTAGTGGCGATGCCTGGTTTCGATGAGGAGAGCCTCTTAAAGTTAGTGGCGAGTGCGGAATCCGGCTCCGAGCATCCACTGGGGCAGGCTTTCGCACGGCTTGCCGAGGAGAAAGGTATAGCTCTAGACGACATCGCGGATTTTCACGCTGTCAGAGGGAAAGGAGTGCGGGTTAAAATCAACGGCAAGGCGGTTCTTGTGGGCAGCCGAAACCTGATGCGAGATGCAGGGATCGATCCCGAGCCCCTCGAAGCTGAAATGGACCGTTTGGAGGGGGAGGCCAAGACGGCTATGCTGGTTGCCAGAGACGGCGCTTTGATCGGAACGGCCGCAGTAGCTGATACGCTCAAAGAAGATTCCATAGAGGCGATCCGGGAGCTCGAGGCCATGGGAATTGAAACGGCTATAATATCAGGCGACAATCTCAGGACAGTAAAAGCAATCGCCGAGAAAGTGGGAATTTCCCGGGTTCTGGCCGAAGTTATGCCGGACGGCAAGGTCGATGAGATCAGGAGTCTGCAGAGTAAAGTGGGGGCTGTGGCAATGGTCGGCGACGGGATCAACGACGCTCCTGCCCTTACCCAGGCCAACGTGGGAATCGCTATCGGCACGGGGACGGACATCGCCATAGAGGCCTCCGATGTTACACTGGTGAGGGGCGACTTATCCAGCGTGGTAACGGCGATTAAGCTGTCCCGGGCAACCTTCAAGAAGATTCAACAGAACCTCTTTTGGGCCTATTTCTACAATACGGTGGCCATCCCTGTAGCGATTCTAGGGCTGTTGCACCCAGTGATTGCTGAGGCAGCCATGGCAATCAGCTCAATCAGCGTCGTTACCAACGCTAATTTACTGCGCAGGGCGAAGATAAAACCGAGTCATAAAGTCTAGACAGCAGACCCTACAGCGGAAGCTGCCAAGTAAATCTTCACCGAATGGGTGGACACATGGTTAAGCATCAATGTTGAAGGGGATGAGTGGCTGCGAGTGTTTCCCGGCAATGGTAATCCTAGGGATGAAGAGCTTGCATGGCGTCGAAAAGAAAATTCGATATTACAGCGAGGAGCGGGATATCCTGCGAAAAGCGGTGGCCATCTTCTCAAGACCGAAGAGATGAGGTTTCGGTATATGGAAGAGCAACGAGGATCCCACAGCGTGGAGACCGATGGCCAGGGTACTTCAAGTATCATGGGCGGGGTATTATGCCTGGAGCTCAAGAGGTCGTAGCGATCGAAGTCGGTATGAGTGATCTTTCACTCTGACCGGGGTTCGCAATACTGCAGCCATGCATTTGGAGGTCGGATCAAAACGGAGAATGGAACACAGGGCAAACAATAATAACTCACGACCGTCTCTCTCGTGATTAACGGCTTGCGCCGCCGGTTTTTCGAAATGTAACTGAACATCTTGTGCTCGATCTTGTTCCACCTGAACGAAATACCATGATATTTTGTCCTGTTATCTTTCACCGCTTCTTCTCTCTGGGGTGCGCAAACTAGAAATATTTGTTCATGCGATATGTTTACTCCCATCATCCGTAGGCTTGAAGAAAAAGAACGCGGTAACGCCAACGATGATATAGAGCAAGGCGCCGATAATCAGTGCATACGTGAATCCAAATAGGATACCCACTATCATTGCTAAAGAAGATCCAAGAACTGATGTTATGCCATTAATTCCCCACATAAGGTGAATCTTGTCCTGCAGATTAGCGTCTTTCATGAGTCTGATGGAAAGGGGAAACGGAAATCCTAGAACGATTCCCAGCGGTATGAGAAGCGAAGTAGCTATCAAGACCGGGCTGCTATCAAAGGAAAAGGCCCGGTGGGAGAAGATAGCATAGAGTATGGTCAACAAGCTGATTGCCAAAGAGGCGGCGGCGACATAACTGTCCCGATGCTTTTTTACCCGAGAGCTCAACAGGCTTCCAATTCCAACCCCAAGAAGTAGAGAGAACAGCAGCACGCTGAGAGCCAGCACGGGTTGGCCGATATGGAGCATCAGTTTCTGAAAGAGGGCTATCTCTATCAGCATGAACGCCTGTCCCAAGAGGAAAAAGATCAGCAGAAACCTCTTTAGCTCTGGTTTGGATGAGAAGCTGCGCAAGAGGGAGTTCCTTGCTCTCCACCTTCTGCGAGAGAGAAGAACCCGAAGCAATCCCGCGATGGCAATAACATTTATAGCAAGAAACAATGGAAAGGGACTGGGGAGCCCTCGCACAAACTTGTAGAAAAACGGTCGGTCGTCGAATACCGGCCCTATGTCCATAGTCGCAACTTTTATCAATCGGTCAAGGCTCAACTTACCGTTTGAAATATCTACAAGCACCTGATCGAACAAACGCCAATGGCTATCAGCACTGAGTTTTTCGTCCGGACGTAATTGAACATCTCGAACATAGGGAACAAAAAAATTTCCTCGATCGAATCCCATTTGATGAATCTTCACATGTCTTTCATCCGCTTCGTCAAGAGTAAACGCGCGTTTCTGGATCACGACGGTAGGCATTATTCCCGAAGCCAACGTGTAAATGTGTTTCATCGCCTCACTTTCGCTCAATCCCTCCCTTCTAAATGCTTCCAGAGCAAGGACGATGAGCCGATATACTTCTGCGTCACCGTGGGTTACTACGATCAATCTACCTTCGGGCGTCAGGTGATCGAGGTAATCGGCTATCGCCTCTACGGTGAAAAGGTAATTCTCGGTCAGGGCATACCCTTGCAGGCTGCGGCTGCTTTTGGTAATCGGAAGAGCCATCATGATTAGGTCGTAGGAAGAATCACTTGAGCGAAGAAACTTTCTTCCCTCCTCTGATACAACTTTGACATTAGGAATGCTGGTGTAGATACCACCGTTGAACTCTTCGTATTCCTTCACCAGTTCAATCATCTCTGGGTTGACCTCTACTGCAGTGATTGATTTAACTCCGCCCAAAAGCGCAATAACAACATCTCGGCCCCCGCCAGGCCCGATAATCAAAGCACTGTCCTTCTGCTCTTCTTCAATAATCCAGAAAGGGAAATACTCACCGAAATGGCCTATCAAATGAAACCGTTCTTGTGGATCATTTAGCAGAGCGTCAAGATTGTACATCGGTGTTCCCGCTGCACCGTCGATGAACAGATACATCTGGTTTGGATTTAGAGAGCTACGCACCAAATCGGTGCGTCCAAAGGCGCTCCAACGGCTCTCCACGATTTCAGCTTTCTCTTCTGGATTTGTCAACATTGCATACATTTCTTTATCGGGATCCCGAGAGACGGGCACAGTAAGTCGTATAATCCCCGTAATTGACAGAGCGAGTGTTGTCGAAGCAATCACAAAGACAGATAAACCGATCCAAACTCTTTTGCCTATCGAGATAGACATCATAATTGCACCCAAGGCAGCCACCGAAACAGCCATCATTGCTGTCTGGGGACCGCCTAACAGGTTCAGCTGTGGTACTGCGGCAAGAGCGCCGAGTGCCGCTCCCGACAAATCAAAGCCATACAACCATGAGCTTTTGGCAGCGAAGCGCTGAAATAAATCGGCTATGGTTAACCCAGCCATGATAAACGGTAAAACTGCCATGGGAATGAAGATCCAAAACTTGATGGTGAACGGGATAGTCCCAAATAGGTCGGATATTCCAGTCATTCCAATGACGGCTCCTAAAATTAAGACTGCATAGAGTGATGCGTTATACGAATAATCAGAATGAGGATACCAGCTCTTCCAGCGTTTGAGTGCCATCCCGCCAACGCCCATTCCGAAAAGTACGAACGCCAAGACTGTAAAGGCGTAATGGTAGCTAAAAAGTATAGAAAAAATCCGGGTCAGAGTTATTTCATAAGTCAGCACACTAAAGGAGAGAAGGAAAAGTGAGGCGCCGCCTATCCAGAATTGCCTTTTCAATGGCACCTTCTCGCCCTGCCTGGATTTCTGGCTCACGGCTAATACTCTTTTATTCGAACTCATACTGTTCAAGCTCCTAATTGAGTTATTGCGTTGATAGTCAAGCAAAATATTTTATCGCATTGGAATTTCCTCAAGAAATTATTATCCTTTTTATGATGATGATCCGAGGACGATAAGGCTCGCCGGTTTCAGATCCATGATCATCAGGCCCGCTATCATCCACTTGACTGCTTTGCCGCGGTTTGCCCTGTCAATTTCAGGATCGTATGGGTTGTTGTTCTTCAGGATTCCATAGTTGAGTCGAAGGATTTTGTGCATCATAATCTCGATCGCCTGCATCTTCGTTTCCTCTGATTATCTCATTCTTGATAATGTCACATTAGGCCAGAATAATTACCGATGCCAGCATAACTCTTCAGCATTCTTCATATCTGTTGATAATTTATTCTTCGCGGTGCACCTATGGATAAAACGTTATTCAATATGCTTCGTTTAATACCTCGTCCCTCAGGGATATTGGTACAATAATCATCCCTACAATAACAGTCAATTTTTTTTTCGTTGAAAGGTTTATTTTGACATCTTTTTTGGACATTCGATCGTGAGTCAGTGCGGAGGGAATTTATAGTTGACACTAGACACGTGAGAGAGGAGAACCGCCGCGACCTCAACAGTTGGCCATTTTATCGAGACTTTCACACATGAAGAGATTGGAAAGACGAACGTTACGTCTTGATGATCAGTCCGAAGAACGGCGGGTGTTGCCTTGCCGCTTCTGCTTGAATACCTCCCCGGGGGGATGACAGCAGCCGGTGGGTTTCGAATTAGAATGTGCCACCGAGTTTTTCTCCATGTCGGTCTTCAAATCCGTCAGAGCTTTCTTGATCTTACTCCAGAAGTCGGCGTTTTCGACCTCGTTCAAGACACGGTAACCTGCTTCTGTAATAGCGCTATAGAACTGTTTCGGGGCAGCCCTGTTCGCATCATATCTCACTGCAATTTTTTTGTGTAATAGACTCACCTCAACAGAAGCGACACCCCAGGTGCTCGAAATTACTTCTTTTACGTGCTCTCCAAATTCCTCACTGGTCATACCCTCGATTTTTATTTCCATCTCTCGAATCACAGGTTTTTCTTCATGCATACCAACCGCCCCCTTTCTTGAAGATAATTGCCATATCTGTATTTTCTCCAAATATTGTCGCTGGTCTGTCTCAAATGCCACCCCCCATCCCTTTAAGCAGAAAAAGTAGGTTTTGCGCATATAATATAGCTTCGCTTCGACTTTTGATTCGTCGACTTTCATGCCGCAGACAGGATCTCTTTCCAGAGCGTCTCGCTTCCTTACTGGCCTTTTATTTGAGGCTCGGTTCTCTGGCCACGATCAGATGTTTCAGCTGAAAAACGATCCAAGTTGCTTCTTATATATACTCCACCCAGGAGGGGTATATACATATATAATTATTATTGTCAATCATGTCAAGGATGAAATATTTTTAAGGTTTTGAAGTTTGAATTGCTTGTCCCGATCCGCATCCACAATATTCTGGCATTTTGGAGATGGGCAGGCGGTCTGGAGAAGCCTATCGAGCTTCTAAGGTAGAAGTACCGCCGTTTATCCCTCAAAGGCGACGCCTGCCAGCAGCAGAATCTGAGCACCCTTCGCTTACAGCAGACAGATCGAATGAAACGTCCGCTGACGGAGGGTAGAAGTTGACCTCTCCTCTGAAGGGGGGCTCGTTGATCGCCGATTCAGCCCAGATACACCGGATCCATACATTCTAAAGGAGTCTGAATGTTGTTATGCACGTCTTGCTGTCTTTGAATGTGGTAATTTTTCCTGTTGCCCTGCGTCCCTGCGCGACCAAAGTCAAGTCAAATTCCATGTTTCTCGGAAGCCAGAGTTCCAAAAAGCCGTTGTCCATCGTGGTGATACTTTTATTAAAAATGACTGTTCCGTCAGTCGTCTTGCTTGCCACCACTTTGACAGGAACACCAAACAGCTCGCCCTTGCAGCCTGTCAAATTGTGATTGACACATGAGTGAGTTTTAGATACATAAGGAGCTATCGCAATCATAGTGCTATCTTCAGGCAGGATGACTTTAACAGTTTCCCCTTTCGGAAACTTGAAAACGACCTCTTGTGGCGTAACAACAGCTCCAATATTGGTATTTTTCGACCTCAATTCATTCGCAAACGTTAGAGCCTCGCGCGCGTCGAGCCCTTTTAGTATCTTAGGAGAATAATCTACACTGGGATCGACTGCTCTCTGGTCAGAGGTGCTGGACTGCTCCGTCTTCCCCGAAAAGGTGTTATCGGGCTTGGAAGCTGTACAGCTCACCAAAAGCACAAAGAACAAAATGGAAAATACTACAGCCGCTTTTCTCATCATAGCTCTTTCCTTAATTGGTGCATACTTGACTGGAGCAATGCCAAGAGTTTGATTAGCCAGATGAGTATGCCACTATGCAGAACAGATATCAAGAGGTTGGCGCCGGCCGGCTAGATATATTAGCTCGTCCAACCTAACATAATACTCCTGTGCAGATTTATGTTGATTTTTCGAATTGATAGTAACATTTTAATCATGCAAACTTTGAGCAAGAAACGATTTAGTGTATTGCGACCGAATGTTTCCGAAGATATTAAGGAGACGTCAAGGAGAGTTGAACATGATGGTTCGATCAGTATTTGCAGTAACTATATTTTTGATTGGCAGTTGGGCTTCCACCTCAGAAGTGCTTCCCATATTCGACACCCATGTTCACTACAATAAATCCACCTGGGAATCAATGAGCCCCTCGGAAGCTCTTTCGATGTTCGACCGGGCCGGCATTTATCGGGTCCTGGTCTCGAGCACTCCGGACGAAGGGACTCTGAAACTGCATCAGGTCGCCCCTGGGCGAGTTGTACCTTTTCTCAGGCTTCACCGCAGCTCGCAGGATTCGAGTAATTGGGCCCACGACCCCCGAACCTTGGCCTATCTGGAGGAACAGCTACGGAAGAGGGTCTACAGAGGAATTGGTGAGGTTACTCTCGATATTGAGCATATAGACACTCCCGTTGTACGGGGTTCTCTAGATAGGGCGAGGGATCTAGGATTATTTTTCCAGGTTCATACTGATGCATCGGGCATGAATGGGCTTGTGCGGCTTTATCCAGATGTGCGTTTCATATGGACTCATATGGGTATGAACGCCTCGCCATCTGTTGTGCAACATATTTTGGAACACTCCGAGAACGTGTGGGTGGAGACCTCCCTTCGGTCAGATGTGGCGCCGGGAGGAATTCTCAATCCGGCGTGGCGCGACCTGTTCCTCCGTTTTCCCGATCGCTTCATGGTCGGATCAGACACATGGACTGATACCCGATGGGATACGCTTGCGCAGACCGCTAAGGTTATCCGAAAATGGCTGCGGCAGTTGCCGATCTATGTTGCCGAAAGCATGGCATTTAGGAACGCTGAGCGGTTGTTCGGTAATTCTCCCCAATAGCGAAGTGCAATCCTGGACCCAATCACGGCTTTGCCTGCTCAACACGTCAGGTCCTCGTTAATCCCCTAACTCAAAAAGCTCAGTTTGCACTTCTGGAAAAACGTAGATGGATATTGACAATTTTCAGCCAATTTAATATATTTTACCCCTGGGGGGTGGGGTAGGTAAGCAAATACCATTCTGCTGGATTCCTCTGGAGGTTTTTTTGGTTGAAAAGGTGGGACCAATTACGCTTGGGCCTTCGTTGGTGTCGATGTGAAAGCAAAGGTCGGCACATTGAGCAAAGCAGAATGTGGTTTCAATCTGTATATTCTTCAGCTGATTTTCTTCATGGTCGGGTTTGGTTTAGGCAGCGCACTTACGCAACTTCTGGGATTTTTTCCGGGCAGCGGCTCACGTGCATGAATCGAGGTCTGCAGGTATAGCGGGAACCGCAGCTAGTTTGGCGACAGAGATCGGGGTCATTATTCTGAAGCGGGCGTCTATGACGTTCCGGAAAGGACATTTGAATGGAAACTGCAATAGAGAAAATAGCAAAGCTTGGAGAAAAGGTAAAAAAGAAATTTAAATCCGTGTCGGGCCATCACTGGCTAATGGTTTTATGTTGTTTGCCGCTTGCAGCCCTTTTTATCCTCCCCGCGATTGGGGTGGACTTAGGCGGCGGCTGGTGGATCCTTCTCATTGTTTTTTGCCCGCTCTCTCATCTGTTTATGATGCGGGGCATGCGTGATCATCATAATAAGAAATCCGACGGGGATGGGACAGCCAACGGGAACGTTCCACGTTAGTTCTCATTAATGGCCTATTAAGGAGCCTCGCCGCCCTGCAAACCAGTCACGCCTAACGGAGGAATCAGTGCTGAGATCGAATATGAAAAATCATCGAAAGAAGCGCGAGAGGGGAACAATTAGGGAAAACTCTTTGAGCAAGGTACCGGTTGCGGCCTTGATGATCTGCCTTTTGTTGGTATCGATGTCTCTGTTTATTTTTCAGGTAACGCTAACGAGGGTTTTCTCGTCCATGCTGCGGTATCACTTTGTGTTTCTGCTGACTTCAATGTCTATTTTTGGTCTGGGCATCGGTGGGTATATCGCCTATCGGCTAAACAGGAAGCAGGATCAGGCGCAGATGGCATCCCGGATGCAGGCGGTGCTTTTGGTGCTGGCCGCATCCTTCGTTTTCTCTTTTTCCTTGATCTATAAGCTCCCGTTTATCTCCTTCTATGTAATCTACGCGTTGATAGCTGCACTGCCCTTTGTGGTTGGCGGAGTGTTCGTTTCCAGTGTTTTTATGGTTCTGTCGCAACACGGTCATAAGCTCTATTTTGCGGACTTGCTGGGTGCGGGAATAGGAAGCTTTGCTGTGATTGGACTGATGAACCTGTGGGGTCCTGTGAGCACAATTCTGATCATTACGGCGTTGGCTGTTGTGTGCTCGCTCATTCTGTCCTTTTATCTTTCCGATAGAAAGCCTTTGGTGGCGACAATCTGTATTGCCCTCATCTTTGTGCTCATTGGTGTTTTCCAGCGCGGAGTGAAGGAGTATGAGGAGAGATTTACGGGATATTTTACCAGCCCTTTGACAATTCTGAGTGAGCTTCGTCTCTCAGATTCCAATCATTCTGTAGAGGATTGGAGCTGGGACGCCTATTCTCGTACCGATGTGATCGAAACCGACCACTTCAGGGAAGGCAAAATCGTCTCTATTGACGGGGGTTCTATCTCGGAGATGATTCGATTTGATGGAGACTTGTCAAAGGTAGAGAGGTTGCGCGCAGATCTCAACTATTTGCCTTTTGCGACGGGCAGCAACGATCAGGTTCTGCTCATCGGGCCCGGTGGCGGAAAAGATATTTTGCTGGCTCTGTTGGCAGACAGCAAAAATATTCACGCCGTGGAAATAAACAGGGGTTCAGTCAGACTGGTGAAAAAGTACGGGGAATACAACGGCAATATTTACGATCAGGATAACGTTGAGCTTCACGTGCAGGACGGACGTAATTTTGTCAAACAGACACAGCAACGCTACGATATGATCTACCTTGCCAAGGTTATGACGGAGGTGGCGGAGACGGTTGGTTACGCCCTGGCAGAGAATTTCATCTATACGAAAGAGGCGGTCCTCGATTACTGGAGGGTTCTTGATGAGGACGGCAGGCTTGCTTTTATCCTCCATGACAGAAACGATACGAAACGCATGCTGCTGACAATTCAAGAATCTCTGAAAGAAGCAGGAATCTCAAAACAACAACTGGGAAAGCATCTGATCGTTGTGAGCAGGAGAGGCGCCCGGGCCTCATCAGGGGCTATCCATATGCCATTAGTGATGGTCAGAAAATCTCCTTTTACATTGGCGGAAGTTGAAGAGATATCAGAACTGATCGAAGCGGCAAGGAACATACCCCTGCACCTTCCGTATAAACTGGAGGGAGCTTTTTTGGAGGGAATCAACAAAGTATCCGCAACGGAAAAACAGCTCGGATTTTTCTCGAAACCGAACCACACGCCCACTACCGATAACAGGCCTTACTTCTTTGATTTCATGAGTGGCGTGGATCCCAACCTGCTTATAGTTCTGGCGGGAGCGATGTTGATCGGCCTTATCTTTTTCAGACCGAGCTTTCTAAGGAATAAGCTAAAACGTTCTCCGTACTATTTTGTTGGTTTGGGCTTGGGCTTCATGCTGATAGAGGTCCCGCTTATTCAGATGTATACACTGTATCTGGGACATCCCACGCGATCGTTCATCGTAGTACTGGTTGCTGTGCTGACCGGTGGAGGGGTAGGAAGCCTGGTAGGAGGGTGGAGGCGCCTGAACTTTAAAAAGAGGTATCTTCCTTTGATTTTTGTGCCTCTCTTATTGACGTTGATTTGGGGGCTGACTGGAAAAATTTTAAACCAGCCGGATATGTCCTCTTTAGCCGTTCGGGTGCTGGTCTCTTTCAGTCTGCTTTTTCCTCTCGGTTTCTTTATGGGGATGCCTTTTCCCTTTGGCATCAGGACCTTACACCGGATGAAGAAAGCCCACACCGTTCCTCTCATGTGGGGTGTCAACGGCATCATGTCCGTAGGTGGCTCGGTACTGGCGATCATCATTTCCATGAAGATTGGATTATCATACTCTCTGTTAGCTGGAGGTTTGATTTATCTCACGCTGTTTTTTCTCATGCCCCTCTATGAGAAAGGCTGGAGGGTGATCTCATGAGAACTGGACAATGGATTTCTATCGTAGCTGTGGGTTTGTCTCTCGCTACGGCCGTGGGCCTGCACTTGATTTCAAAAGATTATGAATATGTACCCGAGAGGCGCAGCGTGATGTCTACAGATCCTATTCCAAAGGAAGAGCTTGAAATCGATGAGAGGATTGCTAGTTCTGTTCGGTTCAGTGGAGCAATAGAACCCGGCAACGTAGAGGTTCAGGCCATTTTCTTGAATCCCATCAATGAGACGAAGGAAGATTATCTCGCATTCCAGATTAGCTTTAACACTCACAGCGTGAACCTGGCGAATTATGATATTACCAAAGAGGTTGTCATTGAGGATAGCAAAGGTAGGGTGGTTGCCGAGGGATTCACGTGGGAAGAGATACACAATAGGGGATACCACCATGTCTTGGGAATCCTGACGGTTTCGGATCTCAAGGACGAGAAATCTTTGATGGCAAAAGACGTGGAGTGGATCAAGCTGATTATCAAGGGGATTCCGAAGATTAAAACGCGAGAGTTCAAATGGGAAAAGTCGGATAGGACTTAATGGGGGTACCGAGGGCCAAGAACGAATCTGCCCACGGTGTAACCTATTACTCCCGGAGCTCAGGGTGGTCGCTGTTTTCGCTTAAACGAGCCTTGAGAAACTCTATCTCTTTGGACAGGCGTGATTGCCTTCTTCCCAGACGCCAGGTAAAACCCCAGAGCGCGACCCAGATAATGAGATAGGCGGTAAAGAGATACCATAAATTATCCATTTTATCCTCCAATCGTTTCTCGTTCTTCCAGCCGAGCGCGGATCTCCGCGATGGCGTTCTCAGCAGAGCCCAACTTAATCCGTTGGAGCAGCAGATGGACATACAGAAGCGTAAATGCACCGAGGCAAACCATAAGCGTCACAAACATAGACGGAGCGATATTCATTCCCGAACTTGTCAGTACGATGGGATGCAGCGATCTCCACAAGCGAATAGATATAAAAACGATGGGAACGTTGACGAATCCGACGATCCCGATGACTGCCGAGATTCTCGCCCGTCTGTCCGCCCCTTCCACCGCCCCTCGAACCAGCACATAACCAAGATATATCAGCCAGAGGATGAGCATGGTTGTGAGTCTGGGCTCCCAGGTCCACCAGGTGTTCCAGACTTTTCTGGCCCAGATGGAGCCGGTCAGCAGAACCAGGGTGCTGAACACTACACCGATTTCGGCTGACGAACGAGCCACTGTATCCCAGCTGAGAGATCGGGTTGCCAGGTAAAGTATGCTGCTCAAGAAAACAACAAAGAAAGCCAGAAAGGCTATCCACGCCAGCGATAGGTGGAAGTAAAAGATACGTTGCACCGCTCCCATAGTGCGTTCCGTTGGTGCGTAAATAAAAGCCATGTAGAGCGCCAATCCCATGCTCAGCAGGGAAAGTACTGCCAGAATATCTTCGAAAATACCCAGCTTGCGCATATCTGTTCTCCTTACTCTTCGATGACGTATTCAAACGTCAATATACCCACAATGAGAAATATTACATCATAGGCTGCCAACAGATTAATCCAGCTTCCCACCTGCTGTAGCTTCTGTCCCTGAATAATGCCTTCCATGGCCTTCATAGCAGCAATGATGACAGGTATGTAGACGGGAAAGAACAGGATGGGCAGTAAAATTTCCCGTAGACGGATATTTGTAGCCATGGCAGCGTAAAGCGTGCCAACGGCAACGAAGCCCAGCGCAGCGAGACCCAGTATCGCTGCAAATTGTGGCAATCGACTGAAGATATCGATGTTGAATAGGACCCCTAGGGCAGTAATGCTGAATGCCAGAACACCGATCAGTTGGATGAGGTTACTCAGCATCTTTCCCAGATAGACGGCGCTTCGATCAACAGGCGCCAAAAGCAAGCCCCGGATCGCACCCTCTTCCAACTCCAGAGCAAAGGACCGGGTTAATCCCAGCATCCCGGCAAACGTGAAAGCCACCAGCAGCACCCCTGGAGCAAAGGCCTCGCGGTTTTCCAGTCCCGGTTCGAAAGTGAAGTTAAAAACAACAATAACGGTGAGAGAAAAAACCATCATGGCCGGCACCAGGTCTCTTGTCCTGGCTTCCAGGCGCAGGTCTTTTAGGGCAACCGTTACTACCGTGCGAAGATATCGCATCTACGCCACCTCTTTCACAAGGCGGAAGTAGAGCCCCTTAAAGTCAATTCCTTCCAGCTCCTCTCGAGAGGCCCTGTAGATTATCCGCCCGCGTACGATGACGGCCAGGTGTGTGTATAGAGTGACACCGAGATCTATATCATGGGTTGTTAGAACGATAGTACGTTTCTCCGAGTGCAGCGCATCAAGCAGGCGTTGAAATTGTCTGATTGCGTGTTGATCGAGCCCGGTATAGGGCTCGTCCAACAGGAGAATCTGAGGATCGTGAAGAAGAGCTCTGGCGATGGCAAGACGCTGCTGCATGCCTCGCGAGAAGATTCTCACTCGTTGATGCGCCCACCGCGTTAGCCCAACTTTTTCGAGAATGCACTTCACAGAATCCGTTAAATCGGCCACATCGTAGAGCCTGCCGTAGAAGAGTAAATTCTCAAATGCAGTGAGGTCGTTGTACAGGAAGGTTTGATGAGATACCAGGCCGATCTGAAGACGGACCTCTGCATGGGATTCTGTTACTGCAGATCCGCCGATATAAAGCTCCCCGCCTGAAGGTTTGAGCAGGGTTGAAAGGACCGCCGTTAGAGTGGTCTTACCGGCCCCGTTGGGCCCGAAAAAAACCCAGAGCTCACCTCGCCCTATGTCTAAATCGATAGCCTTTAAAGCGCGGTTGTAGCCAAAGGTCTTCTCCAGCCCCCTGGCAGAGATAATCGCGTCCGTGTCTATCTGTCCCATTCTCGACTGTCCTCCTGCTCGAGCTGGTGTGAAAGCGCGAGAACGCGTTGCTTCTTCGTCTCCCGCACAGAGCGATTCTCGGCTTCTTCGGCATTGCCCTGCTTGAGGTCAGTGTCCAGTTGAGCTATTTCTTCGATCAGCTTATCCTTTTCAAACATCAGTATTTCCAGCGGATCCATGTCGGCCGCCGGGCGACGCCTTAAAAAGGGGAAGGCCAGGGCTGCGACTGCTATGAAGAGTGCACCCAGGATCAGCGCTATCTGAACTGAATACTCGACCCCCTGACCGGACATCTTGATGTTCAATGTCAAGGCGGCTCCTGCCGCCAGATCCTGACCCGTTAGTCGCTGGAACTCGATTTCGTTGATTGTGATAGCCTCATCTCGTTCCAGGTTTTCGCTGGTGAGGCTCGCTCCCGGTACGGACAGAAAGACATCAAATTGCTCCGTCGGGTAGCCAAGTATGTACTGCAGCTGACGCGAGCCCGCCTGCATGAGGCGCGAGCCCGCCTGCATGAGGTCATACCGGTAGGTAATTTCCTGGCCGTCGGGACGGACAGGGGAGGAAATCAGAATAGCGTCGGCTTCTACCTTGATTTCTTCCTCGTTCAGAAGGCCGCCTATGCTTAAATTGCTGGCTCCCGAAGGCAGATGGAAGCGCAGAGCAGGGGTATCTTCCGAAACGTAGGTGTATAAAGCTTCATTTTTTATAAATATCATCTCCTTAATGCTCAGACCCTTTTCCGATCCCTCAATAATCAGGTGATGGCTACTGATCCTGAGCGTCGATGGATCCGTCGATTTATCAAAGACCCGGATGGCGAGCTCCCCAGAAGGACTTTCCGGACCGAGCCTGATTGTGCTGCTGAAGTATCTAACACTCTGATAATCCACCGCTGCCGTAAGGGAAAGTTCCGGCTCGATGGACTGCTCCGGGAACACAAAAGTCCCCTCTCTGTCCGTTAGAGTTTTCTGCACACTCTCGATCTTGTCTGCGGAAACAGTAAAGAGCATCACCTCCAGCTGGGAGGCTGGTCGGTCTTCGTGAGTCCCGTTGGTCAGCCGACCGGAGATTATTCCCGAAGAGGGCTCTTCGGATGTTACTCCTGGCAGCACGCCGAGAAGAAAAAACGTCGCCAGGATAACTGTTATCTCGATGTATCTCATTCACCCTTTCTCCTTCGAAAAGGCCATTTCCGTCCCACACTGGGGGCAGAAGCGCGACCATGCATCGCAGGCACAGCCGCAGTGCGAACAGTACTTATTCAGACTTTCTCCACAGCTCCGACAGAAGCGGGAATGAGGAGGATTAGCCCTTCCGCACAACCTGCACATCTGTCGTAGATCGGCACCGCACTCGCTGCAGGAGATTCGTCCCGGCTGGTTAACCGTACCGCAGGCCGGACAGGGGATATGGTCGTGCTCCTCCGCTGTCTCGACCTGTAGCTCCAACTCCTGGCGCCTCATTTCGATCTGCTCTTCGATGGCCGTATCTCCAGGGCCACTGTTCCCGGTTTCCCACTCCTTCAAAACACGAATCGCTTTCAGCGCCTCAGCCTTGTACAACTCGTAAAGGTTCTTATAGTCTGTTTCGGAGATCTTACCGGTAAGGTGGTCCATCTCCAACTCGTTTATGGCCGCATAGCTTGATTCTTTTTGACGGATAAGCTCAGCCATCTCCCGTTGGGACTCATCTCGGTTCGAGGCCTGTTTTCCTTTACTGCGAATCAGCGGGTAAATGACGGGTGCGAAAACCCCCACCAGAATAACCACCATGGCTATTAGCATATAAGCTCCCTACTCGTAATCCTTCAATTCCTCTTTGAAAATCTGCTCATCAGCTTCATCGTTCTCAGCGGTTCGGCCCGTTCCCTCCGGATTTGCCGGCTGAGACACGGTTTCGCGACCTTTTCGAACCCACGTCGCAATGAGCCAAACGACGATGCCGGCACCCGCGATAATGCCGAGAAAAGGCATTATCCATACGGTCAAATTGAATCCCCGTTTCGTCGGTGCCGCCAGCACGATTTCCCCATATTTGCCGACGAAGTAGCCGATGATCTGTTCTTTGCTCTCGCCGTTGGCTATTCGTTCTTTTATCGTTTCCCGCATTGGTATGGCCACGCCACAATCGGAGTGGTTGCAATTTTCGAGAACAAGACCGCAACCGCACTGGCAGACCAGCTCATTGGAAACTTCCTCAAGATTGAGGGCGAAGGTTGATGGACCGAAGGCTGTAGAGAACAAGATAAAAAGAATCGCCGGCACCCAAACCTTTCTGTCCGTCTTCATGGTTTGATACCCCCTGCGGTATATTTGATTTGCAGCCTCTTTCGCTCCCGGCGATCGGGAAACAGCACGAAAAGGGTTCCAACGGCTAAAACGGCTCCCCCGATCCATATCCATGAAACCAGGGGGATGATGATGAGTTTGAACGTGGCGGTGCCATCGGTTATTTCGAAACCCGCCAGTATGGCGTAGAAATCTTCGATGAGGGTGGATTTGATGGCCACTTCGGTGGCGGTAGTTGATCCACGTGTGTAGGTCTCGATGGCCGGGCTAACGAAGCCGAGCCGACGGCCCGACCGCACCACCGACAGGGTCGCAGCCGTAACCTGCTTGTTCTTTGTCGGGTACTGGGAGAGCTTCTCGAAGGTAATCGTATAATTTCTCAGGCTGGTTTGTTCCCCTCTTTTCAGAAAAACCTCGTTGGAGGTTTTGAAAGCTGAAGATCCGGCTATGCCCAGAAAGATGAGCACCATCCCGACATGCACGATGTAGCCGCCGTAGCGGCGTTTGTTTGCCCATACCAGTCTGGCAAGGGCCACTGGAAAACTCTCCGATTTTATGCTGTGCCGGGCGAGGACGCCTTTCAAAAATTCCATTACGATCGTAGCCACGACGAAGATGGAGATCGTAAAGGTGAGCAGAGCGTAAACGTGTCGCATTCCTGCAAGGAAGAGCACGGCACATCCCACCAGCGAGACCACGAGGGGCGTCAGGAGATTCTGTCTGAAGTTTCGACCGGTCGCCTTGCGCCAGGCAATCAACGGGCATATCCCCGTGATCAACAGCAGCGTCAGGCCTATGGGAACCATGACTCTGTTGAAAAACGGAGGACCCACGGTGATTTTCACTCCCCTGACTGCTTCCGATATTACGGGAAACATAGTCCCTAAAAACACCGCCGCCGCCGCTCCTATGAGTATCAGGTTGTTAAAGAGAAAGCTGCTTTCCCGCGACAGGAGGGAATCCAGCTCGTTTGTGCTCTTCAGAAGAGGAAGACGTTTTATGAGCAAGATCAGGCTTGCTGTGATAGTTATGAGCATGAAACCCAGAAAAAAAGGACCGAGGGCGGATTGCCCAAAGGAGTGAACGGAAGAGATAATCCCGCTTCGGGTGATGAAGGTTCCGAAAATGCAGAGTAGAAAGGTCAAAATGATGAGAACCATATTCCAGACCTTCAGCATATTCTTACGTTCCTGCATCATGACCGAGTGGAGGTAAGCTGTAGCCGTAAGCCAGGGCATCAGGGAGGCGTTCTCCACCGGGTCCCAGGCCCAGTAACCGCCCCAACCCAGTTCCACGTAAGCCCATTGAGCCCCCAGAAATACTCCGACTCCAAGGAAGAACCAGGAAAAAATCGTCCAGCGGCGGGTGCTGCGGATCCAGATATCCCCGAGCTGTCCCGTGATCAGGGCAGCGACCGCAAAGGCAAAGGGTACGGTGAAGCCGACGTAACCGATAAAAAGCATTGGCGGATGAAAGAGCATGCCGGGGTTTTGCAAAAGGGGGTTTAAGCCCTGGCCGTCTGAAGGTACAATGCCTGATTTGGTGAAGGGAGGAGATACGAAAATGAGGAGAATCAAGAGAAACATCTCCACCACTACCAGCACGGCGATAACGTAGGGCATAAGGCTGCGATTCTGTCGGCGATTCTGAATGACGACAACAACGGTGAATACACTCAGCAGCCAGGCCCAGAAGAGCAACGAGCCTTCCTGACCGGCCCAAACCGCCGAGAGGGTGTAGGCAAGGGGCAGGTCGCTGCTCGAATGGTTTGCCACGTACGCTACCTGGAAGTCGTGAGTAATAAAGGCGTAGGTTAACGCTCCAATACTGATCGTCAACAGTCCCGCCAGGGCAAAGGTGGCATTTATCGCACTCTCTACCAGTTCCAACTTTCTCTTTCGAGCTCCGAGTACCGAAGCCAGAAGAGTATATGCAGTCACGATAACGGCGATGATGAGAGTAAACGTGCCTATTTCCGTCATCAAAAAAACTCCTTCAAAGGGTCGCTCCTGTTTTCAGCAAGATCAAAGTTCCATCTATGGGAAGTGGCTCTTCAGTTGGCCGGCTCGTATTTCGACGGGCATTTCGGCAGCAAGGTCGTCGCCTCGAAGCGCCCCTCAGGTAAATAGGAGCCCTCAACGACGATCTCCACGCCGTTCTCGAAGGTATCGGGCACCACTCCCTGGTAGGACACCGGAATGGCGGATTTCCCGTCGACGACCTGAAAGGACAGGAGAAGCTTTTTGGCGTCCCACTGGATGGACCCGTCAGCCACAATACCTCCCAGCCTAAACTTCTTTGTGTAGGCCTGCTCCTGCATCTCGATGACCTCACTGGGAGTCAAGTAGTACATACGTGTATCCCGGATTCCGGCATAGATCATATAGGCGATAATCCCCAATATAAGGACCCCTCCGATTACAAATTTTCCCTTCTTAAACCTTGGCTTGCGGTTCATATTTCTCTTCCTTTAGGCGGTACCGGCCTTTCCCAGCAGGATCCACTCAACTCTCTATCGACGCAGACTGTGCTCCCCACTCATATCTTGTATCCGTACCGCTGTTCAACCTTCCGGACAATCTCTTCTGTTTCCAGTTTTTGGTTCAAAAGATTCTGAATGTAGCTTTTAACTTCCACGGCTCCTCTCGCGATATCGCAGGTGCAGAGGTCGAGGCGAATCACGCCGCATTTTTCGCATGGACAGTTAAAATTTGCTGCGATCTGTTGAACCCCTTCTGCCCAGGTTACATTGACTCTCGGCCCGGTGCTCGGGTTCTGGGAAGGGGAGGAGGGAAGGGAGATAATAAAAACTACAACCACTGCCGCAGTAACCCCAACGAAGGCGGAAATTGCGATCTGCAACCACCTGATTTTCCCTGCGGTGTTGCGCCCTTTGGCAGCCTTGAACCTCTGCCGGGTCTTGACTCTATCTATCGGGGTGCGTGATCTGACTCCGTCTGCTCCTCTGAGCGCTGTCGCTTTGCCCCCGCAGTAGATGCAAAACTTGCTGTCCTTTGGCAGCTCTTTACCGCAGCGGCTGCAGGCTATCCTTTTTCGCAAAAGCTCCCCGCAATTACAGCAGTAGAGGTGGTTCTCTGGATTATTCTTACCGCAATTCTCACATTTCATGAAGCCTTCCTCCCGGTCCCTAATGACTCAAGCGACAGCGTCTGTATGGTTTGATATGGCAATACCAGTAACACACACATCGGTCTACCATACCTAGG
>SDBV01003973.1_pt1 | contig 21431 bp, 23 predicted proteins | sample 2277081 | NCBI WGS metagenome assembly SDBV01 (sample SAMN10402039, study PRJNA504765) | marine sediment metagenome | isolation source: marine sediment core GS10_PC15, 223 cmbsf | place: Arctic Ocean: Southern Knipovich Ridge | collected 2010 | reverse complement strand
TGCGATGGACTTGTTTCTTTGTATCTGTATTTGGCGTGTTGTTGTAATGTTTGTTGTTGTTCATATTATTCTCATGATAGTTATTCTCGATTGCCTGGTCAAGTGGAAAGGACTTTTTACCCTATATTACAAGGACTTAAAAGTTTAGAGTTAGATTAAGAAGCACATTAGGCGTACTTAAAGTGTCTTATACGGAAATACTTTTCTGCGGGATTATTTCAAGTTGAATGGTATAGATTAGGACTATGAGTCTACCCTGTAAACCTCATCATGCTCCCTGACATAGTCTTTAACTCTAAGTCCAACAACCTGCCCTTTAGTGGCCTTTGTTATCTGCTCGTGCTCGATTTGTATTGATTCAATCTTTTGTTCGAAATCAGTAGTGTGACCCTTAAAGTGTAGTGTATTGCCAACTTCCAGGGAATCACTTAGCTCTACGGCTGCTACTCCAAGTGATTTGTAATAATGGGTTATTGTTCCTACTAAGGTTTCCATAGTTAACCCCCTTTTCCAACTTTAAATGGCTCAGGTTTTTCTACGAGTCAGCAACAGGACTTTTAGTTTCTTGCACCTCTTCAGTTTTATCTTTGTATACTTCAATAATACTTATCACATCTATGCCGGCAGCCTGGAGAGTTTTCTGTATATCCATGGCTTTAGCATCCTGAACTTTTAGCATGTAACTACTCTTCATAAATCCACCTCCAAAAATAGTATTGCCAAAATCTATCCGGCTGCCCCTGTTATTTTAAATCATTGTATCAACCTTTAGTGCACAAATCAAGTTTATCCTGCACCTCTTTACCCCTCTCTTTGTTTTCACAATGTTTCTAATATCCAACAGGGACTTGCGGCCTACATCATGTCAAAAATATCCTGGTGCTGGATGCATTGCAGCCAGCCTCCTTCTGACCCACATTACTTTTTACTCTGATAGTTATAAGATCAAAAATATATAAATTTTATAAATATTTATATAAAAATAGAGTTGTTGACAAATGACTCCTGCTATGTTAATTTTTTTGAAACTCTCTGTTTACTCCGTACAATCCCGAAGGCTCTGGGATTTAGACTGTGAATAAAGACAACTTCTGATAGAGGAAAAAGAAAAGCCCTGTTATTTATGGCGGGGATATACGGAGTTTACAGAACCCCTTTCAAGATTCATTACAAGTTCAAGATTTAGGAGTCAAAATGTTAGATATCAAATTGAACTGGTTTTTTTTCCATCTCGGTACTTTTTTACTTCTCTTGGTGCTTTTGAACTATATTCTCTTTAGGCCCCTTTTAAGCGTTATAACAAAAAGAAAAAACCTTATAAAAGGGGACATTGATAGCGCTAAGGAGATGGATGGAGAAAAAGAAAATATATTGCGTCAGATAGAGACAACACTGGTGGAGGCAAGAGCCAAAGCTGGGACAATATTTGAGGACATTAGCAAAGAGGGTTTAACAGTACATCAAGAATCTCTGGATTCAGCAAAAAAAAAGGCTGCGGAAATAAATACCAGAGCCAAGGAAAATATTGAAGCAGACGTTAAAAAAGCCCGTAAATCGCTGAGAGGAAAGATTAAATCTTTCTCAAAGATAATTATCGAAAAAATGGTCGGAGTATGAAAAAAGAAGTTAAAAGTTTAAAGTTAAAAGTTAAAAACTTAAAAACTAAAGTTTTTATCTTTATTTTTTCACTCTTCACTCTTCACTCTTTACTCTTCACTGTCACTGCCTTTGCTGCAGAAGGCGGGGAGCACGCATTCGCATGGAAGGAGTTAATATGGCCCGTTATAAATTTTGCCATACTGGTCATTGTACTTGTTAAATTCGGTAAAAAACCCATAAAGGACTTTCTCAAAAAACGCACTGAACTTATTGAAAAATCCTTAAGGGAAGCAGAGGAAGCAAAAGAACTTGCCCGGAAAGCTCTTGTCGAGGTCAAAGAAAGGCTTAAAAATACTGACCGCGAGATAGATAAAATACTCACTGCTGCAAAAAAGGCAGGCGAAAAAGAGAAAGAAGCAATTATTGCTGAAGGAGAAAAATTAAGAAGCAAAATTCTCGAACAGACAAAAGCAAATATTGAGTTTGAACTGCAAAAAGCAAAGAAAGCAATAAAATCCGAGGCAGCTCTTGCAGCACTTGAACTCGCAGAGAAACAGATAAAAGAACAACTCGGCAATAAAGAGCAGTTGATGCTCATAGACGGATACATTAAAAAACTTGAGGCTTCGAATTGAACAAAAACCAGATTGCAAAACAATACAGCAGGGCATTGATAAGTATCTATGACATTGCCGACGTACCAGAGGTCATCAAAGGACTGCATATTTTTTTAAAGTTGACTGAAATAAAAAAAGAAGTCAAACTCCTGTTTGCGAGCCGGATATTTTCAGACGATGAAAAAGACAAGGCACTGAAAACCATTCTTTCACATCTTAAGGCACCCCGGCAAACTGAAAAATTTCTCAGACTTATCATCATGCGGGGACACCTGCTTGCAATTAAAGGAATAATAAACGCATCAACTGCTGCTTATAACAAAAGACTTAAAAAAATGAAAGCTATGGTAATATCGTCCGTTACTCTGGAAAAGAGCTACATTGACAGATGAATAAATATTTTAAAAATTAAGAAGCAGTATGAAATTGATATTGAAAGCCAGATTGACCCGTCGCTTCTCGGTGGATTCATTGTTAAGGTAGGAAGTACAGTCTATGATAGCAGCCTTAAAGGTCAGCTCAGGCTTTTAAAGGATGAATTAACAAGATAAATATGAAAGTTAAAAGTTTAGAGTTTAGAGTTAAAAATTACGGAATTTTTTCACTCTTCACTTTTCATTTTTAACTTTAATATGGGGGTAATTTAATGGAAGTTACAGAGCTTAAAGCTGAAGAAATAAGTGCACTGATAAAAAAACAAATTACTGACTTTGAAAAACGTGTTGATGTAAGCGAGGTCGGTACAGTTATAAAAGTCGGTGACGGTATCGCAAGAGTCTACGGGCGTGAGAAATGTATGGCCTCAGAACTCATTGAGGTTCCAAACGGCGTATTCGGGATGGCACTGAACCTGGAAGAAGATGCGGTCGGCGCAGTTCTTTTTGGTGAAGACAAGCTTATTAAAGAAGGCGACATTGTCAAGCGCACAGGCAGGATTATGGAGGTGCCCGTAGGCCAGGCCATGGTCGGAAGGGTTGTAAACGCAATAGGACAGCCCATAGACGGAAAAGGGCCGATTGATACCAAAGAAACCAGGATAGTAGATACTGTTGCACCGGGAATTGTTGACAGGCAGCCTGTTAGAGAGCCTCTTCAGACAGGTTTGAAGGCAATCGACTCAATGATTCCGATTGGAAGGGGCCAGAGAGAGTTGATTATTGGTGACCGTCAGACAGGAAAGACCGCTATAGGGCTTGACGCAATTATAAACCAGAAAGGCGGAAATGTTATTTGTATATATGTTGCTATCGGTCAGAAACGCGCAAATATCGTTCGAGTTGTCAAAACACTTGAGGATTACGGAGCAATGGAACATACAATCGTTGTTAACTCCTCAGCCAGTGAGCCTGCACCACTCCAGTACATAGCTCCTTATACAGGATGTGCAATGGGCGAGTATTTCAGAGACAATGGCAAACACGCATTGATAATATATGATGACCTCAGTAAACAGGCTACTGCCTACAGACAGCTGTCTCTGTTGCTAAGGCGTCCACCCGGACGTGAGGCTTACCCGGGCGATGTTTTCTACCTGCATTCAAGACTGCTTGAAAGAGCATCTAAACTCTCTAATGAACTGGGAGGAGGCTCTCTCACTGCCCTTCCTATTATTGAGACACAGGCTGGAGATGTCTCAGGCTATATTCCGACAAATGTTATCTCAATTACAGACGGCCAGATATATCTTGAGCCAGAACTGTTTTATGCTGGTATCAGACCTGCGGTCAATGTTGGTTTGTCAGTCAGCCGTGTTGGCGGTGCCGCACAGATAAAGGCAATGAAACAGATTGCCGGAATGTTAAGACTTGATCTTGCACAGTTCAGAGAGCTTGCCGCATTCGCACAATTCGGCTCAGATCTTGATAAGACAACTCTTACACAGATAGAACGAGGCAAGAGGATGGTCGAACTCCTGAAGCAGGATCAGTACGTACCCCTGCCTGTTGAACAACAGGTAATGCTTATATTTGCAGGGACACAGGGCTTTCTCGATGATATCCCTGTTGAATCTGTGAGAAAGTTTGATAATGAGTTCATGAAATTCATAAAGGAACAGAAAGAAGACCTTTTAAAGGAAATAGTTGAAAAGAAGTCTATTGATGACGCCTTAAAAGAAAAAATATCTAAGGCAATTGAAGAGTTCAAGAAAGGATTCCAGGCTTAGTAAATGAAAAATAGAAAATGAGAAATGGGAAATATAAGATTAAAAATTTTTACTTCTCATTTCTTAGTTCTTAGTTCTTATTTCTTATTTTTCAAGGTGAAATAGATGGCGACTTTAAGGGACATAAAGAAAAGAATAGCAGCTGTCGAAAATACGCAGAAGATTACCAAGGCCATGAAGATGGTGGCTACTGCAAAGCTAAAAAGGGTCCAGACAAGGATGTTTGAACTCAGACCCTATGCAGAAAAGATGCGTTCAGTGCTTTCAAGTCTTGTCAGTGGAGCTGATAGGGAAATACACCCGCTGCTTTCATTCAGGCCCAGGAAAACAGTTGAAGTTATTGTAATGACTTCTGACAGAGGACTCTGCGGTGCCTTTAATACTAATATTCTTAAGGCTGCCCAGGCACATTATAATAATCTCAAAAAAGAGGGATTTAATATAAGTATAAATACCATAGGTAAAAAGAGCAGGGATTATTTTAAAAGAAGGGGAATTCCCATGCGGAATTCATGGACAAACCTTTCAGGAAAGGTTGCTTATACAGATGCACAGAAAATTGCTGATGATATAAAAGAAAATTATATTAACGGAACAGTTGATGAAGTGACTATAATATTTAACGAATTCAAGTCCATGATAACCCAGAATATTATAATAGTAAAGATTCTTCCAGTAACTCTACCGGAAACAGAAGAAGAGGGACAGGCGGTTGAATCCGCCGTGTCTGATTTTATCTACGAGCCTTCCATGAAAGAGATTTTTGATATATTGCTTCCAAAAAATGTAGATATACAGGTTTACAGAGCACTTCTCGAAAGCTCGGCAGCAGAAGAGGCTGCAAGAATAAGCGCCATGGAAAATGCAACCAGTAACTGCAAAGAGATGGTTGATAAACTCAAGCTTCAATATAACAAGGCAAGACAGGCTGGAATTACCGCTGAATTAATGGATATTGTTGGTGGTGTTGAAGCACTCAAATAAATAGAAAATGGGAAATGAGAAATGAGAACTTATAATTTTACTTCTTAACACTTCTTATTTCCTACTTCTTATTTCTCACTTATAAAGGGGGTATAGATAATGAATATAGGAAAAGTTATAGAGGTTATTGGAGCAGTTGTTGATGTTGAATTTGAGCACAAGCTGCCCGAAATCTTAAATGCTATAACAGTAAAGCATCCAGGTGATACAGAAAAGAAAATCCCTCCAATCAAAATAACACTTGAAGTTGCGTCACACCTTGGAGAAAGCAAGGTGAGGACTATAGCCATGGAAGCAACTGACGGGGTCGTCAGGGGAATGGAGGCTGTTGATACCGGTCAACCGATAACTGTCCCTGTCGGTAACGCCGTCCTTGGAAGAATAATGAATGTTATTGGGGAGCCTATTGACAAGCTTGGTAACATAAAATCAGATGTCAAATTGCCGATACACAAGGAGGCTCCTGATTTTGTTGAGCAAGAGGTAGTCACAGAAGTCTTTGAGACCGGCGTAAAAGTGTTCGACCTCCTCGTACCATTTGTCAGAGGCGGAAAGATGGGGATGTTTGGAGGCGCAGGCGTTGGCAAGACAGTTATTATTATGGAAATGATCCACAATATTGCAATGGTTCATGGCGGTGTTTCTGTTTTCGCAGGTGTTGGTGAAAGAACAAGGGCAGGTAATGACCTCTATCTTGAAATGAAAGAAGGAGGCGTTCTCGAGAAAACAGCTCTCATTTATGGCCAGATGAATGAGCCGCCCGGGGCTCGGGCAAGGGTTGGACTTACAGCCCTTACAGTAGCAGAGTACTTCAGAGATGAAGGGCAGGACGTACTTATATTTATAGATAATATTTTCAGGTACACGCTCGCAGGTTCTGAGGTTTCAGCACTCCTTGGAAGAATGCCATCTGCCGTTGGATACCAGCCGACGCTCGGTACTGATATGGGCGCACTTCAGGAGAGGATAACAACTACAAAAAAAGGCGCTATTACTTCCATGCAGGCTATATACGTACCTGCTGATGACCTTACTGACCCTGCTGTTGCTACTGCTTTTACGCATCTTGACGGTACTGTGGTTCTGGCAAGACCTATTGCAGAGCTTGGGATATACCCTGCTGTTGACCCTCTTGATTCTACATCAAGAATCCTTGACCCGAAGATACTGGGAGATGAGCATTATGCTGTTGCAAGAAGTGTTCAGCAGTTTCTTCAGAGATACAAAGAATTGCAGGATATTATTGCTATTCTCGGAATGGAGGAGCTCGCAGAAGACGACAAACTTACTGTTACAAGGTCAAGAAAGATACAGAGGTTCCTGAGCCAGCCCTTCCATGTTGCAGAGACATTTACAGGGACTCCAGGGAAATATGTCAAAGTTGCAGATACAATTAAAGGCTTTAAGGCAATAGTTGATGGTAAGTATGACGACGTGCCTGAGCAGGCATTCTATATGGTAGGGCCTATAGAGGAAGTTGAGGAAAAAGCCAAGACACTGGGCTGGAGCAGATAGACAGCCGCAGATTAGCACAGATTAAAAAACTGCAGATGAACACAGATTTTTTAAATTAAAAAGGATTTAGGAGTATATGGCTGATAAACTGAAATTAGAAATTGTCACACCTTACGGACTCGTTTTCAGCGATGAGGTTGATGAAGTTGTTGCCTCAGGCAGTGAAGGCGAATTCGGGGTCTTACCGAATCACGCACCTTTTCTCACAATAATAAAGATTGGAATATTGACCATTAAGAAGGGGAACGAGACCAAATATTTCTTTGTCAATTCAGGATATGCCGAGATCGGACCTGATAAGGTTTTAGTGCTTGCTGACAGTGCAGAGAAGTCTGAAGACATTGATGTTGAAAGGGCTATAGAAGCGAAAAAACGTGCAGATGGCCGACTTAGCCAAGTTGAAAAATTTGACGAGGCACGTGCAATAACATCACTTAAGCGGTCTGTAATGAGATCTCAGGTTGCACAGAAACACACATTAAAGTAGTCTTCTCAAGAATCAATAGTGAGCAGGAAATCAGTTTCTGGTCTCCTGCTTTTTTATTTATGCCTTGAATTTATTTCCTTCTGTATTATCTAATATCCTATGATCAGGTTGTTAATATTTGACCTTGACGGCACTCTTCTGAATACAAGCCAGGATATTACCAATGCCATAAATCATGCCATAAAGCCATTGGGCTTAGAGCCTCTTTCCGTAGAAAAGACTACGAGTATGGTTGGTTATGGCATCACAAAACTCATTGAGAATTTAATCCCCCCTAACCCCCCTTTACTAAAGGGGGGAAGGGGGGATTTTCAAGCCAAAGACGAGACTGTTAACAGGTTTCTTGAATACTACTCAAAACACCTTCTTGACAACACAAAACCGTATCCTCAGGTAAAAGAGACCCTGTCAGAACTCGGTAGTTATAAAAAAGCAGTTATATCAAATAAAAGGGAGAGTTATTCAAGAGAGGTGCTTGATGGGAACGGTCTTTTAGGGTTTTTTGACAGTATCCTTGGAAGTGACAGCGTTGCCAAGAGAAAACCTTCGCCAGCACCAATATTTGAGGTTTTAAAAAGAGCTGATGTGTCAAAAGAGGAAGCAGTTATAATTGGAGACAGCAATTTTGATATTGAGGCTGGCAAAGCCGCAGGAATCAGGACTATTGCCGTTACCTATGGATACCGCAGCAAAGAGTATCTAAAAGAGGCTGATTTCATGATTGACGCCTTTGGAGAGCTTTTAACTCTACTACCGAAAATCGACAAATAAACCTTATAAGGTTTATCTTATGCAGTTATCTGTGTAATCATCCTTAAGAAATCAGAACAATCAGAGGATACATTCCCCCGTAATTTGAATAATTTCTTTGTCCTTTGTATTATATGACATCCTGTGTAATCAGGATATCTGAGTAATCATTTTTAAATCAGTGTAATCAAGTATAGCGGAGATAAACTATGGGTGAGATTTTAAAACTTGGGCTTCCGAAAGGGAGTTTACAAGAATCAACACTAAAGCTGTTTAAAAAAGCAGGCTACAATATATCTGTTGATTCACGCTCCTATTATCCTGTTTTTGACGACCCTGAGATAGAAGCAATGCTTATAAGGGCCCAGGAGATGGCGAGATATGTTGATGATGGAGTGCTTGATGCCGGACTTACAGGTAAGGACTGGATACTTGAGCAGGAGGCTGATGTAAAAAAGGTTGCTGAACTTAACTATGCAAAAAAAGGAGTCAGGCCTGTAAAATGGGTTATTGCAGTTCCCAATGATTCAAAGATAAAAAGCCTGAAGGATTTAAAAGGAAAACGCATTGCAACAGAGCTAGTCGGCTTTACAAAAAAATATCTTAGGTCCAAAGGAGTCAGGGCAAAGGTAAACTTTTCATGGGGTGCAACCGAGGTAAAACCTCCTTATCTTGTAGATGCAATTGTGGAGCTCACAGAAACAGGCGCATCTTTAAAGGCAAACAATCTGAGAATAATTAAAACTATCCTTGTTTCAAACACAAGATTTATTGCAAATAAAAAGGCATGGAAAGATAAATGGAAAAAGCAGAAGATGGAGAACATTGTACTTCTCCTGAAAGGCGCCCTTGCTGCAGAGCAAAAAGTCGGTCTTAAGATGAATGTACCTGGAAAATCTTCAAAAAGGGTGATGAGCCTTCTTTCTGCAATACAATCTCCAACCGTATCCCCTCTTTCAGATAAGGGGTGGTCTGCACTTGAAGTCATAATTGATGAAAAGGTTGTCCGCGACCTTATCCCAAAACTTAAATCTGCAGGTGCATCTGGGATTATAGAGTACCCTTTGAATAAGGTTATACCGTAAGACTGTCATTTGTTAAGCGTTAACCGTTATTCGTTATAAACATAAGGACAACCCCCGGTTTTTTAGCACTGCTGATTTCGGCATACAGTTAAATCCTAAATTCTTTCCTTGCTAATAAGAACCCAAAAAATTGTGCTATAATCCCATGTTATGGATATAAAGATAAAGAAACTGACAAAACCAAATATACGCTCTCTCCAGGCATATCATACAGAAGAAATCCCGTGCAGGGTAAAACTGGATGCAAATGAAAGTCCATATGGGTTATCTCTAAAGCTATCAGTTCTAAAAAGACAAAAAGTTTTTGAAGGATTAAATCGCTATCCTGACCCTGAGGCAAAATCCTTAAAAAAACTCATTGCAAGGAAATTCAAAGTAAAACCTGAAAACATCCTTCTTGGAAACGGCTCGGATGAGCTTATTTTTTATTTAATAACAACATTTGGCGGACCTGTTCTGTATCCAGTCCCTACTTTTTCAATGTACAGTATTATCTCACAGGCACTTGGCGAAGAAAATGTTGAAATCCCGCTTGATAAAGAATTTGATATCGATTCAGAGAGGTTTCTTAAAACAATAAAGAAGAAAAAACAAAAATTAATATTTTTAAGTTCTCCCAATAATCCGACAGGCAATTCTTTTTCTCCAGATAAAATTTTGAAAATAATTAAAGCTGCCCCGTCCCTCGTAGTAGTTGACGAGGCGTACCAGGCATTTTCAAACAAAAAGAGCTTTGTTCCATTGCTTAAAAAATACAAAAATCTTGTAATTCTCAAAACACTGAGTAAAATCGGGCTGGCCGGCTTAAGAATCGGTTTTATGATAGCTAGTCCAGACATAATCAAAGAGGTAAACAAAGTCAGGCTTCCTTTTAATCTAAACTCTCTTTCGCAGGGAATAGCAGCAGCGGTATTAAAAGATAAAAAAACCGCACAAACAAAAATCAAATCTATAATCTCCGAAAGAGACAGGCTCCTTAACGAGATGGAAAAAATAAAAGGCATAATGCCCTATCCTTCCGACGCAAATTTCATATTATTCAGATTAAAAAACCCTGACAGAATATATAACGGGTTTCTAAAAAAAGGCGTGCTTGTAAGGAATATGAAAGGGATTATTAACAGTTGTCTTAGGGTAACAGTGGGTACACCTAAGGAAAATACCTTATTTCTTAAAACACTTAAACATCTGGTATAATGGAACATTATATTGGGGGTATTTAAATGCCGAGAAAAGCAAGGGTTGAAAGAAAAACTAAAGAGACCAATATTAAAATTGCTCTTAATATCGATGGCAAAGGAAATTCCAGGATAAATACTCCAATCCCTTTTGTTGACCACATGCTCAGTCTTATGTCAAAGCATGGGCACATAGACTTAAACATAGAAGCAAAAGGAGATATTAAAATTGATTATCATCATCTTATGGAAGATATTGGTATTGTTCTGGGTGATGTAATTAAAAAGGCACTTGGCAAAAAACTGATGATAAGGCGGTATGGTGAGTCCCTTACACCAATGGATGAGAGTCTTGTACAGGTGGCTGTAGACCTCAGTGGAAGACCATTCTTAGTATATAAGATTAAGCTGCCTAAAGGTAATATCCTGATAAGAAAACTTGAACTCCATCTTTTTGAAGACTTTTTCAGGGCACTCAGTAATCATGCTGGGATAAATTTACATGTAATTCTTCTTTATGGTCGTGACCCGCACCACATCTTTGAGGCTATCTTTAAGGGATTTGGCAGGGCACTTAGAACAGCCGTCGAGATTCATCCAAAAACAAAGGGTGTGCCATCAACAAAAGGAACTCTTTAGATAAATGTGGCTTTTAAAGTACTTAAGGATTTAAGTTCGTTTATAATCTGTAATTAAAAATGGCAGGAGAAAATTTTCATGACAATTAAAAAAATAGGTATTATTACAAGCGGTGGAGACTGCGGTGGCCTCAATGCTGTTATTAAAGGGGCTACACAGATGGCCCAATCAATGGGCATAGAGACGGTTATCATACCCAATGGTTATGCAGGACTGTACAACCTTGTTGACATGAAAGAACTCGTTGTTTTGACACCCGAAAGAATCAATCTTATCGACGCTGAGATAGCAGGCTCTGAGGCAGGACATTCAAGGGTAAAGATTAAAAAGATAGATGATCCTGCCAAGTATGAGAGGATTAAAAAAGGACTTGAAAAGTTCAAGATAGACGGTCTTGTGATAAGTGGGGGAGATGATACAGGAAGTGTTATGGTCGACCTTGCCGGGCAGGGTATTGCCTGTGTTCATGCCCCAAAGACAATGGACCTTGATTTACAGACGTACAGCGTTGGCGGCGACTCAGCCATCAACAGAATAGCAGTATTTGCAAGGGAATTAAAAACAACGGGTATGAGCCACAACAGAATAGTCGTTATTGAAACATTTGGAAGATATGCAGGCCATACTGCCTTCAGAGGCGGCATCGGTGCAGAGGTTGACGCTATTTTAATACCTGAAATACCTGTTGATTTTGATATTGTTTATGAACATATGAAAAAGGTGTATACGTCCCGTGTTGAAAACAGTGATGTCAGGGCAGGAACTTATGTAATCGTTACATCAGAAGGCATAACAGACGCCAAAGGTGCGCACATTACTGACGAGAGTGCTGGTAAGGACGCCTTTGGTCACAAAAAGCTTGCAGGCGCAGGAAAATATGTCAGGAAACAGCTTGAGACAATTATGAAAAAAGACCCTGAAATGAAAGAATTTATGAAGCGCGTTGGAATGTTTGTCCCTGGTGTCTATGAGCTTCCAGAGATAAGGGAAGTTACCCCCGGACATCTGGTCCGCTCAGGACATTCCTCTGCCTTTGATGTCAATTTCGGCAAGGAAGCAGGTTCTGCTGCAGTAATAATGTTAACAAAAGGACTTGCCGGCAATACAGTTGTCAAGATAAGAGGCACTAAAATATTTTATAAAGCTACTGCTGAGGTTATAAAACAGAGGCAAGTTGATTTAAATGCTGTTGCCCTGCATGAAACGCTCGGCATCTGCTTTGGCCGCAAACCTGGCAAGTTCAAACCTGAATTACTCGAAGAACAGGGGAAGATTGAGCGGTCACTTTAAAAAAGATTCAAGTAAAAATTATCAATTAGCAACTATTATTGAAAATTGATAAATGTTAATTTTGCATTTTGCAATGAAAAAAAGTTGTCATTAACTCTGTAGCAACTTTTTTTTACTTAACCAGATAGGAAAATCTCTTTTTAAATTGAGCAGCAGACATGCGCCCTGCCCTCGCAAGCTTAGAAAGATTTTTAGAGCTGAAATCCTCTTTTTCCAGCCGTATCATATATTCTCTGCCAACCGTGTAGGATTCTGCTTTAATATTAACGTACCTGAGTTTTGTTCTCTTTGTAGCAGGGTCTATTATTTTTCTGAGAAGAACGGGTTTTAATTTGCCTTCAACAAAGGTAATCATTGCGCCGGACCCACCGTCTAACAGGAACTTTACTGCACTGTAGCCAAGGTTTTTTGTATATTCTGCATCAAAAGGTATAGGGTCAGCTGCCCTTAATTCATATCCTATAGTTTTATGGATGATTTTTATTTTTATTCCGCGGGATTCAAGGTTTTTACTCACAAAACGTTCCATAATCTTTCCAAGTTGTATCTCTGAAAGCCTTAAAACCCCTTTTGCGTCTTTTTTAATATATTCATACTGAGAAAGTTCTTTAATATCGATTTTCCCAGCAACCCCTTCTGCCATTATCGCCACACCGTGAGAATATCCCATAGAAAGCCGCTTTATTATTGAACCTTCAAGCAGGTCAGCGACTTTACTGAAATTTAATTTCTTTTCTTTAAACTCTTCAGGAATAACAGTCAAAGTTGCACCGGCTGCCTTGCCTATACCAAGCGCAAGATGCCCTGTGTGCCTCCCCATGGTCGTTACAAAGTACCATCTTCCTGTGGTACGGGCGTCTTCTATAATGTTTTCAACTATTTCAGCGCCCCAGTGCCGTGCAGTTTCAAATCCAAATGTTGGTACTCCGCCAGGCAGGGGAAGATCATTATCTATGGTCTTTGGAACATGAACAATTGAGAGAAAACCACCTGTTCTTTTTTCTATTTCTTTTGCCATAAACACTGTTCCGTCACCGCCAATGGTAATAAGGTATTTTATTTTTAATGTTTTTAATGCCCTTGTCATGATTTTGAATTTCTCTTCCGGTTGGGCGGGAAAATCTCTTGAGGTCCTTAATATAGAACCACCGCGGTTATGTATATGCCAGGCGTTTTTGGCGGTAAGATGTATAATTTCTCTTGTATCTCCACGGAAAAGCCACTTAAAGCCATCCATAATGCCTATGACTTTCAGGCCCTTACTGACAGCCTCGACTGTAGCAGCACTTATTACCCCGTTGATACCGGGTGCCGGTCCACCCCCGACAATTATTGCAAGGGTTTTCTTCATGGGTTAATTTTATTTCAGTATTGTATCAGGCAACTTTTTCCTGACAATCACAGGGGTTATTGTTTTATCAACAATGGCCCTTGTATTAAAAACTTTCAGTTTTTCAAACAGCAGGTCGAATTTGGCTCCAAGTTCCTTCATTATTGGTGCCTTAACATCTGCAGGCAAATCCCACCATTTTTTCTTCAGAGGACCAAATCCCTTTTTACGGGTGCTGTATATAAACTGCTCTTCGGTCTGACCTTCTTTTTTCTCCTTTGCATGGTTTTCTTTCAGATAGGCATAAACCTCATCCCTGAATCCTGCTGAAAGGTCCTTGTTATCATAGATAATGTTCTGAAAGCCTGTTGCAAGATGAACCTCTGATGTCCCTGTCTCGGGGAACATGTGAAACGCCTCATCAGGCAGTGTTGATGCGCCGTGCTGTACAGCTCCTGACAGTCCGTACTCCTTTCTTGCCAGTTCAGACATCGCCCTGAGCGTCTCAAAATCTATTTTCACCTTTGCAAGCGAACCGTCAGGAAGCACCACACCGCCGTGCGTTGTACCTGACTGAACACTTAACTTACTCAGGCCTTTACCTGCTTGAAATACTTCCTTAAAGCCGTCAAGATAAGCCCTCAGTTCTTCAGGGGTACTGTTTTTACCGCCTATTTCACCTATTTCTCCACCAACTGAAACAGTAATACCCTCTGGCTGTATATTTCTTATATATGCTGTAAGTTCTGCAGCAATTTCAAAATTTGGCCTCTGCTGCTCTTTTATTGAGGGTTTTTCAAGGTCAACAAGCGTAGATGAATCTATATCAATGTTATAAAACTCGGCTTCAATAGCCTCTTTAATAAGACCTCTTACATAATCGGTCTCTGGTTTTGGATCAGAGATATAATATTTTCTTACTATCTGGAAGTGGTCACCTTGAATAAAGACCGGCCCTTTAAAACCTTCCCTCACTGCTGCCGCCAGCACAACAGCAGAATACTCAAGTGGCCTCTGTTTTGTATAACCAATTTCAGAACGCGCTATCTCAAATATAAGTGCGCCAACATTTTTTTCTATTGCCTTTCTAAATATAACCCGCGCAACATCATATGTGAGTCCTCTTATATTGATGGCGGGCACAGTAAAACCCTGATAGTTTTTCCCCATCTCTTCATAAAGAGATTGTATAGATGAAGGCACAGTCCCCATCTCTTTAGCTATCTCAATAACAATCCTCTGAAGTGCTTTTCTCTGTTCCTCGTCAGCATTAAAGACAGCTTCATAAATAAGACCATCGATTAATCCCTTAATTGCACCTGAATCCTTAACCTTCATCTTGCCATCTGTAACAGAAATACAGTCTTTCAGCTTTAATAACACCTCAGCCATTTAATTCTCCTTTTTTAATAAACAGCTCTTTATCAGTTCTAGGTTTTTATCTATATTGCTTTTTTAGTCATCTGTATATTATTTCCATACATAAATATCCCAGGTAGTTTTTCATTATAGAAAATTAATTGCCATATTGACAAGCCCACCTACGGCGGGTAAACCTGCATGCCTGAGGTATGTAAACCTTGTAATGCTTGCCTGCCAGTTTGTTTGGCATGGTGGCGGGCGTCTTAATGAAGGAATGGAATATACGATGCAGAAAATGCTAATATTTTAAGATGAAGAAAACAGTTTTTTTATTGATTTTTATTTTACTACCGGCTGTAGCCTTAAACGAAGAGACCTATTACCTGAAACTCAGAACAGGCTTTCATCCAGAATTCCTGAGAATTGTTATGGAAGGAACCGAATCAATAATATCAAAGGGAATAGTAAACCAAAAAGGCAGAGAAATTATGGTCAGATTCCCTGATAGTCGTTTCACGATACAGGAGCAAAAAATACAGGTTGCCTACAGGATAGACAAAGACATTATTTCGTTTTCTCCAGGGATTTTTCTCGAATTTAAAGTCTTTTCTCTCAAATATCCCAGTCGGCTTGTTATAGACGTGTATCTGGAGACAGGAAGGAAAGAAGGAAAGCCTTTTGTTGAAATTGAAAAACCGCTGCCGGCTAAAGATTCCCGGATGTACAAAATCTCGACTGTTGTTATAGACCCCGGTCACGGCGGCTATGAATACGGAATTACAACAAAAGGTTATAAAGAAAAAAATGTTGTTCTTGATATCGCAAAAAGGCTCAGGGCTCAGATAACCAGAGGTTCTACAGAATGTTTTCTTACTAGAAAAAGTGACCGATTTATGTCCCTGAGAGAAAGGGCAAAACTCACAGACGACAAAAACGCTGAAATCTTTCTCAGCCTGCATGTTGGAAAACACAATAAAATAGTTTTGTACACGCCGGTAATTACTGAATCTGTCCCCTCTGAGGTAAAGACTTTTCTAGCTAACAAAGGGCAAGCGGACTTTCTGGCAAAGACAGCAGCTCTTCGCAATTCCTTACAGCAGGCGATAACAGAGGACTTTGGTAATGACATGGTGTCAATAAGACCCCTGCCCTACAGTATCCTCTCAAAAATTGGGGCAGCTGCCTTGATAATTGAGCTGCCTTCTTTTGAAGATGCCTATTATGTTGCAGAGTTTAAAACGCAAATAGCAAATACAATATATAAAGGGATATATCTATATGAAGAAAACGCGACGAATTAAAAAAATAAAAAGCTATTTTTGGCATTATCTGATCGTAGCAGCACTGGTATTTGCCACGGCTGCAACTGCAAGTTATTTTTATTTGGAACCAAAACTTGCATTTAAGTCTCCTTTTATTGAAAGCATTGAATCCCGATATCCAGGTGCAAAGTCCCTTGAGGTGGAGGAAGATTCTCTCAGGCTGTACAAATCTCTGCAAAGGGATTCAGCCGGGATTTATGACAAATCCGGGCAGGCTGCCCTGCTTGTTACTGCTGAAAACGTAATAAAAAAATACATGGAGTCCTACGACACAAAACTTCTTGATTTATATATGGATAAAAAGGGTACTATTTATGCTGATTTCAGCAGTGAGCTGAAGAAAAAATTTAGAGGTGATGCGTTTGATGAGCACCAGATTATTGCGGGTTTGTATAGAAATATCAGGGTAAACGTCCCTAATTTCAATTCGCTGAAGATTTTAATTGAAGGAAAGGAGATAGATAGTCTCGGCGGACATATTGATACGTCAAAACCGATAGGGAAGGAGATTGAGAGTGTTATCCAGGGAAAAACCAATAGGTATTTTTGACTCGGGTGTTGGAGGGCTTACTGTTTTAAAGGCAATAATAAAAGAACTGCCTGAGGAAAATACTGTTTATCTCGGTGATACTGCGCGGGTACCTTACGGCATACGGTCTTCTGAAATTGTTACAAGATATTCATTTGAAAACGCAGGGTTTCTTATGTCAAAAGGGATTAAAATCCTCGTAGTAGCATGCAACACTTCTTCTTCTGTAAGCCTCCATTCTCTTTCAAAAAACTTCTCGGTTCCGGTTATCGGAGTTATTAAACCTGGCGCAAGGGCAGCGGTTGCCAAGACTAAAACAAAAAAAATCTCTGTAATCGGCACAGAAACAACCATAAAGAGCAACTCCTACAAAAAGGCAATAAAATCAATCGATAATTCTGCCGATGTTATAAGTATTGCATGCCCCCTTTTTGTTCCACTTGTAGAAGAGGGTTGGCTTAATGGAGATGTTGTGGCACTTACCGCTGAAAAATATCTTTCACCAATAAAGGGCTATGGAGCTGATATACTTGTATTGGGCTGTACCCATTATCCAATGATAAAAGATGTAATTGCAGATGTGGTGAAAATTCCTTTAATAGACTCTGCGGTTGAGACCGCTAAAGAGGTGCGGCATATACTGGAGAACATAAAAATGCTCGGGCATAACAGCCGCAGCCCCTTAAGAGAATTTTTTGTTACGGATGCGCCGAAAAAGTTTGTTAATATAGGGAAAAAATTTTTAGGTTATCAGATTCAAGAGATTTCAAGAATAAATATAGGCACCTGAAAAGAATGCCTGATCAAGTATTTATATTAGGAGTGTACTATGCGTCTTAAAGAGTCGAGTCTACGACCTGATGGGAGACCTGCTGACAAGCTGAGAGATATTAAAATTACAAGGAATTTCTTAAAAACAGCAGAGGGTTCTGCATTAATAGAGATAGGTAACACAAAGGTGATATGCACTGCTTCAATTGAAGACAAAGTCCCTCCGTTTCTTAAAGATCAGAAGAAAGGCTGGGTTACTGCCGAATACTCTATGTTACCCCGTTCTACCACAACAAGAACGTCAAGAGAATCTGTAACCGGAAGAATAGGAGGCAGGACTCATGAGATACAGAGACTTATTGGTCGAGCCATGCGTTCTGTAACCGACCTTGAGGCTCTGGGCGAAAGGACTATCCGGCTGGATTGCGACGTCATTCAGGCAGATGGAGGTACGCGAACCGCCTCAATTACAGGTGCATTCGTTGCCCTTTTAGACGCTATAAGGTACGCGCAGGAAAACAGAATAATCGATAACCAACCCGTTAAAAATTATATTGCTGCCATAAGTGTAGGTATTATTGATGGCAAACCAATGCTTGACTTATCGTATGAAGAAGATGCCGCTGCAGAAGTTGATATGAATATCGTAATGACAGATTCAGATAAATTTATAGAGATTCAGGGTACAGCCGAGCTCAATCCCTTTGATAACAATATACTTCAGGAACTTCTCTCCCTGGCCAAATCAGGAATTAAAGAAATTATTGCAATACAGAAAAAAGTGTTGGAAGATGTTTAAAAAACACAGATATTCGCAGATTTATTACAGATAACCACAGATTTATTCGCTGTCATCTGTGATTCTTTCACTTGAATCCTGTATCCTTTATCCTGTATTCTATGTTCTATCTATACTGCAATATTTTATTAACAATCCCCTATGAAAAACAAAAGTATAAAAGAGTGGCCTGAAGATGAAAGGCCAAGGGAAAGACTTTTAAAGTTTGGCTCTAGTGAACTAAGCACAGCCCAGCTTCTGGCAATAATTTTAAAGACAGGCGGAAAAGATAAGAGTGCCCTTGCGCTGGCTCGTGAAATATTAATACGGTTTAACAGTCTGAAGGACATAGAAGATGCTTCAACTGCCGAATTCTCAGAGGTAAAAGGCATGGGCAGTGCAAAGATTGCACAGCTTAAAGCTGCCTTTGAGCTTGGAAGAAGACTTTTGAGGAACGGCAAAAAAAATAGTTCGCAGAACCCCTGTTTTAAAAACAGCCAACAGGTCTATGATTATTACATGTCAAAATTTTTCGGACTTAAAAAAGAAAAATTTTTCTGTATGCTAATTGACACAAAAAACAGAGTTTTCAAAGAAAACCTTATTTCAGAGGGCACACTTACATCTTCTCTCGTTCATCCGCGGGAGGTATTCAGGTATGCAATAAAAGAGGCTGCCGCCTCTGTACTGTTTGTTCACAATCACCCCAGCGGTGACCCGACTCCAAGCAAAAACGATATGGATATAACAGAAAGACTCATACAGACAGGCAGGGTAGTAGGTATTAACGTTTTAGACCATATAATTATCGGTGATGGAAAATACGTAAGTCTTCTAGAAAAGGGCTATATAAATTTATAATTGACGAAAATCCCATAATTCCCAAATTAAGAAATAGGAAATTACATATAGGGAGGAAAAATGGCAAAGGTTCAAATGGCACTCATAAGCGTATCTGACAAGAGCGGACTCGTAGAGTTTGCTAAAGGACTTAGCAGTCTCGGTATCGAAATACTGTCCACCGGAGGAACTGCAAGGAACTTACGGGAAGCGAGGCTCAAAATAAAAGATGTATCAGAATACACCAAATTTCCTGAACTCCTGGGTGGTAGACTCAAGACTCTTCACCCGAAAATACACGGCGGCTTGCTCTGGAGAAGGGACGACCCTAAAGATAAAGAAGAAATAAATATGCATCGTATAGGGTCCATAGACATAGTTGCAGTTAACCTTTACCCCTTTGAAGAGACAGTATCAAAGCCAGATACCACTTTTGAGGAAGCCATTGAAAATATTGATATAGGCGGTCCAACTATGTTAAGGGCAGCCTCAAAAAATTTCAAGGATGTTGCTGTCATAGTTGACCCTGCTGATTACCCGAAAGTGCTTGATGAACTTAAAACAAGGAGTGGGGAAGTCAGCTATGATACCAAGTTTTATCTCGCAAAAAAAGTTTTTGCACATACTGCCAGATACGACACCCTTATTGCCAATTATCTCGGAAAACGTGGTAAATCAACAGAGGTATTCCCGGAGTATCTTAATCAAAGTCTTCAGAAAGTAAGTACCTTAAGGTATGGCGAAAATCCGCACCAGAAAGCAGCCCTGTACAAAGAACCGCTTTACATAGGACTCTCTCTTATTAATGCAAAGATTTTGCAGGGTAAGGAAATGTCTTATAACAACTACCTCGATACGTGTGCAGCACTGGATCTTGTAAAAGAATTCGATAAGCCGGCAGCGGTCATCGTAAAACATAATAATCCATGCGGTGTTGCTCTGGATACAACCCTTCATTCTGCATATAAAAGGGCATTTGCTACAGACCCCATGTCTGCTTTTGGAGGAATTATTGCATTAAACAGGGATGTTGATACAGTTACTGCAAATGAAATACTCGAACTTTTTGTCGAGGTTGTTATTGCCCCTGGTTTTGAACCTGAAGTACTAAAGATTTTAAGCAAGAAACCAAATATAAGACTGCTTGAATTAGACATTTCTAAAAACTCCGTGGGTTTTGACACCAGAAAAATCCAGGGAGGAATCTTGGTTCAGGAAAAAGACACTGCAATGGTAAGTGACTTTGAATCTCTAAAAGTAGTCACAAAAAGACGACCCACGGATGATGAGCTCACAGCCCTGGAGTTTGCATGGAAAGTCTGCAAACATGTAAAATCAAATGCAATTGTATTCACATCAAAAGATCAGGCACTTGGCATCGGTGCAGGACAGACAAGCAGGGTTGACGCAGCAAAATTGGGGGCAATGAAAGCACAGGCAACACTGGAAAAATCCGTTGTAGCTTCAGATGCATTCTTTCCACACCGGGATGGAATAGATTTTGTTGCAAAGGTAGGCGTAACAGCGGTAATTCAGCCCGGGGGTTCAATTAAAGACAGCGATGTCATAGCTGCTGCAGATGAATATAATATAGCTATGATATTTACCGGGATGAGACATTTCAGACATTAACTACATACAGATAGAAAAGAGAATAGAGGTAAGGGTTAGGAAGCCGGTATAGTACCTGGGTTAGGGTTAAGTCGACACTAACTACTTGACCTTTTGACCAAACCGGCATCTTTACCCTAACCTGATAACCCAAAACACAGAAAAAAATAAAGGAGCTAAAGAGTTGAAAGTACTAGTTATCGGTGGTGGTGGCAGAGAGCACGCCCTTGTTTGGAAATTAAGCCAGAGTTCACGGGTAAAGAAGATCTTTTGCGCTCCTGGCAACGCCGGTATATCGGGGACTGCAGAATGCCTTAACATAAAAGCAGACGATATAGCCACTTTACTGGATTTTGCTAAATATGAATCGATTGACCTTACAGTTGTCGGCCCTGAAGTCCCGTTGACAAAAGGGATTGTTGATGCATTCAGGAAGAAAGGCCTCAGGATTTTTGGCCCCGACTCTTCGGGAGCACAGCTTGAAGGAAGTAAATCCTTTGCAAAAGAATTCATGCGCAAATATGGAATCCCGACTGCTGAGTACAAAATATTTACCTCTTAACTGTATGCAGAAGAGTAT
>SDBV01003972.1_pt1 | contig 21431 bp, 19 predicted proteins | sample 2277081 | NCBI WGS metagenome assembly SDBV01 (sample SAMN10402039, study PRJNA504765) | marine sediment metagenome | isolation source: marine sediment core GS10_PC15, 223 cmbsf | place: Arctic Ocean: Southern Knipovich Ridge | collected 2010 | reverse complement strand
TTCGTGCTTGAGCACCTTGCCGAGCGCGTTGCGGGGCAGTGCGTCGACGACGTGAATATCGATCGGGCGTTTGTATCGAGCGAGCTGTGAGGCGGCGAACTCATCGAGGTCGTCGATTCGACCGTCGGTCTCGACGAATGCGATGACGTCTTCGCCCCGCAGGCCCGACGCGCGTCCCACGACGGCGGCGTCGACAACACCGTGATGGCTTCGCAACACCTGTTCGACTTCGCGGGGATAGACGTTGTATCCGTTGGTGATGATGAGTTCGCTGAGTCTGGCGCGCAGCCGGAAATATCCGTCCTTGTCGATCGCCCCGATGTCTCCGGTACCAAACCAGCTGTCGTCGTCGAACGCCGCGGTCGTTGCCGCGTCGTTGCGCCAATAGCGACCGAAGACGTTCGGTCCGCGCACGTAGATCTCGTCGTTTTCGCCCCGCAGCTCGACTTCGACACCGGGCAGTGCAAACCCCACGCTGCCCGGGCGCCGTTCTCCGTCGTACGGATTCGAGATGTTCATCAGGGTCTCCGACATTCCGTACCGCTCGAGTGGGACCTGACCCATCGCCGACTCGATCGACTCGAACAGGTCGCGTGACAGAGGCGCCGAGCCCGAAACGCACAGACGCAGCCGCGACAAGGATCGTGCATCTCGTTCGCGGCAGATCCGTTCATACATCGTCGGAACGCCGAAGAAGAGTGTCGCGCTATGCGCGTTCGCGGCCGCGATCACGGCGCCGGCGTCGAAGTGGTCGAACAGTATCGCAGATGCCCCGGCGTGCAGAGTCCCGTGAAGCCCGATTCCGAGGCCGTGGACATGAAACAGCGGAAGCGCGAGCAAGAGGCGGTCGGTCTCGTTCCAGCGCCACGCGATGCGCAATGACTCGCAGCTCGCCTGTAGGTTAGCGTGCGACAGGACGGCGCCCTTCGGCGCGCCGGTCGTGCCCGACGTGTAGACGATCATTGCTGGGTCGTCGGTTGACGCCGCGTCGATCGGGCCGCCGGGTGTGCCAGATCCGGCACGTGTGTCGGTGCCGAGTTGTCCGGGCAAGGCGGGGTCGAGAGCAAAGACCGGCGAGCGCGCCTCCTCGCGAAATGCGTCGGCCACGCCGCGGTCGTCCGTGACGAGAGCGGCCGGATCTGCGTCCGAAACGACGTGGACGATCTCGCGCTTCGTGTACCGCGAATTCATAGGCACCACGGTGGCGCCCATTCGAAGCGCCCCGACGTGGGCACAAGCCATCGCGATCGATGTGCGTGCCGATACGATCACCCGATCACCCGGGTGCACGCCTGCCCGCGTCAAGTGGTTCGCACATGCCCTCGATCGATCCTCGAATTCGTCGGCGACCATCCATCCGACGTGGCGATCTCGGAGCACCTGGGCCGACGGGCGCTCTGACCAATGTCGAGTCCACGACTCGATCAGGGTTCGGCGCCCGATCAGGCCGGTGTCACAGCCGTCGGGCACATGCGGATCGTCATCTACGACACGGCCAACGAGCGACCGAGACCGTGACCGTGAGACTCCGTGGGCGTTCATTCGAGGCAATGATGGCACGCTGCCAGGTGGGGTGGGGGGTGCTTCAGTCGAGCAGCGCGGCGACAGACTTTTCGATTCCTTCGGACAAGAGTGAAATGTCTTTCCCTGCGTCCCAGTCGGCCGCAATGCCGAATTCCATCTTTCCGTCATACGACACGACGGCGATCGCTATCGGCATCGATCCGACGGGGCCGAGGTACGGATAGGCATTGGTGAGTTCTCCGCCCATGAAATACAACGGGAATTGCGGACCCGGAACGTTCGTGATCACCAGATTGGTTGTCGACACAGCGCTTGCGATCGCGAGACGACTGGCGAGCGAGACGAAAGTAGGAGACATGAAGTCGCCGAGTTTGATGATGCTCTGCGCCCCGAGCGCTTCGCCCGAGTTCTTCACTCCGTCCATCCAGGTCGCAATCTTGGAGAGCCGTTCGTGAGCGTCCGCGATACCGATTGGCAGATCGGCGAACATCGCAGATACCTGATTGCCGATAGAGACGTTCGGATCCTTCCCACGAACCGAAACGGGCACCATTGCGCGCAGGTTTAGGTCGGTGACGACGTCGCCCCGCGATAACAAGAGGTTGCGCAATCCACCGGCGACGATGGTCAGCACGACATCGTTGACTTTTACGCTCGCAGCGTTCTTGATCTTTTTGACATCCGCGAGGCTCACTTCCAGGACGTCGAATCGCCGGTATGCGCCGACCGGCGCCTCCAGTGACGTTTTGGGCGCCCCGTCGATCGAGTCTTTGCCGAAGCGGATGAGTCCACTGCCGATTTCGGCCAGTTTCTCAGGCTTTTTTGCGAGTTTGGAGACTTCGCGGATGACTTCGCTCGGCATCGTGAGCCGTTCCCGGATCGTGTCGACGAGCAGACTCGACGGCGCCGGTGGGTCTTCGGGCGCCCATGGGACGGGATCGGTTTGTTCGACGTCGGCGCTCAAGTCCAACAAGACGGTGACAATGTCGACGCCCGAAATGCCGTCGATCATCGAATGGTGTGTTTTTTGGATCACGGCACGTTTGTCACCCGGCATGTCGACGAGCCATATCTCCCAGAGTGGACGCTCCCGGTCGAGCTGCGTGCTCATGAGCCGTGCTGTGAGGTCGAGTAGTTCCTTCTTGCCGCCGGGCGCCGCGAGGCCGGTCGCTCGGATGTGGTACCGCAAGTCGAACGACGGATCGTCGATCCAGATTGGGCGCCCCGCGTTGAACGGAACCCACATCAGCTTCTTGCGGAATTTCGGGGCGAGATGGAGCCGGGACTCGATGTGGGCACAGATATCGTCGTAGGTGGCGCTCGTGTCTTCACAGATCAACAAACTGCCGACGTGCATGTGCGAAGTCGGCGATTCCATGTAGAGAAATGATGTGTCTTCGGGCGAGAGACGTTCGTAAACCGCCATTGGTGATGCTCCTGGAGAGGATTTGGTTTCTCAATTGTAAAGAGGCGGCGACCCCCAGCGTGCACGTTACGCGCTCAGGCTTCTAGGCCGTCCATCTTCGCGATGATATAGAGCATGACTTCGTCGGCGCCCCCGCCGATCGAGGTGAGCCGCGCGTCACGGAAATACCGTGACGTCCACGTTTCTTCCATATACCCGATTCCTCCGTGGAACTGCATACAAGCGTCGGAGACTGCTCGCTGCAATCGCCCTGCTTTGAGCTTGGCGATCGTCGAGAACCGCATTGTGTTCTCGCCCCGCACGTACGCGTCGGCACACGCGTAGTTGTAGTGGCGGAGCAGGTCGACTTCGGCGGTGAGTTCGGCGAGCCGGAACTGGACGTACTGCTTGTTGATGAGCGGCTTGCCGAAGACTTTGCGTTCCTTGAGATATTCTGTCGTGCGGTCGAGAGCGCGCTGCATGCCGCCGACGCACATGTAGGTCGCGATCATGCGTTCATTCTGGAATTGGGTCATCTGCTGCTGGAAACCCATGCCTTCGACGCCGATGATGTTGGCGGCTGGTATCCGGCAGTCTTCGAAGACGATTTCAGCCGTGTCCGACGCTCGGTTTCCGAGTTTGTCGAACTTCTTCGCCACCGAGAAACCCGGAGTGTCGGTTGGGAAGACGATTTGCGACATACCCGTGTAGCCGCCTTCGTCAGAGGTCCGCGCTAGCAGGCACAACCAATCGGCCTGCACGGCATTCGTTATGAAAGTCTTCGAGCCGTTCACGATCAGTTCGTCGCCGTCTCGCACGGCGCGCGTGCGGATGGCGCTCACGTCGGATCCGGCGTCTGCTTCGGTGACCGCGATCGACGTGACCATCTCGCCCCGGATGGCCGGCGCGAGGTATTTCTGTTTGAGCTCCTCGCTTCCGAACTCGTGCAGCGCTGGGGTGGCCATATCGGTCTGGACGCTGATCGCGAGCGGGATCCCGGCGCAGTCGGCCCGTCCGAGTTCTTCACCGAGCACGACGGTGAACGTGTGATCGGCGCCCTGGCCACCGTATGTGGGATCGTATTCGATGCCGATCAGACCGAGATCGCCGAGCTTTGAGAACAACTCGTGTGCCGGGAACTCGCCTGCCGACTCCCACTCGTCGACATTGGGATTGATCTCGGCTTCGACGAAGTCGCGGATCGTCTCGCGCACCATGTCATGTTCTTCTGTGAATATCATCGTCCACCTTCCTCAATGAGAGCTGCAGGAATGTCGACGATGCGTGCACGCATGTACTCGCCGAGCCCCTTGGCTTGCGCGTCGGTGCGTGTCGACGACGCGACGCCGCGCCCGAGCAGGCCGATGATGACGAAGTTGAGAGCCCGGATGTTTGCGAAGTCGTGTCGTTCGACCTTGAGTCCGTCAGTCTCGGTCGGGAACAGCTCGCGCATCTTTGCCACGGTGAGGTATTGCTCGAGCCAGGCATACGCCGCGTCGGTGCGCGCCCATAGCCCGACGTTGGCGTTGCCGCCCTTGTCGCCCGATCTGGCGCCGATGATCGACCCGAGTGGCGCTCGCAATGTTTCGCCCGTCGGAGCTTTGCCGCGGTCGACGGCGACGACACACGCGTTGCAGGCGAGTTCGACGACCGGCTCGATTGGGACGACCTCGTCGCCCAGCAAGACGCGCTGGTTGATCGCTGCGGCGCTCACCGTCGTCGGCCAGTAGACGCCGACCGGCTTGGCCGACCCGGGTGGGGTGACCGCGAAGAAACCCGGATAGCTCGCAAGCGCGGTCTCGACGACTCGCGATGAGAACGCCCGGCCGACCGTTGTTTCGTCGCGGTCGGTGACGGTGACGCGCAATCTCGCGAGAGCCGCGTCGTTGAACGCTGGATCAGCCTGGTCGGTACGGATGAGTTCCACGTCGACGGCGTCGAAGGTGTCGCGACCGTCGGGGAATTCTGCCCAGAGAATCGACTCGGCAAGAGCGGCCTTCGCTTCGATGTCGAGCCCGGTCAGCACCATCTCGACCGAATTGCGGAAGCCTTCGATGTAGTTGATCGCGACCTTTGTCGTGTCGGGCGGGGGCTCGCCGATGACGCCCGAGATCGACACGCGATCCGATCCGGCCGTTTCGAGTCGGATCGAATCGAAACGGGCGGTCACGTCGGGGTTCTTGTAGCGGACGTCTCCGATTTCGTAGACGAGCTGGGCCGTGACGGTGTCGACCGACACCAGTCCGCCAGTACCGTCGTGTTTCGTGATGACGCTCGAGCCGTCGACCGCGACTTCTGCGATCGGGAATCCGACGTGAGTCATGTCATCGACCTCGTCGAAGAACGAGAAATTGCCTCCCGTCGCCTGTGCCCCGCATTCGATGACGTGGCCGGCGACCAGCGCGCCGGCGAGTTCGTTCCAGTCGGTACGCGTCCAACCGAACCACGAAGCGGCCGGCCCGATCACGAGTGCGGCGTCGGTCACCCTGCCGGTCACAACGATATCGGCCCCGTCGTCGAGTGCTTTGGCGATGCCCCAGCCGCCGAGGTAGGCGTTGGCCGTGACGGGCGTGATGCCGGCAGTGGCCATGTCTTCACCGGTGTCTATGTTCGTGAAACGTTCGCCCTTGGCGGTGAGTTCGTCGATGCGGCCTGTTAGGTCGTCGCCTTCGACGAAGGCGACCTCGAGGTCGAGCCCGAGCTTCGAAATCAGTTCGGTCACGGCGGCAGCGAGGCCGCGCGGGTTGAGACCGCCGGCGTTTGACACGATGCGGATTCCACGGTCGGCGCAGGTTCCCATGACCTGTTCCATTTGTGTGAGGAATGTTCTCGCATATCCGCCGTCGGGATGTTTGAGACGGTTCTTCAACAGGATCAGCATCGTGAGTTCGGCGAGCCAATCGCCGGTCAGGATGTCGATCGGCCCGCCGTCGACCATTTCTGTCGCGGCAGAGAGCCGATCGCCGAAGAAGCCACTGCAATTCGCGATGCGTATCGGCGCCCTTGCGCTCACGTGGCCTCGTCGAGTTCGACCAACACCTCATGGGCCTCGACCGAGTCGCCTGGGGCGACGAGCACGGCGCCGACCAGGCAGTCCGTCGATGCTTCGACGCGATGTTCCATCTTCATCGCTTCGATCGTGACGAGCGCATCGCCGGCTTTGACGCGGTCGCCTGCGGTGACGTGGACGTCGACGACCTGGCCTGGAACTGGGGCAGTCGGGCCACCCGCTGTGGAGTCGGCGCTGTGCTCGGCGAAACGCGGTCGTTCGGTGAAGGTCGTTTGGTCGACGCCTGATGAGACGAAGAACCGATTGCCGACCCGATTCACAGCGCAAGTCCGCCGAAGTCCGTCGATTTCTAGGTCGACCGAGTTATCGGAGGCCGCGTAAATGTGTCCGTGCCGATCGATCGAGTCGATCGAGATCTCGATCGACGGTGCCTTCGAGAGGTCGTAGCCGATTACGACGGTGGCATCACCAATGTCGAAAGTGGCCGACGGCCGCTGACTCGCCACGTTTCGCCATCCGATCGGGGCGAACCCATGAAGTGGCGAATCGGCACGGCGACACATTGCAGACGTCACGACGGCCGCGGCGAGATGTGCCGCGAGCGTCGATGGATCGACCGGCGGCTCGTCCAAGAGATCGCTGTGCTCGTCGACGAATGCGGTCGTCGTTTGTGCGGCTCTGAATGCCGTGCTGTCGATGACTCTGGCGAGATAAGAGCGGTTTGTCTCGATGCCGTCGACGCGGAGTTCGGACAGCGCTCGTCGCAGGCGGGCGATGGCGACTTCTCGCGTCGGGCCGGCGCCGATGACCTTGGCAAGCATCGAGTCGTAGAAGGTCGAGACGATTGAGCCGGATTTCACCCCGCTGTCGTATCTGACGCCGGCCCTCGGAATTCCGTCTGGAGTTTGTTCGAATCGCTCGACGGTTCCGAACGATGGCATCCAATCGCGCGATGGAACTTCGGCGTAGAGCCTGGCTTCTATCGAGTGACCACGAATCGATACGTCGGCCTGATCGAATGGCAACTTCTTGCCGGCGGCGATCGAGAACTGGAGCTGAACCAGGTCGACGCCGGTGACGGACTCTGTCACGGGATGTTCGACCTGTATGCGCGTGTTCATTTCGAGGAAGTAGAAGTTGTCGCCGTCGACGAGAAACTCGACGGTGCCGGCGCCGACGTATCCGATGCGCTTCGCGAGCGTGACCGCCGCCCGACCCATTTCGTCGCGCATATGTTCATTGACGGCCGGCGACGGGGCCTCCTCGATGATTTTTTGATGGCGGCGTTGAATCGAGCATTCGCGTTCGCCGAGGTGCACGACATTTCCGTGAGCGTCGCCGACGATTTGGATCTCGATGTGGCGGGGCGCAGCGAGATAGCGCTCGACAAAAACGGCGCCGTCGCCGAACGCGCTCTGCGCCTCGCGACGAGCGCTCGCAAGGGCATCTTCGAGATCAGCGATGTCGGTGACGACACGCATACCACGTCCACCGCCGCCAGAAGAGGCTTTGATCAGCGCCGGCAGGCCACCTATCTCGGACAGGTCGGGCGTGCGATCGACTGCACTGACGCTCGGCAAGGTCGGCACGCCGGCGTCTGTCGCAATGCGTTTCGCTTCGATCTTGCGGCCCATTACCGCGATCGACTCGGCGGTCGGTCCGATGAATGTGATGCCGGCCTTTTCGCATGCCGATGCGAATTCGGCACTTTCAGAGACGAAACCATATCCGGGATGAATCGCGTCGGCTCGAGTTTGGTCTGCCGCGCCAAGAATTTTGTCTATGGCGAGATACGTCTCGCCGGCAGTCGATCCGCCGAGTGCGACGGCTGAGTCCGCGTCTGCTACGTGTGGCGCCGTGGCGTCGGGATCGCTGTAAATCGCAACCGTTTCGAGCCCTGCATCATGTGCGGCACAGATTATGCGGCAGGCAATTTCGCCGCGGTTGGCGATGAGTACACGACGGATCGGCATCGCCATTACATCCTGAAAATCCCGAACGATGAAGCCCCTTCGACGGGGGCCGAGTGTGCTGCCGACAAGCAAATTCCTAGTGCCGTTCTCGTGTCGCGTGGATCGATGATTCCGTCGTCCCAGAGACGGCCGGTGGCGAACAAGGCGGTCGACTCCTTTTCGATTTGGGCCTCGATCATCGTCCGCATGAATGCGTCTTGTTCCATGTCGTACTCGACACCGGCTTTTTCGGCTTTCTGGCTTTGGATGATCGACATGACACCGGCGAGCTGTTTCGGGCCCATCACGGCGATGCGGTGATTCGGCCAGGTGAGTACGAAGCGCGGGCCGAATGCCTGACCGGACATTCCATAGTTGCCCGCCCCGTATGAAGCGCCGACCATGACCGTGAGATGCGGCACCGACGAGTTCGACACGGCATTGATCAGCTTGGCGCCATCTTTGATGATGCCGCCCTGTTCGTACTTCGTCCCGACCATGAAGCCCGTGATGTTCTGCAAGAAGATGAGCGGGACGTCTTCTCGATTGCAGATCTGGATGAATTGGGCGCCTTTGTTGGCTTCTTCGGAGAAGAGGATTCCGTTGTTTGCGATGATCCCGACCGGGTATCCGCACAGGTATGCGTGGCCGCAGATCAGCTGCGTCCCGTACAACGGTTTGAACTCGTTGAACTCCGAAGCGTCGACGATCCGCGCGATGATTTCTCGAACGTCGAAGGGGGTGCGGAGGTCGGCGGGAACGACGCCGAGCAGTTCTCCGGGATCGCAGTGCGGATCGCGGGGCGCTCGTGACGGCCCGGGCCCAAGCTTGTGCCAGTTGAGATCGGCGACGATCTCACGTCCGATGCGTATCGCGTCGTGCTCATCTATTGCTAGGTGGTCCGACAGACCCGAGACGCGCGAATGCATGTCGGCGCCGCCGAGGTCTTCTTCGTTTGCCTCTTCATTGATCGCCATCTTCACGAGGGGAGGGCCGCCGAGGAATACTTTCGCCCGGTCCTTGACGAAGACGGTGTGGTCCGACATCCCCGGTATGTACGCTCCACCTGCGGTTGAAGATCCGAACACGATCGAAATTGTCGGGATTCCGGCGGCCGACAATTTCGTCAGGTTGGCGAAAGTGGCGCCGCCCCGAACGAATATCTCAGACTGGCGGGGGAGGTCGGCGCCGCCCGACTCCGTCAGGTTGATCGTTGGGAGCCTGTTTTCGAGCGCGATCTGTTGTGCGCGCAGTCCTTTTGTGAGACCGATCGGGTTTGTCGAGCCGCCCTTGTTCGTCGGGTCGGCGCCGCCGATGACGCATTCGACGCCTGACACGACGCCGATCCCGGCCACGCCCGATGCCTCCATCGGGTCGTCGGGGCGCCAGCCGGCGAGTGGCGAGAGTTCGAAGAACGGCGTGTCACGGTCGACGAGGAGCTCTATTCGTTCTCTGATGCCGAGTTTGCCGCGGGCTCTGTGGCGCTCGACGTATTTTTTGCCGCCACCGCCGAGCACGATTTCGAGTTGGATGCCGATTTCGTCGAGGGCAGCTTGCATGGCATCCGTATTCGCGTGGTACTCGGGTGAACGAGTGTCGAGCCGCGATTCGAGCCTAGGCATTAGACAATCATTGCTGACAGGGGCCGTCATGCCAAGTCGTACGCGGTTGGGAACTGGTTCCGGACGACCTCAGCGCCTATGTGTGCAGGACGGCGGCGCCGTCGATGCGCCCCGCGTTGAGATCGACGAGTGCGTTCTGCGCATCCTCGAGTGGCCGTGGCGTCGTCGTCACCTCGATGGGGATCTCGGCGGCAATCTCGAGAAAGCGCTCGCCGTCGGCCCGCGTGTTGGCCGTGACGGACCGCAGTTGTTTCTCGTAGAAGAGCTGGGTCTCATAGATTATCGGCGGGATGTCTGTCAGGTGAATGCCTGCGATCGATACAGTCCCGCCCGGGCCGAGGGCCTCCAGGGCCGGATTGACTGTTTCTCCGACCGGCGTGAAATCGATTGCCGAGTCGAGCGGCTCGGGCGGACGGTCCATCGCACCCTGTGCCGACGATGCGCCTAGGGAGAGCGCGAGTTCGCGAGCCTCCGCTCCGCGTGACATCACATGTACACGGGCGCCTTGGTGAATCGCCACCTGAATCGTGAGGTGCGCCGAGCCGCCAAAGCCGTAGATGCCGAGTACGCCGTTCTCGGGTAGGGCGGCTCGCTCGAGCGCTCGGTATCCGATGATGCCGGCGCACAACAGGGGAGCAGCGTGTTCGTCGTCGAAGACGTCTGGGATGCGATACGCGTACGCCTCGTCGATGACCGCGTAGTCGGCATATCCGCCGTTTGCGTCCCATCCGGTGAAGAGTGGGCTCACGCACAGATTCTCGGCGCCGCGCTTGCAGTACCTGCACACGCCGCAGGTGTGGCGGAGCCACGGGATGCCGACTCGATCACCGATTGTGAACCGGCCCGCGTCTGGGCCGATTGCGTCTACCCGGCCCACGACCTCGTGGCCGACGACGGTGGCGGGCTTGTGTGGCGTGAGGTCGCCCTCGGCGAGGTGGAGGTCGGTGCGGCAGACACCACATGTCGAGACCGCGACGCGCACCTCGTTCGGGCCGGGTTCAGGTTCTGGCAGCTCGACGAAACGAAGCGGACCGTCGGCAATTGGCCCGGGGTCTTCGACGATCCATGCTCGCATTGATTCGATCCGTTCCCATGCCATTATGCCCTGTCGAGTGCTTCGACGGCGCTACGTAGCATCTCGTGTGCCTTGGTAGAACGTAAAGCGTATCAGCATCTCGCCGACATCTTGTGCGGCAAAGAACGGTAGATGCTAGGGTAGAGCCGAAATTATCTAGCAGTTGCGAGGTTCCGCGTTGTCGGAAACATCGGAAACATCGGAAATGTCGGGTCCGACCTACAGAATCGGTGAGGCGGCTGCCGTACTCGGCGTCAGTGTCGATACCGCGCGTCGGTGGGCTGACGGCGGTGAACTCCCCACGGCGCGTACAGATGTCGGACATCGCGTCGTCGCCGGCGAAGACCTCGCCGCGTTCTGTGTAGAGCTGGCAGGAACGAGCGAGCGGGAAGCCAATTCGCGATCGGCACGAAATCAGTTCGCCGGAATCGTCACCAAGGTGATCTCCGACTCCGTCATGGCGCAGGTCGAGATCCAATCCGGCCCGCATCGCGTCGTCGCGTTGATCAGCGCCGAAGCGGTCGAGAGTCTTGGGCTCGCTCCTGGTTCGCGTGCAGTCGCATCGGTCAAGGCGACGAACGTGATGGTTGAGGTGACGGGGCGTTGAGGCCGCGCATCGTGCTCGCCATGTTGGCGATTCTGCTCGTTGTTTCCGCGTGTAGTCCGGCGACCGAGCGGGGTTCGATCCGAGTGCTCGCCGCTGCATCGCTCACGGAGTCGTTTGAGGCTGTCGCTCGCAGCTTCAGCGAGAAGACCGGAATCGAAGTCGAACTCTCGTTTGCGGGGACTGCGACGTTGATTGCCCAAGTCGAAGCCGGCGGCAGCGCGGACGTGATGGCGGCCGCTCACGAGGCCTCGATGGATCGGCTCGTCTCGCAAGGTCTTATCGAGGGTTCGACGCCGTTCGTATCGAATCGCCTGGCTATTGCCGTCCCGGAGGGGAATCCGGACGGGATCAACGATCTTGGAGACCTCGAGCGCAGCGAGCGGTCGGGAGCGGTGATAGCAGTCTGTGCGGCGGCCGTCCCGTGCGGGTCGTACGCCGCGTCTGCATTCGAAGCAGCGGGGGCCGAACTCCGAAACCCGACGCGTGAAGCGAGTGTCAAGTCGGTCATCGCACGGGTCGCGTTCGGCGGGGCTTCATCTGGGGTTGTCTACGAGACAGACATCGCCGCCGCTCGCGCTCGTGGCCTCACCATCGAAGGCGTGCCGGTCGGCGATGTCGGTCCGACCGCCGAATACCCTATTGCTGTGCTCTCCGGGTCGACAGAAACCGACGGCGCTCTAGCGTTCGTCGACTTCGTGCAATCCGACGTAGCGCAGCGCATTTTCGCTGACTTCGGGTTCATGCGCATTTGATGCGCAGGTGGCGAAGTGTGCCGATCGGTGTGAGCTGCGTCGCCGTCGTGGGACTGATCTTCCTCACGATTCCGATCGTCGGACTGTTGTTGGCAGTGCCCTGGACAGATCTTGTGGATCAGATCGTCTCGGAACGGATTCGCAAAGCGCTCGCCACGTCGGCCGTCGTATCGGTTGGCTCGGCTGGTATCGCATTACTTTTCGGCGTGCCACTTGCGTTCGTTCTGGCCCGAGTCGAGTTCCCGGGTCGTCGACTCGTTCGCAGCATCGCGGTGCTACCGATCGTCTTGCCGCCTGTTGTGAGTGGTGTCGCCCTGCTTTCTGCGTATGGGCGCCGAGGCTTTGCGGGGCAGTGGCTCGACGCGACTCTTGGTGTCGAGCTGCCGTTCACGACGACCGGAGCGATATTCGCCGGGTCATTTATCGCTATGCCGTTCGTAGTGATCACCGTCGAGTCCAGCCTGCGATTGCTCGGCACGGACGCGGATCAAGCCGCCGAGTCGTTGGGCGCCTCGTCGTGGACGATCTTCCGTCGGGTGACCGTTCCGCTCGTCATGCCGTCGATTGGCGCGGCGGCCTTGCTCGCCTGGGCGCGAGCGCTCGGAGAATTCGGCGCGACGATCACCTTTGCCGGCAATGTCTCCGGTGAAACCCAGACGATGCCGCTCGCGATATTTCTTGCCCTTCAAGAGAGTCCGGCGTCGGCGGTCGCAGTCAGTGTCGTCTTGCTCGCAGTATCGCTCGTAGTCCTTGTTTCGTTGCGGGACCACTGGTTTCCGGTGACGACGTGAGTCTGAATGCCCGCGTCGAGATGTCGGAGACCCGTTTTAGTCTCGACGTACAAATCGTCGTCGGTGCGGGTGAAACGGTTGCGTTGATCGGTCCGAACGGTACGGGCAAGACGACCACTCTCAAAGCGATTGCCGGCTTCGCGCCGTTGGCCAACTCGACTGTGCACGTGGCCGGCGAAACAGTGCAGGATCGATCCGACGGAATCTGGCTGGCGCCATCCAAGCGGTCGATCGGATTCGTGTTTCAAGACCAGCGCTTGTTTGCGCACCTCGATGCTGTTGGCAATGTTGCCTTCGGAGCGAGATGCCGTGGTCTGCGGCCGCGTGCCGCCCGCCGAGAAGCGCTCGAGTGTCTCGAACGCTTCGGTGTCGCCGACGTTTCGCGCTGCCGGCCGCGGTCGATGTCGCGAGGCCAGGCGCAGCGTGTGGCAATTTGTCGAACGCTGGCCACACGACCTCGCGTGTTGTTGCTCGACGAGCCGTTCGCGTGGTTGGATATCGAGATCGTGGCCGAGGTGCGAAGCGAAGTCGCACGTGCTGCGGCAAACATGAACTGTGCTGTGTTGATCGCGACACATGACGTCTCAGATGTCGATGAGTTAGCGAACCGTGTCGTCGTGCTCGAGTCAGGAGCGATGACCCAAACTGGCCTCGTGGGCGAGGTGCGATCCGAGCCCGCTACGAGTTTTGTCGAACATTTCTTCACCGGATCACCCTGAGGGTGCACTCGAGGCCCCTGCGACAGCGTAGGATCGCTGTCATGCGCGTCTTGCTCGTCATCAATCCGTTCGCAACGAGCTACGACCCCCACCGCAGGCGCGTGATCGAAAAGGCGTTGGGCGCCGGCCACGACGTCGAGGTAATCGAGACGGCGAGACACGGACATGGCCTTCCGATCGCGCAGGGCGCCGTCACCGCCGGCGCCGATGCGGTCGTCGTCTGGGGCGGCGACGGCATGGTGAACGAGGCGGCGAATGGTCTCGCTGGAACGAACATCGGGCTCGGTATCATTCCCGGCGGATCTACTAGCGTGACGGCACGAACACTTGGAATACCACGAGACCCAACAGAGGCGGCATCGCGGTTGCTCGACTGGCTCGACAACGGCAGAACGCGCCGGATCGGCCTCGGCCGGATTGGCGAACATCATTTCACGTTCGTCGCCGGCCTTGGCTTCGATGCCGCCGTCGTGCGCGAGGTCGAAGCGCGGGGCAACCTGAAACGCGTGATCGGACCGGGCGTATTTGTCGCCGCGTCACTTGCGGTCTTCAAGGGTGGATTCGACCGCCACGAACCGAAGATCCGATTCCGCTTTGACGATGGTGAGGTCTCCCCGCCGTTGTTCATGGCAATCGTCGCGAACTCGAGTCCATACACGTACCTGGGCAACATGGAACTCAACATGACGCCGAGGGCCGAGTACAACCGCCCACTCGAGATATTGGGTTTCACCGAGGTTGGATTCGTTCGCACCATGAGGACGATCGTCGCAGCGTTCCGGGGCGGCAAGAAACTGGCGGTGAGCCCGTATGTGTATCAACGGTCGATTTCGCACGCCGTGATGGAGGGAGTGGGCCCCATCGACGTGCAAGCCGACGGTGAGTACCGAGGCACTTACCAGCAAGTCGAATTCGCCTGGGTGCCTCAGTGTCTCACCGTATACGCGTGACGCTGGTGTGCCGTTAGGTAGCCCTTGCTACGCGGCTTCGGTCCCGATGATCGCCTGCACAGCGCGCGATACGGCGTCTTCGAGCGGCCAACCCTCGTCGAGGAACGTGTTGCCGTCGTCGAGCATGTCGTACCACCACCAGATCCCGTAAATGCCGAACGAGAAGATGAACGCAACGACCCGCCCGGCCGTATTGTGCGGACCCTTCGGTGTTCGCACCGGAGCGGTCATCGGGTGGCCGAGTTCCGACATGACATACGCGACATCGGCCTCGATCGACGCGACTACAGGCTGATAGCGCACGATGTCGCGGTCGAGCAGGTGGAAGCCGACGAGCTGGGCGATCGGCGACGTGAAAAAGCCGAGCAGCGTCCACATCACCGGGTCACGGAACTCGTTCGTGTAGCCGTGGAGAATCCAGAGGTTAGATCTGACCCGGTCGAGATACGTGGTGAGGTCATCTTGGCGCCCTTGGCGCTCGATCTCGGCGGCAAGAACCCCGACGGCGCCTTCGAAAAACTCGGCCCGGCGGGCGATATGGTCGCGCATGCGGCGTATGAGCTGGTAGAAGGCGTAGAGTCCCCAATATCCGAACGTGAGTACGGCCCAGCCGAACGCGGTCCAGAAGTCGAAGACGTAATCGGTGCGCGGGCGGTCCTGCCACGCGACACGAACACGTTCAGATGGCGGTAGCGGTGACGGTACATATGGGAGCATTTCGAATCCAGTCTAGTGCTGGGCAGTGATGAAGGCGATGCCCGACGAAGATCACATGGCTCGTGCGATCGCCCTGGCAGAGGGCGGGCGCGGCACGACATCGCCGAATCCGATGGTCGGCGCCGTTGTCGTCGACGAGGCGGGTCGAGTGGTTGGTGAGGGATATCACCGCTTCGTGGGCGGCCCGCACGCCGAGTCCGTTGCGCTCGCCGATGCAGGTTCGGCCGCCGCCGGGGCGACCCTGCACGTCACGCTCGAACCGTGCCGACATCATGGACGCACCCCGCCTTGCACCGACGCGATTGTTGCTGCGCGTATCGCTCATGTTGTCGTTGCCCAACTCGATCCCAACGAAAAAATGGCAGGAGCGTCGGTCGCCGCGCTGGAGGACGCAGGCATTGGCGTCCTGGTCGGTGTGCGCTCGAGCGAAGCCGAAGCACAAATTGCGGCATATCGCCACCATCGAGCTACGGGCCGACCGATGGTGACGTTGAAGCTCGCTACGACGATCGACGGGCGGATCGCAGCACCCGATGGAACTTCGCGTTGGATCAGTGGTCGAGCGTCGCGTGAAGACGCCCACGAACTGCGGCGCGAAAGTGATGCGATCGTCGTCGGATCGGGCACGGTCATTGTCGACGATCCGGCCCTCACGGTGCGAACCGCCCCGCCGCCGCCCCGCCAGCCGCTCAGAGTCGTGCTCGACGCGCGTGGGCGAGTCGGCGCCGACGCCGACGTGTTCGCGCAACCGGGCCGCGCCGTTGTCGTCACGACGAGCGACCACCGCCGCGGTGATGTCGACTCGATCGTCGTATCGGCCGGCGATGGGGGCGGCGTCGATCTCGAGGCGATGCTCGTCGAGTTGGGCGCCATCGGCGTCATGACGTTACTCGTCGAAGGCGGAGCATTCGTCGCCGGGTCGTTTCTTCGTCAGGCGCTGGTCGACCGCCTAGTCGTCTACATCGGTTCGGCCGTTGCCGGCGGCGACGACGCACGCCCCGTCTTGGCCGGGGCTGCATTCGCGTCGATCGACGAGTTCGTCAGACCTCGACTCGATTCCGTCGAGCGGATCGGCGACGATGTGAAACTCGTCTACTCACTGACGTCGGCAGCGCCGACGGCGGGATCCGAGGATTGCGACTAGCCCTGAGCGCTGCGCCGCGGGCAGAATCATCGCATGTTTACGGGCATCGTTGAAGCTGTGGGTGTGGTCGCTGCGTTGGATCACAGTGAAAGCGGGGTACGAATCCGGGTAACCGATACGCAGATCTGCGCCGATGCGAGAATCGGCGACTCGATCGCCGTGAACGGCGTGTGTCTCACGATCACCGAACTCGACGACGCCGAATTTTGCTGTGACGTCATGAGCGAGACGTTGCGTTGCTCAGCGCTCGACGAGCTCGGCGTCGGCGCCATTGTCAATCTCGAGCGACCGATGCGAGCCGATGGACGCTTCGACGGCCACATCGTGCAAGGCCACGTCGACGGTGTGGGCATTGTCCGGTCGATCTCCGAACCCGCCGACGACAGGTTGATCACGATCGCGATACCGATCGCCCTTTCCCGCTACATCGTCGAGAAAGGCTCGATCACTGTGGACGGCATATCGTTCACGATCGTCGACGTGGCCGACGACACGCTGTCCATTGCGGTAATCCCGCATACGTGGACGGCTACGAATCTCTCCGCCAAGTCGGTCGGGTCGCACGTGAACCTAGAAGTCGACGTGATCGCGAAATACGTGGAGCGTCTCGTCGCCGCGTCACGGGTCGGGCGATGATGAGTCACGTGGCGCAAGTGCTGCCTCAGTCATCGGCTGTCGCGACGGCGGTCGACGCTATTCGCGGCGGACGGGTCGTCATTGTCGTTGACGACGACAGACTCTCGAACGCCAATCTGGTCGCGGCCGCCGCGCTTGTCGACGTTGGGACGGTCAATCTCATGGCGACACACGCAAGGGGGCTCGTCACCGTAGCGATGCCGACCGATCGCCTCGACGCTCTCGGCATACCCAAGATGCCGACGTCCGGATCAGGCGGCGTGCGCTCGGGGCCGGCGTTCTATGTTGGCGTTGATCGCGCCGACACACTGTCGGGCATGACTGCGAGCGACAGCGCTGCGACGATCCGCGCACTTGCCGATCCAGACTCCACGCCATCCGACTTTCGCCGTCCGGGTCATACATTTCCGGTCGGGGCCATCGATGGCGGCGTTCTACAGCGGGCCGGCCATGCCGAAGCCGCAGTCGATCTCACCGTGCTCGCCGGCGTGGCGCTCGCCGGAGTCGGATGCCGAATCATTGACGAAGACGGGGCGCTGCCCGACGCAACGGCGATTCGCGAACTCTCGGAGTTGGGCGACATACCGATCGTGTCGATCGCGGAGCTGATTTCGTTTCGTCGCAAATCCGAACTGCTCGTACGCAAGAGCGGCGAGGGGATCGTCGAGTCGGAGTACGGCGAGTTTCGCTGCGTCGTTTTCAAGAGTTTGATCGACGACGTAGAACATCTCGCATTCGTGGCGGGAGATGTCACCGACGGCGAACCGGTACTCGTCCGTGTCCACTCGGAATGCCTCACGGGCGACATATTCGGGTCCCGGCGCTGCGACTGTGGAGCGCAATTTCATGAAGCGATCCGGCGAGTAGCCGTCGAGGGACGTGGTGTCGTGCTCTATTTCCGCGGTCATGAGGGACGTGGCATCGGAATCATGCACAAACTGCGTGCGTATCAGCTTCAAGAGGCGGGGCGAGACACCGTCGAGGCGAACATCGAGCTTGGCTTCGAGGCCGACCAGCGCGAATACGGGACTGGGGCGCAGATTCTGCACGAGCTGGGCGTGAAAAAGATGCGCCTTCTCACGAACAATCCGCAGAAGCGAGCCGGAATCGCGGGCTACGGGCTCGAGATCGTCGAGCGCGTGCCGATTGAGATTGCGCCTGGTCCCGACAACGCCGCCTACCTGCGCGCCAAACAGGAAAAACTCGGCCATATTCTCGGTGACCTCGACCCGTAGCTTGTCGTCGCGGGCCGTGTGAAAGTCAGGGTAAGCTCGTAGGTATGGAAATCATCGACGGCAAACTGGACGCGAGCGGGCTCAGATTCGGGATCGTGGCCTCCCGGTTCAACTCGGCGATAGTCGACCATCTGGTGAGGGGGTGTGTCGACGCGTTTGTGCGACACGGCGCCGACGACGACGACATCACCCTCGTGCACGTGCCGGGCGCGTTCGAACTCGCCCCGGTTGCGTCCGAACTCGCAAAGAACGAGTCGATCGACGCGATCGTGTGCCTCGGTGTCGTGATTCGTGGGGCGACCGACCACTACCGCTACGTAGCGGGCGAGGCTGCGAAGGGTATTGCCGCAGTTGGGCGTGAGTGCCGGATGCCTGTCGTCTTCGGCGTCTTGACAACGGACACGATCGACCAAGCGATCGAACGTGCGGGTACCAAGTCGGGGAACAAAGGCTGGGACGCCGCCGTTTCCGCGATCGAGACGGCAAACGTGATTAGCGCGATCCGCGATCGTCGTGATCAGGGCTGAGGGCGACATGAATTCGGTCGTGAACGACGAAGATGCGCGTCTGCGCCTCGTGATCCCCAAGGGAAGCCTGGAAAGCCAGACCTTTCGGCTCTTCGAAGAGGCCGACCTCGCAGTGTTGCGGGCGAACGAACGCGACTACCGTGCATCGATCGACGACCCGCGAATCGCCGAAGTCCGGATCTTGCGTCCGCAAGAGATCGCCCGCTATGTCGAAGACCGCGTCTTCGACATAGGAATCACGGGGCGGGACTGGATCGAAGAAACCGCTGCAGACGTCGTAGCGGTCTGTGAACTACCGTTTTCGAAGGTGACGCCCCGCCCGACCCGCACGGTGCTCGCGGTGTCGGCCGACTCGGGCATCGAGCGCCCCGAAGACTTGCCCGACGGTGCACGGATCTCGACCGAATTCCCTGAAATGACTCGGCGCTACTTCGAGGGCCTCGGCAAAGATGTCCGGATATATCTCTCATATGGAGCTACCGAGGCGAAGGTTCCCGACATCGTCGATGCGATCGTCGACATCACCGAGACCGGGTCGTCGCTGCGTCGTGCCGGGTTGCGGATCATCCACGAGCTGTGTGTGAGCTATCCAGAACTGATCGCGAACCGCGACGCATATGCGGATCCGGCCAAGCGTAAGTCGATCGAAGCGATAGCGCTCCTGCTGCGAAGCGCGATCAATGCACGCGGTCGCGTGCTGGTCAAACTGAACTGCCCGGTCGCGGAATTGGCGTCGGTGCTCGACGTTCTTCCTGCGGCGATGTCTCCGACCGTGAACGAACTTGCCGACGACAAGGGTTTCGCCGTCGAGGCGGTCGTAGCGAAGTCCGAAGTCAATCTCTTGATTCCGGTACTCAAAACCGCTGGGGCGGCCGACATCCTCGAACTTCCGCTCACGAAGATCGTCGACTGATACGGCCAAGTTGATCGAGTACATGCCTGTTCACGAACCACCCATGCCGAGCGCTCGCGCTTTGGGGCCAGACTCGACTGCGCGCCGGCCGTTGTCTGGCAGGGTCGCGTCGTCGTTCTCGGCGTCGGGTTCAGTCGACGGCGAGCCGCGCCGTGAGCCATTCGGCCATTGATCTCGCGTGGATCAGATCGAGCGCGACCCGTCGCACGGCACATTCGAGCGCTTGGTGTTGTTCGAGTGTGCCGGCCCTTACAGGTTCAGCGGAGTCGGTGTGTGCCTGCGCGGCTGATGCGGACGAGCGTGAGGCCGCAGACGACGATGAGGAGGCCGATGAGTGCGGCGCCCGGCCCTGTACTGCGTCCGGCGCCGGTGAACGGCAGGAGTGTCGCCGTCGAAACCGATGTCGTCGAAACCGATGTCGTCGAAACCGATGTCGTCGGCGTGGTGACGGGGATGGGATCGGTGAACGTGACACCGATCGACCGGTCGGCTGTGACGTCGACCTGGCATGTTTGTGGTGTCGGGTTCGAGTCGCAACCGGTCCATGTGACGGTCGCGTCGCCTACCGGTGTTGCTGTGAACGTGATGGTCGCTCCGGTCGGGAAAGCTGCTGTGCAGACTCCGGGACACACGATCGGTACCGGCGTCGACGTCACAGTACCTGTGCCGGTACCCGACACCGTTACCGTCACTTCGAAACCTGCCTCACATGTCGACGTGTTGCAGTGTGCCAACCGCAAATCGCCGTTCGTCCCGTCGTAGTAACTGATGACGGGATAGCCCGAAGCGTCGAGCTGCAACGACGTACGCCGGCCGGTGTTGCCGGTCGAGGCGACGGTCTCGAGAGTCTTCGTCGCACATTTCGTATCGTTGCAGTGTGCGAGCATCAAATCGGTGTTCGTGAGGTTGAAGTAGCTGATGACGGGATTGCCCGAAGCGTCGAGCTGCAACGACGTATACCAGCCGGTGGTGCCGACGGTGTCGTCGACGATCGTGAGAGTCGCGCCCGACACCGTTGCGACTCCGACGTCGGGCCCGCCCGTCGCCTCGACGACGTCGGGTATCGACTCGACGCTCGACACTGGTTCGACAACGGTAGGCTCTGGTTCGACAACGACTTCGGGCGCCGGTTCGAAGGCCACGAATGCGATTTCGGCTTCGGGTTCTGCGACGGGTGCGGAGGTCTCCGCCACAGGTTCGCCGTCGGGCGCCAAAGGCGCCGGGTCGCCGTCGGCAACGACTTCTACGACAGGCCGGGTCGTCGTCGACAGGCGCCGCGGTGTCTCGTCCGCGCCCGCAGCACCCGACCACGCCCACAGACCAGCAGTGACCGCCGCTGCAACGACCCCAGCTCTCTCATCCCGAAACGTTCTTTCACGACAACCACACGACCTGTGAGCAGCTAGACGACATGTCGCACGACATTAGCAGATCTCGGCAGCGCCATTTACCAACGAGTCTGCGGGGCTCGACGAATACCAACGTGGCGCGATCCAGCGTGCGATCGATCCGGACCTGCTGTTCGTTTGGGGCCCGCCCGGCACGGGAAAGACGAGGACGCTCGGCGCCAAGACCGCCGCCATACGGCCGATCTTGGTGCGGCCGAAAGCGTCTCGTTGCAACCCGATCACCGTGGCACTGTGCGCGTACGCTGGGACATCGATCGTCACCGCCGCCGCCCATATCTGCAAGCGGAGCCCCCTCCGGTCTGCTGCCCTGCCGTTGTCGTTCATCCGCTGAAGAATTTCAACAGGTATGGGCCGATCAGGTCGTTGGGCTTCGTGTCGGGCGACAATTCGCCGAGCAGAGCGAACAGCAGGCTCGTTGCTCGCCCCCACATAACGACGCCTTG
>SDBV01003971.1_pt1 | contig 21438 bp, 19 predicted proteins | sample 2277081 | NCBI WGS metagenome assembly SDBV01 (sample SAMN10402039, study PRJNA504765) | marine sediment metagenome | isolation source: marine sediment core GS10_PC15, 223 cmbsf | place: Arctic Ocean: Southern Knipovich Ridge | collected 2010 | reverse complement strand
TTGTTCAATATCCTGAATTCAGAAAATATCCTCTTGACGCTCTTAAACAAAAAATCTATAATATCAGGAAAAGGATTAGTAAACAGGAGGGATAACGATTATGGGTAAAAATAAGAACTCAAAAGCCGGACAGGCATTAAAAACCAATCCTTGCGAGAAGTACGAGTTAGCCATCACTAATTATGTCTTAGGCGAAAAGATCGATATTCCTCAGAAGGAATTATTTGACCATTTAGCCCAATGCCCTAGTTGTCAGGGGGATTTAAGAAACTGGCGGGCGACTTATGCCACGATGCGCGCCCGGGAATATGCCGGCCGCCCCGAGGTCCAGCAACGCACCCAGGCATTTATTCACAAACTGGTCACTGGTCCCGTTCACGGTGAACCCTTACAGCCGGTGATAGATACCGAGCGGATTGTCGGTTTAGCGACCGGGGAAATCTATAATTGCCTCAAGAAAAACGGTCCGCTATCCCTGTCACTGATAAGAAAGAATACCGGTTTAGAGGGTTATCCCTTCTATGAGGCGATGGGCTGGCTGAACCAAGAAAAAAAGATTATCGTGCGGGGCAAGAACGATCAACCCGAGTATGCCGAGCTCCAGCCCTGAACCCGTAGCGGTGGCTCCAGCCCGGCCCGCTTCGCCGGTTAGGCAGGGATGTGAGGGTAAGTTAAGGAAATTATCCATACTCCGTAGCAGGCTACTGCGTAGGATGTATGCCTGACAACCCGCAGAGCGAAGCCTCCCTTTAGGGATAAATATTGGCTTATAGCCCCCCGATGTAATATCGGGGCAGGCCTGCCCGTCGAGCAGGCGGGCGTGGGATGTGTCCCTCGGGGCTCTCCAGAATTATCCGAATTGATTACGTCCTTGCAAAATATATAAAATACTTGTAATTCGTTTCGAAAGACTATAAAGTACTTTTTAGAAGGAGGCCGTCATAATGGATACTGAGAACCATTTTTTTGATAATAATAAAATCCAACAACTCGTGATCCAATTTGCTTTTCGGATGCCTGCACGGCGTCAAATAACAGTGGCCGAAAAGAAAACACTGGAAAATGTATTAAGGGATTTGGACAATGAAGTATTTCAATTATTTGATGATCCCCAGCAAAAAACGACGGGTCCTTTATTTAAGGTTGTTCGGCAAATTCCAATTGGACCTACTACGGCAACACTCCCGGCTTTTGTTTTAGCAAATGATAGTTGTATCTTTTTTTATCCCGTTAAATTAATGAATGATCGTTTACAGCCAAGTTATCCTATAGATGCACAGCATATGAATAAAGAAGTATCGGAAAAATGGTTTCCTGCAGTACAAAATGTTATTACTAATTCGCATTGCCAAAGGACGGGAAAAATATATGAGTTAATTTTAGGCCCCTTCACGCCTGACGAAAAACCCAAAATATTTAATAACTTAATTAGTAATAATCTTGATGCTGTTGGCGAGTTCAGCCTTACATTCGCTCAGTATGTTACTAAGAAAACGGCGAGGGAGACAGACGAGTATAATATACAAACTAACTTGCAATATAGGCAGTTAAAGCTAGAAGCCCCTTTCCCAATTATTGTACGCATTGATATTAACAACAGGAAACTTATGAACATAATGGACCCCGTAGAAATTAAAAAAGTCTGGGCTTTCGCCGATTCCGAAATAGATAATCATCTTAAACAAATAATTAATTTACAGGAAGTACTATAAATATGAAAACTATTGATATTGAAGATTTAGATGTCCAGGAGAAAGATCGCTTAACCAGTGCAACTGCCGCTAGACAATCTGGACTGGTAATATTACTGATAGACGAAATGCAATTTAGTAAAAGGGAAACATTAACTAATGAGACCGCTTTAAACGGTTTGCTTATCGATCAAAAAGATGGGATATGTCAAGGCAAGCCAATTATTCGTGGCACGCGTATTGCCGTTCACAACATTGTAGAATTTTCTGTTGCATTAGATTGGAGTATTCAAAAGATTCTTGATGAATATCCTCAATTAACCAAAGAGCAAATTATAGCGGCATTGAATTATTACGAAGAGCACCAGAAAGAAATTGATTCCTATTTGGCAGAAGAACAAGAAATAGATGTCTGAATCCGTCCTACCTAAACTTTACCTGAACGAAAATATTGCACTTCGTTTGGTTCGTTTGTTAAAGGCTTTTAATATCGAGTCAATACATACAGAACAAGCGCATAATAAGGGAGTTGATGATGAGTTTCAATTAAAATACGCCGCTGAAAAAGGTTTTATATTAGTAACTCATAATAGACGCGATTTCAGAGAATTACATAATAAATGGATGGGACAAAATAAAACTCATGCTGGTATTTTAGTTATGGGTCCAAGTGAACCAGAACGTCTGGCAAAGAGAATAAAAAGTTTCTTTGAGCAAGAGTATCATAAATTAAAACCTCCGTTTTGTGTTTCACCACCGAGGGCATAATGGCCTATTCTTGAATTCATTGGTGGTAATTGGTGCAACACACCACAGATAACCTAGGCGACATCCTTTATAATTCGGGGGACATAATACATAATAGTCAAGTAAGGTGTCCTCGGGACTAATAAGGTAGATAAATACTGTATGAAACAAAGACTATTAAACGTAAATGATGTACTAAAAGGGGAAATGCAAACCATTGCTGATACTCAACATATATATAAAGGAATATCTAATGAAATACCACGTGTATTAAATGTGCTATTACAATTAAATTATTTTAAAGGACGTGCTCCTGATATAAAAACGGATGAGGGGAATTTTCATTCTTATTGTGGGCACCAATATCTTCATTCTCCATACTCTTTTAGGGGATGTTATATTCTCTGGGAACGAGGCTATTATTTAGAGGCGGCCATAATTTTTCGGGTAATTTTAGAAAGGTTTATACAAATAAGGCACGTATACAAACATAAAAATTTAGTCACAGTAGTATGGAGTAGTATAAAACATAAAACAATTAAACCTAACAGAGTAACATTTAAAACTATGTTTAATGACATAACTCCCGGTTATTATGATAAGTGGTATGGGGGAATGTTATCTGGTTTCGCACATAGCAAAGTTGCTGCAAATTATTTTAGAATCCGAAGGTCATCACCTACAGACGCAAAAGTTAATATGATCCCTTCGTTTGACGAACGAGGCACCCTTGTAATAAACCATATGATCCCTTTGTTATTTGGATATTTGAGGTTTTTCCCTATTTTCTTTCCTTCAGGGTTTAAATCAATTTCTTGTGATTTATTAAAAGAATATGATAGCTCTATTAGTTACCTTCAGGTTTTTATGACAGGATTTAAAAAACGATTTCCAAAATCATTATCCTGGTATGAACATATAGACAAAATTGTTAACCCATGAAAAGTGGTTTAATTATTATACTATGAGTGCCTAAAGAGACACTTCCCATGGCCTACAACCCGCTATTTCCCCCACAATCCCATTCAGTAATTTTTGATATTTAAGGGTCCCTCTCCTCTCGATATACTCCAGGCTCTATTAGGGTAGCACCCTGGCTCTATTAGGGTATTGCCCTGGCTCTATCATGGTACTACCCAGGCTCTATTATGGTATTACCCTGGCTCTATTAGGGTATTACCCGGGCTCTATCAGGATATTCCCCAGGCTCTATTAGGGTAACACCCTGGCTCTATTAGGGTATTACCCGGGCTCTATTATGGTACTACCCAGGCTCTATTATGGTACTACCCAGGCTCTATTATGGTATTACCCAGGCTCTATTAGGATATTACCCTGGCTCTATTATGGTACTACCCTGGCTCTATTAGGGTAGCACCCAGGCTCTATTATGGTACTACCCAGGCTCTATTATGGTACTACCTTGGCTCTATTAGGGTAACACCCTGGCTCTATTAGGGTAACACCCAAGCTCTATCAGGGTAACACCCAAGCTCTATCAGGGTACTACCCTGGCTCTATTAGGGTAACACCCAAGCTCTATCAGGGTACTACCCTGGCTCTATTAGGACGCCACCCATGCTATAATAGGGTATACTCCTGTAAATCCACCTAACCCCAGGGTGGTATTGGGGAGGGGGTAGGGGTACCCCCCTCTGTCTGGAAATGCGTTATATTCGAGTAGAAATGAATATATTAGACTTGTAAAGATGATAGCCTTGGAATTATCGTATCAAATACCCTTGTTATTATATAGAAAGACTGGTCTCTTTTTCAACCCAATAGAATTTACCATCTCCTAAACTTCCCCATAATTCACCGATTTCCTTTTTCCATTGGGTATCTTCTGCGCCTTTGAATTGCTTGCCTTTATATTCCAAGACAATAATCTTACCTGCCTTATTTTGTGCCACAAAGTCAGGATAAAACCTTGTCCTTCTCTCTCCCTGTAAGTAAAAACTACCTTCGTCTTTCCGTTCTCTATTCCTAAACCACCATTTTATATTTTCCAAAACATCTAACTTTCGTGCTAAATCCAATTCTTCATTATTCATTTGATCAACCTGCTCGAATAATGATTTATTGAACTGTTCTCCTGGCATAGGTTCGTATATTTCTATCTCTTGCGGGATAGTATAATAATTGCCTTTATCGAATAGCAAGCCCTGTTTAATACTTTGAAAGTTCTTCTTAGCTTCCTCGTCTATGATGCGATTAACTTCTTCGTCAAGCGCGTCTCTTAACGTAAACTTCCTTGAGAATAAATCCGCGAGTGAATTCTTTTTAAGCAGTCTATTGATATTTTTCTCTAAGAAAACCTTCATCTGTCTAATACCAATGGCCTGATTCTGAATCTTTTTAAGAAGCCATAAAATGAGTTCTTCTTTGGTTTCGCCCTTGTGCTGGTAGGTAAAGTATAGTTTCTCTTGTTTTTCCCTTATAAAATGCCCTTCTTTATCAATATCAATCTTCATCATTTTATTCTCATAGTCTTCAATGATTGTCTCTTTAATAGCAAACTTAGTAATATCAAAATCGGCACCCACTAAATCACCCCAGAAATCAAACTCGTGCATCTCGCCCGAATCATCTTTAAGGCATATCAACGGTATCTTTATCTCTTGCTTGGAACTCTTTCTTTTTACCCAAACCGGCGGCTTGGCCTGGGGTTGTCCTTGGTAGCGTACGTCATCCTTAGAATAACCGTTTGACTCCAGTCCTTTAATAACCGCCCCGGCCGCCTCGTCAAAACGTTTGGATGAGGTTATTACATAAGATTCATTTAATTGGGGCCATGTCTTACGCTTGGCATAAGGCAGGCGCAGTACCCGGCCCATTAATTGCTCTACTGCCAGTCTCGTGCCGATATTAGAAACCGAAACCAGGATATAAGCAAAGGAACAATCCCAGCCTTCTTTTAGGGCATCACGGGTAATAATATATTTTATCTTATTATTCTTCTGAAATAATCTCTGGGTACCGCCTATTTCATCTTTATCACCGGTTTTAAGGGCAATTTCTTCTCGGTCAATCTTTAGCTCATTAACCAGAAAATCTATTATTCTCTGGGCATGAACCTTATCCTCGGATTCCTTTATCTGCTCTGCCTGGATTAAAACAATTGGATTAATAAACTCTCCGGTCTCCTTTTCTTCTTTTTTGCACAGCCTCTTTAACTCAATGCTTTTTTCCACACCCGCCTTGATTGCCTCCTGCCACTGTTGATGATTCTCTAAGTTAATCGGTATTTTAACCATTTGTTCTTCTTTTAATTCAACGGCCTTAATATCTACTAAAATATTGCTCTCTATCGGTGTAGCCGTAAATTCAATCACCAAAGACGGCTTTAATAGATTAGAGGCCTGAACCCATAAAGGCGTCTTGGCATTATGTCCCTCATCTAAAACCATTAATGGCTTATTTAACCTGATTACATTAGCTAACGATTTTATGACATCACCTTCTTCGTCCTTGTCCAAGTCATTACCACCCATATTTTCAAAGTGTGAAATTAAGGCCCCATTAGACTGATAGACCTTTAAACCTTCTTTATCCTCTCGCCTGAACCCCTGAAGCGTAGAGACAATAATACAGAGATTATTGGTTATGTCAGACGGCTTAATAGCCAACGCCTCTTTAGTATCCAGGACTACGATTTTATTATCGAAGTGACTGTCTAAGATTTCGCGGTGTGGGTCTCGGCGGTCTTTTAGTTTCTGCAGGGTCTGTTGCTTAATGGCATCGGATGGCGTAAACCAGACGACTAAACCAGCACCGTCTTTCCCCTGTAGATAATGCTCGAATATCTGATAAACGCTCTCGCAAGCCACCAAGGTCTTGCCCCCACCAGTCGGTATCTTGATACAGATATATGGAGTTTTCGGGCTATCTGCTATTGATTTATATGGACTATCCGTTACTTCAATAAAAGCGGTTTTTGGACTATTCCGCAGTCGGGCTAATTTCAGATACTCCGTCAGGGTTTCAATCGTCTTATCCTGATAGCGTTTAAAGGTAATCATAACATACTTGATTATTTTTCCCCATGATATTCCTTCCGTTGAATCCATTTACCATCTTGACCGGCCTTAAAGATAAGAACGTCAATCGGGTTGCCCACTGTTTTAGGTTTGGCTTGGAATCTTATCGTGTCAATTGTGGTCCGAATTGCGTAAATAGCAAAATCTATTGCATCCTGTAAGGAGAAAAAATTATACTCAATTCCAGCATTCGCAAAATCTACCACCATTCCATTTGATTTAGTTACCTTACAAGGCAAAAGAAGCCTTGAAATGGTTTCTCCTTCTCCACTCCATGCGCATCCAAAAGTTATATTATTTTGCGGATCCGCATTCACACGTGGATAGGCCATCTCAGCGATTTGGCAAGTATATACATAAGGAATACTTATCCCATTTTCTATCTTAAAACCAGCTACCTGAAATTGGACTGCTGGTTTATTGTATTTCTCTCCAAAAAACTCGTTTAGTAACTTTGGAATGTCTGAAACGTCCGTTTCGTCTTTAACCTTTTCCTCTATAAACTGGTCAATATATCCGGCTATTGGTTTCTTATTAATTGCAGCAGCACCACAGGTAGATAAGCCTATTCTTTTATTAATCAGAAAGAGTTTCTGACTGGAATTGCTAAATTCAAACTGTTGAAGTATCGTTGTCTGCCCATCTTTTTTAGTGGTTCTATCCAAAGATAACCGGCTGTCCGCGGCCATAACAATACCTTCTGGTACATATACAGTAATGATAAATGACATTTTTAATCTCCCCTAATGTGAATTCCTCTAATACACCTTCTCCTTATACGGAATCTGCTATATTTTAACTTCATACCCAGCTGCTCTAAGTTCTTTGACAATATCTAACTGTTTCTCATTAACGCTGGATTCAAATGGTATATAAACAAGTCCATTTAAATCAGATGGCAATTCAACATCTCCGCTATGCAAACAACAAACTCTTTTCCTTGTAAGCCTACCGGTAAACAAGCCGAATTCAAATACCACATTTTGCCTTGCTCTCGATGCAAGATAATTATCCTGTCCCCTTTTACCACCAACATCATCTGGCGTAAGCAAGACAAAAGCATATCCAACATCGGAATATTTCTCTAACTTTTCAATCACGGTCATTCCCTCATTTGCTTGTTCGTGAAGAATAATTGGCTCAAACCCAAGACGTGTAAGAATAAGCGCAAGCTCTGTTTTAGCTTGTTCGTCATGACCATGAACGATAAACACTTTTCTTGAAGTAATAAAGCTTGTATTGTTTGATATTTTTGGGCTAGCATCACTACCAAACTTTTCAAGTTGTTCAATAAAGCCTTCTAATAACGCTTTCCTTTCTTTCAAGGCATTTACATAATTATTTTGTAATTCGTAAGCTTCCATATTGAAGTGCATTGGGCCACTAATTACACAAGTAAAACTATTAAGATTATCGTGAGGTTTGCCAAACGTTTTAATAATTAACTGCTGTGTAACGCTTTTCCATTTATCATATTCGGGGTCATTGTACTGTAATTTTATAAGAGAATCTACTTTATTTATTTGTTCTTTTAAAAGCGGTATTGCTTTATCTGTTGGTAATATTGGTTCAATACGTTCTTCAGTTTGTTTTCTTTTAGCCATAGAGACTCTCCACTAATTTCAATACACCTTCACCTCATACGGTATCTGTTTAAAAGTGATATGGTATTTGTTTAATATTGTTTTGCCTAATAGACACCTATCTGCATAGACAACTTTTGGTTTCTTATTCTTGCTTATCTTTTTGATAATCTTTTTATCTAATACGTTTTTCTTGATGCCGTTAAATATCAAATAATACTCAGTATCTAATTTCTCACCGATAAAAACACCCTTTATCTTCCGTGAGTTTATCGCAGTCTTGGTCTCAATAAAATAGATGTATTGGGCCAAATCCTTAAAGGTTACGTCTTCTGAGATAAAACCATCCTTATCAAAAAGGGTTGCGCCTAACCGCATAAACTGGAATTCACCGCCAAGGCCCTTTACTCTTTTTCCTTTAACAGAATAACCATTAATAACCCTTTTTAGTCGTTTGGCCGTAATATCTTCTGCAATATCGCCTTCCATTTCAACAAGGATAAACTTGCGCTTGCCATGATCTTCCTTATTCAGGTTTAATACCGCTTGACCCGTCGTCCCTGAACCAGCAAAGGAATCAAGAATAAGTGAATCTTTATCAGTTGCTAATTGCAGAATCCTTTTAAGTAACCTAACCGGTTTAGGTGTCTCAAAAGGCAATTGTGCATCAGGAAATATCTGTTTCAACTCCTGTTTTGCTTCCTGGTTATGCCCCACATCCGAATGGAACCAAATAGTTACAGGAACAACTCCTTCTTGAACCTCATTTCTAAAGCGCTTTATTCTTGGAACCCCCATTCCGTCCTTGCCAAACCATATTCTCTTTTTTGCAACTAATTCATTATAACGGTATTTAGGAACTCTCCAACTTGTTCCTCGTGAAGGATTACAAACACGACCTTTAGGAGTTTTAATTGTATAAAGACCAGACTCTTGCACGTCTTTTCGTAAAAGATCGCCCGATGCCCAATCACCACGAGGGTCATTGTCAGGATTAGAATATCTCTCATCCATTGCTTCTGTTCTTGGTAATAGGTTTCTTATCCAGCCATTTGTTTCACCACCATCATTTTTATGTTTCGCATACACAACTATAAAGTCGTGCATATCAGAGAAATACTTGGCGTCATTTTGGGGCGAGAACTTCTTCTGCCAAATAATATTGGTAATAAAATTCTCTTTACCAAATACCTCATCTAATAATAATCTCAAATGATGTTGTTCGTCATCATCAATACTTACAAAGATAACTCCATCATCAGACAGCAAATCTCTCAGTAATTTCAACCTTGGGTATATCATACAAAGCCATTTATCATGTCGGTTAAGGTCTTCGCCTTCACTACCCACGACCTTACCCAGCCATTTCCTGATTTCCGGCGAATTGACCTTGTCATTATAAACCCATTTCTCATTACCAGTGTTATAGGGAGGATCAATATAGATACATTTAACCTTACCGGCATAGTAAGGCATCAAGGCTTTAAGTGCCTCAAGGTTATCACCCTTGATAAGCAGGTTCTCGCTCTCACCTACAGAAAACCTAGAATCCTTTTTAAGTAGCCGGAATGGGACTTCTTTATCGTGATTAACGACCTGTTGTTTCCCAATCCAATTTAGAACTGGCATATATTATTATTAGTCTATCCCGGTCATCAACCAAAGTCAAGCACATTAGGCCCCGCCCCACAGGGACTCACTTTGGTCAAGGGTTATTTATCTTCAGTCTTACCCTTATTCTTATCACGCCACCGTTTATTACGAAGCCTTACCTCGTCCTTGTGCGTCTCATAATACCGCTTTGCAGAAAGTCTTTCTTCCTCTTTATGTGTCTGACGATACCGCCTCTGCTGAGATTTTATCCTGATTAAATTCTTCTTATACCACTTTTTCTTATAAAGACTTAGCTTGTTTTTATGCTTCTTATAATACCGTTTCTGCCGAAGGTTTAGTTTATCCCTATGCTTTTCATAATACTGCCTACGCCTAAGCCTTATCTTGTCTTTATTCTTCTCGCGATACTGGCTACGCTGAAGCCTTATCGTAGCCTTATGCTTCTTATAATACCGCTTCCGCCGAAGGTTTAGTTTGTCTTTATGCTTCTCACGATACTGCCTACGCTTAAGCCTTATCTTGTCTTTATTCTTCTCATTATACCGTTTCCGCTGAAGCCTTATCCTGGCCTTATTCTTCTTGCGATACCATTCCCGATAAAGCCGTACTTCAGCCTTGTGTTTTTTGTAAAACCGTTTCGCAGCAAGTCTTGCCTTATCCTTACGATTCATATTGTATTTCAATTCTATCCCTTGGCTCTTTTATGACGCCTTTGTGACCCCTTTATCAAAGTTATATTCCGTACCCTTTCCTGTAATCCCGCTTCGACTAACAATACTCCGTTTTACAAGATTTTCCAAGTCTCTTGTAGCGGTTCTTTTTGAAACCTTATCACACTTTAATTGGTAACACACACCCCCGCACATATACGTAAAGTATAACCCGTCCCTACGGACGGTGGGTAGCCACCGTACGGGCCTGTGGTATAACTCGCGGAGTTTATCCCGCTTCGGCGGGACCTGCCTGCAGCCGTGCCTAAGGCAGGTCTCTTCATTGGTGAGGTCTGCCTCTGGCATGACAGGCAGGCTCTAACAGCCGAACTATTATCAGGTTAGACTTTATACCTTATTATAAAAGGCTTATATTAGATTGTCTGTAATTTCACCCTGTTTAATATGGCGGATACGGGGTTACATTAACTGGTATTTACCCGTTTTATGCCCACCGATCCTTGTTACCACTTTGCTGTCCATCAGTTGTTTAAGAATAAAATGAGCTCCTTGTTTGGTTACCTTAAGTTCCTCTTGGATTTCCTTGATGCTTAATGGGCCATCTTTAAGAAGCGTTAATAATTTTTCCTGTTTCGGAGTTAAAACCATCCGTTGACTCTTGCGGTTTTTCCCGATGAGAATGATTCTATGCCAGACCCTTTTCAGCGTTTCTTCGACGGCGCCGGCCACGAATTCCAGCCAGCCGGTCAGGTCTTCCTTCTGCCGTCGCACCGCGTCCAGCGCCGCGTAATACGCCGGCCGGTTTTCCCAAAATATCTCATCCACCGCAAAGATGTGGTGGGTATCAAATTTCTTGCGATAAAGTTCCCAGGTAGCCAGCGCCCGGCCCACCCGGCCGTTGCCATCACCGAAAGGATGAATATGCTCAAAACGATAATGCAGGATTGCGGAACTCATCACCGCCGGTAGTTCCCGGCCTGACCGGTTGAGCCAGTCAAGAAGCTCTTTCATCAAACCAGGAACCGCCGCAGCCGGTGGCGGGGTGTGCCGGCCCACATAAACTTGATAAGGCCGATAAGCCCCGACCGGTTCTCTTTCCAGGGACCTCTGGCCCATGATGCTATGAAGATGCAGGACGTCTTTGGCTGAGATGACTTTTGCCGCAGAATGCCGTTCAATGAACCGCAGAACCGCAAAATAATTGAGCACTTCGTGGATATGTTTGGACCCGGCCTGAGGTAGTTTACCGCCTTCGGACAGAATTTTAACCTCTTTCAGGGTTAGGGGATTACCTTCAATGGCGGTTGAAGAATGACTGGTCCGTAAAAATGAATCTTTTTTGATAACCGGTATCCACGCTACGGCCACCGTGGCCGATTCTATTTTGGTTTTTAGCTCCGTAATATCTTCCAGTATTTTTAATAAGCGGCTGGTAACGGTGTAACGGGGGATGTATTTCATAAGTGGATTGTAGTTAATAGTCAAGTATAAGTCAAGTAATTCGTCAAGTGATTATCTGTCCGCATCCTTTATTAACCCTGTTTGGCAAATAGGGACACAGAGCTTGTCTAAAAACTCAGTAATTCGGGACACATCCCGCCTGGGCGGGGTCACTTCGGTCGCGGTGTGTCACCGGGGTTATTTCGTTTCTGGTATGTGGGAAAAAGATGGAAATCCAGAGAATGGCCCGGACTATAGTGTGGCAGTTGGAATCCCGCTTATACCTATGGCCCGTACGGGTTATACTTTACGTATAAGCGGGATAAACTCCGCGACTTACGACCGAAGGGAGTCCCGTGGGACTGCCAACTATAGTCGGCAGTATTCCGCTGAAGCGGAACTGCCGGACTATTATTCCTTAGACTTGAGCTTTTCTTCTAATAAATCAATCTTCTCGTCAATCTCAAGCTGGTCTCTAAATGAAAGCATATCTTTATATTTCCGGTAATATTGAATTGCCTTGGGTAAATCATTCAATGATTTCTCATAAACCTCAGCCAACGCATAATATAATTCCTTGACCGTTGTTTGAGCATCATTAAGTTTTAATTCATACTCAACTGTCTGGCTCATAAGACGGTCCTTAATCTTTAGCTCCATCTCCAACTCGAGTTCTGAAACCTTATTGACAAGATTCTGTATCCTTTGATTCGCTTCTGTTAAGTCACCCGCGTATTTTGTATCCTGGTCCTTATCCAAACCGCCGGATTGCTTTAATTGTATTTCCTTAACACGCAGTTCTTCTTTCAAAAGAGCAATTTGTCCCTGCAACTCCTGATCCTTCTTCCTTGATTCAACCAAATCTTTCTGGTAGAGTTCTTGATTCCGATCCGCGGCCTGCTTGATCTCATTCAAGAATGAAGCCTTATCATCATTTTCCTTCTTAAGTTGCTCATTGGAAGCGGATAACTCATTGACGGTATTGTTTAATGAGTTAATCTTGGTTTCCAGTTCAAGAACCTTGTTTTTAAGCCCTGTTTCTGACTCTTTAAAAACCGAAGCTCCTTTGGTCAAGCGATCAAGTTGATCGGCTAATTCATCTTTTTGTTGCCTGGTCGTATCAAAATCTTTCTTTAAGGCCAGGTTAGTCTCAACCAAGGCCTTATTTTCATCCTGCAGTAAACTTATTCTCTGGTTAAGCCCTGACACCCTATCGTCACCCGATGTTATTTGGCTGGAATAAGTCGCGCTGAGATATTCCACTTGCTGAATAGTCTCGGCTAACTCTTTGCCCTTAACCTGAACTTCCTGAGATAATACAAGGTTCTTATTGCTTAGTTCGGCATTATCTTTAACCAGTTGAACAACTTTTGCATCTGCCTTTTGGAATTGCCGGCTCAAACGTTCTCTGGCGGATATCTCGTTTCTAAGATCCATTTCTAACTTTAAGTTGGTCTGGGTAAGTTGCGAACTCTCCGTCTCTGTTCCTGAAAGTTGTTTGGTAGCCAGTTCAAGTTGGCTCCGCAGTCCTTTTAACTGGGATTCTATCAGATGATTTTCCTCAGAGACTTTTCTAAGAGATTCGGTTAGTTCCTGATTTTCTCGGCTCAGACCGGTTATTTTGACATTGGTCTCTTTGAACTGGTCATAATACTTGGCACGATCCTGTTTCGTTTCGTCTAACTTGGCCTTCAGTTCCTCTACCTGCCGGATTAGCTTAGTATTCCGATTCTCCAGACGATTAAGTTCATTGGTCTGGGCAAGTTGTCGTTCGTTGGCCCGTTTTAGCTGACCGGTCAACTCCTGTTTCTGCAGGGTCAGATGCCTTGCCTCATCCCGCAGATTGGTAAGCTGTTTATTGAGACTATGCTCAACCAGAGTCCGGGTACCGGACTGAGATGCTAATTTATCCTTGAGTTCGATATTGGTCTGAGCCAGAGTGTTTATCTTTTCCCGGGCGGACAGAAGTTCTTTATAATACCGTGTGGCCTCTGCCATCTGTTTCTTGAGATTGCTTTCTAATGGAGCAACCCCTTTCTGCAAATCATTATTCTGCTGGGTAAGTTCGCTGACACGAACTTTCAGTTCGCTGTTTTTAGCCTGGAGTTCCGTATTTTTCTGGCGTGAGTCATCAAGATTCTCTGTTGTTTTGCTAATCCGCCCTTCCAGATCAACTACCTTGTTTTCTGTCTTTTTGGCTTGACCAATCGCCTCGACCTTTTCTTCGATAGTCTTTTTCACTTCCTCATGCAATCTATCATTTCTCCCGGTGAGTTCGTTGACGTGAACTTTCAATTCACTATTTTTAACCTGAAATTCTGTATTTTTCTGCCTGGAGGAACCAAAGTCTTTCGTTACCTTTTTAACCTGACCTTGAAGAGTAACTACTTTGTTTTCTAGTTCTTTAATGCGGTTAACTGAGCCTCTTTTTTCTTCAGTACTTTTCTCTACTTCTTCCTGGAGGATCCTTGCTTTATTTTCTGCCTCCTGGGCTCGGTTAACTGTTACGACCTTTTCTTCAACGGCTTTCTTTAACTCTGCTTGTAACCTGATCGTTTTGGATTCCTCAAAAGTTTTCTGGGTTTTAAGCTCTGTATTGGTTATGGTCAGCTGGGTGATTTTCTCAAAAAGAGACTGGGCCTTATTAAGGGCATTGGTTTTGGCCTCAATCTCCCGGGCTAATTCAGCCTGTGTTCGACCTGAACTGCCTTCCAGTTGGATAAGTTTACCTTTTAATTCAGCATTCTTATTCCTCAGCGCAAGCATATTTTCTGAAAGCTTCTGACTCTTACTAATCTCGCCTTTTGTCTCCCCTGTCAATTCTACGATTTTTGTCTCTAATTCTTTAATCTCAAATTGTAATTGAGCCACCTGATTCTTGAATTCCGTCTTTTCTTTAATAAGCGCCAGGACTATATCCTGCGCCTTGTTCAACTGTTCCTGATATTGATTTAGGAGATTGTTTTCACCTTCCGCCAGCGGTTTTTTCACGGGTTTTAATTCCTGCAGCTTGCGACCAGGTTTCAGGGAGTATTGCTTGTCATCCTGTTTTAAAACTACACAGTCCTTCTGGATATTAATCACTTCTTTACCGAATAGAATTGAGCCGACCCTGACGATATTATCGTTGATAATAGCGGATTGCTTATCGGACCGGTAAATAATACCGGTAAGATTTAGCTCGGGTTCTGGTGGGGGTATTGGTTGAACCGGTTTGATTACTTCCTCTTTAGGCTTTGATTCATCAGCCTGGACAAGTGCTTGGGGTTGGCCCGCTTCCTCAACGGGTATCACTGCTTCTTTTAGTATCGGCGCGTGTTGGCCGGGTGGCGAATAAAGCCCCAGCAGCATGAGAAGCGAAATGGCGCCAAAGGCAACGGCTTCAAAGATTAATCCCCGTTTAAGCATACATCAATATATCGGCATAAAGAACGATAGGCTTGCGTAAAATTCTACTATCCGTATATACCTAGGGGTTCATAATATTTGAATTTGCGGGTAATCCCTGCAAGCGTCACTCCCGCGAAAGCGGGAGTCCAGAGAAGCAAATTAGACTGGATTCCTGCTGGAGTTTACCCCGTACTCCGATACGGGGCAGGAATGACAAAAGAGGACGGTATATCCATAAAAGATAACATAGTGTTATGCCCTAGGTATAAAGGAGTAACAGCCGAACTATACTTCACGTATAATGGGATTAACAATCTCATTTTAGGTTGATATTCAGTCTGCCAAAAGGGTAGACTAAATTATACCTATCCTTTAGTATATAGCATATGGTTATTTCTCTATCAACTGACTTATTCTCCTTCGCCGAATACCCCGCCCGTACGGGCTGCGGGGATGAAGGCGAGGAGAACCCTTCCGTAGTCCCGCAAGGCGGGACGAAGGAGGGTTGGCTTCGGAAGAATTCCGCTCTGATACCGCTCCGTCGCCATAGCTTTGGAGCGTCGGCGACCCGCGGCTTGCCACGGGGAGCTTCATTACTTCCCAAGGCATCCGGGAATCGTACATTAGTCCAGAATATTATTATCTACGATGAATTAAAGAAGATCCTTTCTTCTTTTAACTCGGCGGGTATCAGGGTAATTGTCTTGGCCGGCGCCGCCATAGCCGAAAGATTGTATCCGGATATTAGCGAGCGTTTTATGTCGGATATTGATTTGTTAGTTAAGCCGACTGACCTGCCCGAGATTGAACAACAGTTGGCACAATTAGGTTATTGCTTAGATATTGGGCGTAGGGAAGAAGCGCATTATCATAATCCAGGTTCTAAGTTCCCGATAAGTATCGATATTCATAATCGGTTAACCCACTTGACTGAGAAAGGATTAGCCGACGCCTGGTCCCGGGCGGTTAAAACAACTATTAACGGGGTTGATGCCTTGGTGCTCTCCCCCGAAGACGCGTTGATTTATACCGCGGGTGATGCCGCTATCCATCATGCGTGGTTACGTGAGGTGTGGTTAAAAGATATGACTATGCTTATTAATAAGTATGATAAGGATATTGATTGGTCTCTGGTCATAAAAATCATAAGAGAGAATCGGTTAGCGGTGCCTTTATATTATACCTTTATAGTGGCCAATCAAAGGGTTAAGGCGGGTATCCCTGATTGGGTTATAAAAGCTATTAAACCCGGACCAGGGGAATGGTTAGCATCATGGCTTTACCGGATTGCCCTTTGCCGTTCAAAACCTATTGATGAAATAGCGCCAATCTTACGTTTTGTTACCCGATCGGGTCGAGCTAGAGTCTTCTTTGATTCTTTTTTTCCTTCCACGGATTTTATGAGGCGGCGGTATGAATTACAGACTCAAAGATTAGCCTACTTGTATTATTTACCGAGGGCTATGAGTAACCTATGGCGGGTAATAAAAGTAGTTATTAAGACCGGCGTTCAAACTATTTCCCGTAATTAGTAGCGGCATATTAAGTAAGGCAGGTGCCGCCTGTTTGCCTGAACGGGCCGCCCGGGCATTTACCTGAATTAACATTACACGTCATAAAGAAACCGGTCATCTTGGTTTCTTTAATTTTAGGGGGTTGGTAAGTCTTCTTTCCGCCAGAGGCGGATTTCGCTTCGCTCAATTTCTTTTTCATCCGATTACCTCCTTTCTTACTCGCTGTTAGACTTTAGTCGTTACAGCGAGTTAGACCCCGTTCTTTCCCGGAAAGAGCGGGGTTATTCCTTGATCTTTATAGAATGTCTTTATTATTTTATTATGACGACAGGACTCCGGAGACGGTTTACCCCAATGGCCGCTTTCAAGATAACCCAGTCCCGGACAACGGAAGCACATTAATTTATCATTACAGTTCGCGCAACCTTTTATATTATTCAGACTTGTTTGATCAATTATTTGGTTAAGCTTACCTGATTTTAATATCTCGTGTACGGTTTGTTGGCGAAGATCGCCCAGCTCGATTGGCAAAGAAATGCAAGGTACAACTTTGCCTTCAGGCGTAATACTAATGACGTTTCTTCCGGACCCGCAGTCCAATAAAACATCATCAGGTGTTTTTATGTCTTGGTTGCACCCCGGCGCGACCTTTAAAAATTTATAATACCCATGTAATTCATGGTCAGTAAGACGGTATTCGGTGGGTGAAGAATTACCGTCGGAACAGGGATAGATAAAGGACGTAAAGGTATGGTCATCCACGCCTAATTCCTCGCATAGTTTTTCGATCTTTGACATTTCCTCAATATGTCCCCGGGTAATAACCGACATGACATGGACCTTGAGATTAGCCTTTTTAAGCGCCTTTATGGCCGATAGGGCCTGTTCAAAAGACCCGCTGATGCCGGTTATTGAATCATGGACCCGGGCATTGCCGCCCAGAAGGCTTATGTCGATTCGTACCAGGTTTATTTCTTTAAATCGTTGGGCTAGCTTGTTATCAAGTAGTGTCCCGTTGGTTTTAAGAGAGACGGCGAATCCGTTATCAGTAGCGTAATCGAGTATCTCGAAGATATCGTTTCTTAAGAGCGGTTCACCGCCGGTAATGGTCAGGAACAGGCAGTTTTCTCGGGCCAATTGATCTAGAACATTCTTTATTTCGCCAGTAGTTAGTTCATTCCGGTGGTCATGCGCCAGATAACAGATACGGCACGAGAGATTACACCGGTAGGTAACCTCAAAATTGACGTCCGTAATGATTCGTTTTTCTCTGGTCTTTCGTTCCAGCTCAGCAGATAGATAACCCATGAATCACCTTCCTCATATCTATGTCTTTAGGACACTTTAACGTATAGGCCGGAACCAGGGCACAGAATCCGGATATAGTCTCCTTTACCCGGTTTCTAATGTTTTTAGCCCGGTGAGATAAAAGAGTATTCGATTCTATTTTGGATACGGCCTGATCGAATGATTCTTTAATCAATTTTATATGTTGTGCTTTCTTTGGAAAAATAACGGCTTGAGGGATAGCCCGGACGTTCATCTCGCCTCGGTGGGGCAGGGCAAAGGCCTGCGGCCGGCCGTTATTCATGCGGATAGCCAGACAATCTTCGGTTATTGATTTATCGGGCCGCAGGTTTTTTAGGGCGGTTGATTTACCGGCGCCGGACGGTCCGCTAAAAAGATATGCTTTATTACCCACCAATCCGCAGCTGGCATGGAGGATAAATCCTTTTTCTCTTTCGATAAATGACTGAAAACAGAGCCGGATAAAGGCCAAAAGATAAGGGAAGTGAATGATATTTTTGAGTTTAAAAGAACCCCGATGACCTTTGATTCTTCCCCAAACAATTCGTTTTGAGCCGTGGTGTTGGAAGATTTCATACTGGCCATTGCGAAAACCTGTGACTAGTGGCGGACCAGGATTATAATCTGATCGGGTTTTAAGATTCCCTTGGATGGTTATCTTAAATCGAGCCTTTTCCTTAGAGTGGTAGCTGGTATAAAGGCATTTAAGCCTTTGGTTGAGTTCCTTATCGCGGACTGAGATTTCAGCCGCAACCCCGGCCAGCTTAACGGTAAACGAGTTTTTAATAAGCGACCAGTCCTTTCTTGAAGAGTTCTTCTATGAATTTAGTAATATCGGCCTGGGCCTTTATGGTATCCACCTCGAATTCGTTAATTACTTCCTGGGTTATCTGGGTAATATTTCTTTCGCCGTTAATCTGCTCCCAGATTCTGGCCCCGACTTGATTAAGCTCGAGGACACTGCCGTGGTCCACATCAACGATAACTATCTCTTCTTCAATAACCCGCCAGGGGACCTTTCTCTTTTTGTAGAAACAGGCGTTTGCCGGAAACATATATTTTTTACCTTTAAGTATTATGGATATTTAAATATAGTCTGCCATTTACCCAGCAAGGGTTTTTGGTCTTCAAACGTCACCCAGCAATGACCGATCATTTTCGGGGACAGCTCGAGTGTCTGTGGGGTTTTTTGGGCGGCAAATTGCACCCAGGCATTACGGCCCGTGGCCCTTAAGATATGGCAGGACAAAATGGCATGGGTCAGACACGTATCGTTCAGGCCCAGGCGACGGCGCAAAGCAATACACAGGCCGATATAATTTCTTATTTTCTCAAGTGATATCTGCTTGGATTCTTTCTGGGTGGGCGCCGCCAGTTTAACGAGGTAACCCGGCGGATAGAGAATCCCAGCCAGTGATATTTTCAGGGAAATAAACAGTAGTTTACAGAGTAGTCTCAGGTCTTGGATTGATCTTATCTGCCTGATTAAGTTTAGCCTGTTCTTTATACCTAAAGGTATCATATTATGTTACCCTAAAGAATTATATTATATTATCCTTTAGGATATAATACTTTAATATATTTGCCGCATACGATTTGTCCTAGTCCAGCTACCTGGTACCATTTTTAACTTTAAGAGACAGGATGGCAAGAAATAGAACCCGTAGTTTGTCTGTCGGGGATAAGCTGGTTGAAAGGTGAATCAGGCAGAAAAAAGAGCGGGCACTGACGTTGAATACCAGCTACACACGGGAAAGCACTTCGAGTAGTGAGTTGACGTAAGTCCTTATATAGTAAATACGCCCGGCAGGATTCGAACCTGCGGCCTGCGGTTTAGGAAACCGCCGCTCTATCCAACTGAGCTACGGGCGCTTTAAATATTGAATCATTTACCGTACGTCCCGATTCTTATCGGGATAAACTCCATCCCGACCTTTTCCCGACTGGGCTTACCAAATTTTTATCTTCAGGGACCCCCGTCGGGACGGGGCGGGACTGAGCTACGGGCGCGGATTTTAAAGATTATTCTACCTTATGATTACTATTTCCCTAAAATAGTGACTGAGGCAACCGCACCCGGACCGCCGATATTGTGGGCCAAACCGATATCGGCTTTCTTTAATTGGCGTTCGCCTGACTGTCCTTGCAACTGACGCGTAAGTTCGTAAATCATTCTCAGACCCGTAGCACCGACCGGATGACCACAACTCAGAAGTCCACCACTAATATTAACCGGTAATTTGCCTTCAAAATTAGTTATGCCTTCACGCACTAAAGCATAACCCTTACCCGGTTCGCAGAACCCCAGATCCTCATAAGTCAAAAGCTCCACATTAGAAAAACAATCGTGTACCTCAGCAAAGTCTATCTCTTCAAAAGGTTTCTTGATACCGGCATGATTGTAGGCCATACGTGAGGCAGTGCGGGTGGCCTCAAAGGAAAGGAACTTATAATGATGATCATAAAACGGCAGGTCCCAGCCGGTAGAAACAGAAAACCCCTGTCCCTTGACCAAGACATGATTTTTATTAAACGATTTGGCATCTTCGGTCCTAACCATAATTACCGCAGCCGCACCGTCAGTGGTCGGACAAGAATCCATCAGGGTCAAAGGATAAGCCACCATGGGTGACTTCAAGGCAAAATCTACTGTAATCTCTTTACGATAATGCGCCTTGGGGTTTTTAACTGCATGCCGATGGTTCTTAACCGAGACCAAGGCCAAGTCCTTACGGGTTAAACCATACTCGTGCATATGACGAGTGGCATAAGTGGCAAAGGTACCGGCCGCGGTAAATCCCTTTTGATAAAACTGATGACCCTGCTCAACCATCATTTTGACCAAACTCTCCTGCGGAGATCGGTCGCGTAGTTTTTCCACACCCAGTGCCAGGACTATTTTATGCTCACCGGAAAGAAGTGCCAAACACGCATTGCGGAAGGCATCACCGGCTGAGGCGCAGTAATTAGAGACACGCGTAATAGGTATATTAAAGAGACCGAGTGGTTCGGCCAGGTCCATACCGCTGCGCCCTTTATAAACCCCGGCCGCAGGAAAAGCAGTACTGAGCCAAGCGGCTTCAATCTGACGGATCTCAATACCGGCCTCCTTGACTGCTTCCAAAACAGCTTCAGAAACCAAATCACCGTAACTCTTATCAAAATGTTCACTAAACCTGGTGCAACCCGCACCGACAATTGCAATCTTATCTTTAAGTGACATCTATTCGGCCCTACACTTCCAATAATAATTATAAAACCCGCCGGCCTCGTGCATACGGCGGTAAGTTAACTTAACCGGCAGCCCGACCTGGATTTTATCCGCGTCGGTATCAGTTGTCTGTAAGAGTATTCTGCCTCCGCCTTCCAGATCAACCACGGCCATAGTCGTCGGTGGCTCAGGCGATGGATAATAGTGTTCCTGGGTATAGGTATAAATC